>Ga0123357_10007747_pt1 | contig 13328 bp, 14 predicted proteins | sample TergutEmb28metaG_FD_89873 | JGI IMG/M metagenome (GOLD analysis project Ga0123357, IMG submission 89873) | Embiratermes neotenicus P4 segment gut microbial communities from Petit-Saut dam, French Guiana - Emb289 P4 | ecosystem: Host-associated > Arthropoda: Insects > Digestive system > Gut ...
ACACAATATGGCAACTGTATTAGCACAGCAATGCAGTAGGTCTACGGAACACAATATGGCAACTGTATTAGCACAACAATACAGTAGGTCTACAGAACACAATATGGCAACTGTATTAGCACAACAATACAGTAGGTCTACGGAACACAATATGGCAACTGTACTAGCACAACAATACAGCAGGTCTACAGAACATAATATGGCAACTGTATTAGCACAGCAATACAGTAGGTCTACGGAACACAATATGGCAACTGTATTAGCACAGCAGTACAGTAAGTCTACAGAACACAGTATGGCAAGTGTATTAGTACAGCAATGCAGTAGGTCTACAGAACACAATATGGCAAGTGTTTTAGCACAGCAGTTGTTTACAGACTTCACGACAGGAGGCTGGTGTAAAGGTGTAACTTCACTCATTCTTAACTTTGGAACTAGATGGAGGTGAGTGGTCACCTTTACGCCTCGACCGGTTTGCCCCCAGGAAGAACCCCGGTACTCGTTGAATAGGACATTGTAAGGGCCTCTCTGGAGGTGAGGACGTTTTAGAGAAGAGAATAATCTCTAGTCCCTTCCGGGCTTCGAACCCCAGACCATCCAGCCCGTAGCCCAGTCGCTACAGCGATATTCCGTCGCAGCTACTGTATCAACCTTTATTGGTGAAGCTTGCAGAACGTCTCGGGGTTTGTGTGAAGTGGTACTGCATTTTGTGATTTGAATAGGCGCTGCATTTGGTGTACAGTAGCGGAGTGTGGTGATGCGAAGGACGGCTCTACCGAGTCTGTGTTCTGTCTGCCTTCCGTTTCATTTTGCTGGATGTCAACCGTGTAATTTAGCCCTCAGCTTATTTTCCATCGCGGCAAGTGGTTATATTTGAGCAAAGTGCCAGACGTACTGCGGTTGACTGGCGAGTGCAGACAGTGGGATACTGTTGTCCAGTTCGACTAAATATTTTCCCCCTATCAGGGTTTGATTCTGTAATGACGCTTGTCGCCTTTATTGTGTTGCAATAGCGCCCAGTGCTCAGATCATAGCGACCTGTCAGGGATTTGTAAGGATGCGGTTTTACTCCCGGAACGGCAGTGTCACTGTCACGTCAGCTCTGATGACGACAGACATGTTGCGTGGCAGTACATGCGGGGAGTGCAACGTTTTGGTACTGGTGCTGTCCGTTGTAATTTTTGAACGATGCTGTAAGTAGATCAAGCTCTTCCGTGTCGAAGTCTCGGGTTCTAGTTGTCAAGTGGCCGTTAAGCAGAGCTCTCTGTCTCTGTGCACTCCGTCGCTAAGCAGCTGTTGTCTCTCTGTTCACAGGACAGCAGTACTACTACACCAACTTCCAGCAGCCGCCATCACCGCCACAGTACGAAAACTACTTCCAACCTCGACCCCCGGACCCATACAGTCATTACCAGCCGTCTCCCTTCCAGCTGCCGGTCAGCAACGTCGCACCTCAGTCGTTCTCAACCTTCCAACAGGGCGGTCAGCTGTACCGACAGCGCACACCGTCGTTCCTGGATCAGATCACATTGACTCCCAATGGCTTCTCCAGAGACCAGCGACTGCTGCAGGCCCACCCGTCGGACCTGAACCATCCCTCATCCACCCCTCAGGCCCCTCAGGCCTACCCCTCAGACCCTCCCATTTTGCAGGACTTCCCATCCGAACCTGATGACCTGGGTCTGAGCACCTTCGTGGACCAACACTTGGAAGTCGACCAGAGGCCTACAGAGGATCCCCAGTCGATAATCAGACCCAAACAGAAGAATCGGACAGGAGACGCGGCGCTGCGGCGAAAGCCGGGCACACGCCCCCAGGCTGGTTCACGGGGCAACTTTCTATCGCCTCAGAAATTTCGGGGTCAGGTGACAAGTGACATACTCAGAACTGTTCCCCAAGAGGGCGACACCCAATCCGAGTTGCAGTACCCTAGCACGAGCTCGCCCCGAACACGCACGCGGTTCTCGCCCTCCACAAAGGCACCTAGCAAGGTGCGGCAGTTCCATATCAGACCCAGCAAGGCACCCTTCACGCCAAGGAAATCACTTCGACCCCCATCCCCCTCGGAGGATGACGAGCCCGATAGTCTCGAAGGCTCAGATCTATCTGTAGAGGACTTTGTATTCACTTCAGACATTTCGAAGGTCTCTGGACATTCAGCAGATATCTCAGAAGCCCCTGTACACCCACGAGATAGTTTTAAGGTCTCTGGACCCCCAGCAGAAAGTTCCGAGGTCTCTGAACACCCAGCATATAGTTCTCATATCTCCCTACATCCGGCATATAGTTCTGAGCCCAATGGCTCTGAGGTAGTTAATAGTGAAGGGAACCAACAACATGTTGCAGACAACTCCACACCAACTGTGGACTCAGACGAAGCCACAACTCTGCAACAAGATGATCAGGGTGACAGAACATTGCTTGTGAACGGACACACAGAAAACACAGACATTGATCATGTGACAACCACACTGCGTGATGAGCCTACCACATTGGCAGAGGAAGTCAAAAGGCCTGAGCAACATATCCAAGGCAAGGAGAACAACAGCAGTACCTATGAAGTCCTGACAATGAACCCAGGACACACTCTAGTTGAGGAAGACAACTTTCAGGGTTTTGTTGACAGTGGACTGATTGACACAACAGATAGCCCTCAAGTGCATACAATTTCAGAAGAAACAGCGACTGAAGAGATGCTGGGCGAAACCACTCTGAAAACACTACAGAGTGCTGTAGAATCCACTGAGAAACCAGTAGATGTTTCTGTAGTAACAACATCCACTTCCAAACCACCGGACACGTCTGTGGTAACCAGCCATACTTCCAAACTCATTGGCGTTTCCATGGTAACAACTGTTGATTCCAAACCACTGGGTGTGTCTGTGGTAACCACAAAGAGTGTCATCAATGGTACAATGTTCGCAGTTCCATCGGTAGCTCCACCCATACTGGAGCAGATGGCGACTCCAGTGTCAGACAGGGACCAGCCAGAATTGGCACATCCAACAGAGAGTTGGGTAGTGGTTGCATCAGTACAGACAAGCAGAAGCGTGTCAGGGGCTAGATTTCTGCCATCAAGTGCAGTGAAACAAGAGGAGAGGCCCCAGTCTCTATCAGGAAAGACAATACCAAGTTCAAAGCCCACTCAGAGCACAGAAAGTATTATTGAGAAGCTGTATGGGGTTGAGTCTGAGTTGTCCAGTGGGATATTGACTGGGGGCTTGCGACCAGAGGGCAAGAAGCTGCAACTGGAGGTGCTCACTGATATGACAGACACCAACACAACCACTTCTACACCTACCCCCACTACTACTACACACAGGTCGCCTGTATTCACGCAAAGGTTCTTGCCCCATTCAAACAGAATGACACCAAAACCAAACAAACTTTCTGTCCTCTTCGATTCCATTCCTATGGATGATTTGTCACATTTACTTCCCCCAGGATTCAAACAGAGGCATCCAACAAGTCGTCGCACCACAACACCTCCCACAAAACATATTGAAACAGTTGACTACCCTCAAGGGGACGAACCAGTAAAGCCCAGCATCACTAACAGCAGATCATCTGGACCTGGCAGTACTAAAAACAAGATCAAAGTGGAAGATGCCAGCTTGGTAGGAAAACCGCCAAAGAAATTGGAGGATCTTTTCAGCAGAGTAAAGTATGATGACATCAGGGCTTTCTTGCCACCAGGATACAACCGTTCAGTGGAAGACTCCAACTCGACGACAGGAAAGCCTATAGATGTAGAGACCTTGCGCAGCAAGGCACAACCAGTAGATGTCAGCAGTTTCCTGCCACCAGGGTTCAAACTACGAGCGGGAGAGCCAACCTCAACGACATTGAAGCCTAGAAATGTGGAGTCTTTGCTTAGCAAGGCACAACCGGTAGATGTCAGCAGTCTCCTGCTGCCAGGGTTCAAACTACCAGCAGAAGGGCCAGCCTTGACAACATCAAAGCCTAGAAATGTGGAATCCTTGCTCAGCAAGGCACAACCAGTAGATGTCAGCAGTCTCCTGCCATCAGGGTTCAAACTACGAGCAGAAGAGCCAACCTCGACGACATCGAAGCCTAGAAATGTGGAGTCCTTGCTCAGCAAGGCACAGCTAGTAGATGTCAGCAGTTTCCTGCCGCCAGGGTTCAAACTACGAGTGGAAGAGCCAACCTCGACGACATTGAAGCCTAGAAATGTGGAGTCTTTGCTCAGCAAGGCACAGCCAGTAAATGTCAGCAGTTTCCTGCCGCCAGGGTTCAAACTACGAGCAGAAGAGCCAACCTCGACAACATCGAAGCCTAGAGATGTGAAGACCTTGTTAAGCAAGACACAGCCAATAGATGTCAGTGCTTTTCTGCCCCCAGGGTTCAAACAGGCAACCGCAACTCAGAAATCTGATCCTGAGTTGCTCAGGGATGGTGTTACAGTGCAACCATCTGGTGTAATTAAAGAGAACTCAACCATTACAATGACAACACCTGACATGTTCAGAGTGAAATTCCCTACACGTCCAGGTGTGACCCGGAAACCTGTAGCGCCTACACATAAACCTGTCCAGGGACCGGATGTTCCAAAACCCAAGATCAGCTCAGGGTGGCCCACAAGGTAAGACATGCATTATTTTCAGTGAAGCCGTCTGCACCATTTATGCTCTTCACAATGAATGGGAACAGCATCACACTTCTAATACAGGGGTGTAAAAAAGTGCTGTGGATTTACTCCGTGAGATTCTTACAGTGGTGTCAAGTCTGTGTTCATCATGGGAGAGTGATGTGGTGCCTTGGTTAAATCAAACTGGGAAATGGTGGTGCAGATATTTGGGTCCTTTTGGGTGAAATGTGCAGGTGGGCTGCAGTCCTTTGCATTATAATACTGGTTCTTTCTACTGAATGACACACAAACTGGACACAAGTGTCACAGACTGTAGATGGATTGGCAGTAATACAGAGCAGTAGTGGCATATCTACTGGGTAGAGTCTGTACCTACAGGTAGTGTGTTTCAGACACAGTGTACTGAAAGGTACGAGTACGTATTTCCGTAGGCCTAGTACTGTAGTGAGAATAACATAGGCCAAGTATGTTTGTAGTGGGTCTTGAAGGTGTTGGGGTCCAAGACGAAGTAACAGGAAACTTCACAAAATTGTTTTTAAGCTTTCACCATGTTCTAAATGTAATGTTTTCTTTTTTGGGCAATTCCCCGGCGTCTGAGTTCTAATTGCCGATGTTTCAGAACTCACTGTCGGTTCCTTCTTCATAGGCAGGTGAATACTTCATTCACCTGCCTGTGAAGATGGAACCGACAGTGAGTAACGAAACGTCGGCAATTAGAACTCAGACGCCGGGGAATTACCCAAAAAAGAAAACATTACATTCACAAAACTGTGTCATGAAGGGTGCTATGGTTTGTACTGCTCACCAGACATCATTAGAGTGATCCAGTCAAAAATGTTAAGATGATCAGTGCATGTAGCATGTATCATTATCATCATCATTGGCTCTACAGCTCTGGATGGGCCTTGGCCTCCTCTGGTTTTTTTTTTTTTTAAAGGTTTGGTAACTATTTTTTTTACTGGGTGGGTTTGTTAGCCTCATGCCCAACCCACAATCTGGAGCACCAGAGTATCCCTTTTTGTCTGGGTCATCACCCTTGACCTGTCTGGCATGGGAGGTACTACCAGTAGCATACGCTTCTGCCAGCATAGCTCTCAGGATCATACGACCACACAAATGCCACCTTTGCACCAAAGTAGGAATACCTTTGGAGGGATGTAGCATGTATGGGGAGAAGAGAAATGCACAGATGGTGTTGGTGGGGAAACCTGAAGGAAAGAGATCATGTAGAAGAAGGCCCAGTGTAGATGGAAGAGTATGAAAATGAATCTTAGAGAAACAGACTGGAAGAGTGTGGATGGCATTAATATGGCTCAGGATGGGACACGTGGTGGGCTGTTGTGAATATGGTAATGAACATTTGCATTCCATAAACTGCAGGGAATTTCTAGACTGACTGGGAAACTAGTAGGTTTGCAGTAGGCTCTGTGTTGCAGGTAGTTGCTTAATTATGTGCTTCTGTGCAGAACTGTAATTTCTATAAACAAATACTGTCTTGACAGCAACATTTGTACAACAGAATCACACACAAATGCTGTGTCAGTGCAGTGTGGTCGCCATTTTGATGTCGGTGGCAAAGTGGTATTGAGGTGTGTTGTTCATTCTGATCATGCATTCTTCATACTGACCCAATAACGAATGACACCCAGCATACGTGTCATACCATAACTCTGCTGTAGCCAGGTGGAATTTGAACCTGGCCAGACACATAGCAAAATGAATCTGTGTGCATCAGTAGCCATGACAACAACCGGTACAGTCACAGGTGTACTGATGTTCATCAGAAGCTGGCTGCAGTTGTCATTTACATCATATTTCCATTCATTGTTCAAGATGTGCTTCGTCTTACCAGCGGTCAGATTACAGTTCTTACAGTTAGAGTATGCAGTCCACAATCCAACACAATTATGTAGTGTGTGTACATCAAACATAGTTGTTTGGCCAACTAACAGTTTGAACTGAGGATATGTTGGAGACCGTTAATTTTGGAATATTTGCCCTTGTCATTCAGGTTCCGATAGTCTGGGTTGTAATACCATGTACACTGTTAAGTGGAGGTAGCGTGTTCCTTGAAACTGTTGGTACTCACCTACATATCTGCACTGTGTCACAACCCACAATGTAATCTTCTGTACACCTGAAATCTCACTGCATCATCACTTGATCCCCGAAAAGGAATCCAACAGAGAAGTGTATAAACCTATAATCATGCCTGCATTTTTGTATGTAGTTAGAGATTCAGGATGATTGTTCAGAAGCCAGTGGTGACAGTGCAACCTGTTACAGGGCCACAACGGAGTTCACTGGCTGGCCTACACCGTCCACCACTCCCATACCGCTTGAGAAACTGCTGGAGATGGCTAAGACACAAACAACTAGCAGCACCAGTAGCAGCACCACCATAGCCAGTACAACCACCAGCACCTCAACCACTACTACCACCACGCCACGTCCAACAACTCCAGGAGTGTGCACAGAGGACTGTGACCTGGCGGGCACTGTGAAGCTGGTAGGAGGTGTCGAGTGGGTGCCAGAGTTGCTGGATCACAACACTAAAGAGTGGCAAGACCTGGCCAGTAAGGTTCAGCAACAGGTGCGTGATTGAGAACAATCGTCCGGTCGGTATTGCAGGCTGTATATTGTCACATGGCAGGAAGATCAGTCAATGTATTGGGAAGGATGGCACTTGCATGGAGGGACTGAGTAAAACCTCATATTATCTTGCAGTCTCCTGTGGATGAAGGAAAAATATTATTCGCATGACACAGTTTGAAGGGACACCTGCTGGACAGTAGTGCAGACAGGTTTGTGCCTGGAATGAGAAAAGTGGAGGATTTTCAGGAAAAGATTTATGTGTGTTGGTAGCCATACTGCAAGCTAATGTCAGTAATATCTGAATAAAGTCACAAAAAGATGTTAGGTGGGTCAGCTTCCATACTTCTGTGCAGAGTCACAGTTCTGTGCGTTGGGTTGCTCATAATGCCAGATCTAAAGACTGGATTTTGTGTTAGCATGGCTGAAGATTTTATTTATGAAAATCACTGGGGCTACACAAATGCCTTTGAATTCAACGATATCATCAACCAACAAGATGCAGCAAAATTTGTTTTATTGATTCTTTTAGGCTTGCTCTACATGTTTTGGGCGACAGTTTCGCCCATCTTCAGGAGCACTTTGACTGTATATACAGCTTTTTGGAAAAAAGTACCGACTCTCCTGTCTGCTGCCAGTCGGCAACAGACAGCAGAGTTGGTACATTGTTCCAAAAAGCTGTATATACAAAGTGCTCTTGAAGATGGGCGAAACTGTCGCCCAAAACATGTAGAGCAAGCCTAAAGGAATCAATAAAACAAATTTTGCTGCATCTTGTTGGTTGATGATATTGTACTAGTGACACATGGTCACACAATTGTACTAGTGACACATGGTCACACAATTTTACTAGTGACACATGGTCACACAATTGTACTAGTGACACATGGTCACACAATTGTACTAGTGACACATGGTCACACAATTGTACTAGTGACACATGGTCACACAATTGTACTAGTGACACATGGTCACACAATTGTCAAGCCTTTGAATTCATTTGCTTTGTTTCCAGTCAGGTTATTAATTATATTAAATAACTGAAATTAATTATGAAGCTACGAACTGCGGCCGTGTGGTGTTGCCATACGATCAGTTTGCATCATCTTCTGTTCCAGCTTGACACCACATATCGTAGTTCAGACTCCCTGGGCAAGTGGTTCAGGAAGATCAGAATCGACTCCTTCAGGTCAGTCATCACACATTTGTTGTTCCATGTCTGATATTTCATGCTTGGATGCATAAATAATTTTTGACAATTCACTAAGTAATACTGACAGATGCAGTATATGTTAAAATTATATGTATTTTCAAACGCAGTCCGTGAAATTGCTGCATGTTTCGATCTGTCTCGTACCGTCATCAGAGAGTTTTTTTTTTTCATACATTAAACATGTATAAAAATTTTGTGTTTTGTATATGCTTAATGGATGGACAATAAACTCCCTGAAGATGATCCAAGAAAGATCGAAACATGCAGCAGTTTGATGAATTGTGTGTGAAAATAGATATAATTTTAACATGTACCACATTTGTTGGTATTGCTTAGTGAATTGTTTATAAATGCGTGACACAAACAACATTAAAACTTTTCAAACATTTTCACTTTACTGTAATATGTCTCAGATAACTTTGTAGGACTTAGTTTGTTTCATGTTCCAGTTCTTGAAAGAAAATTTTTTTTAGAGAAGAATGATGAATTTCTTTGAGTTTGATATAATGAACTTGGGGGGTTATATTGGTTATATTGGTCCAGTATGAGCCCAAATAAAATTATCCCAGTAACTTGTATGTATAACAGTACCAAATTATGTTGTTACTGTGCTGAACATGCTGTTACACTTCACAGTGACGGTGCCAGTGTGAATGTAGCGGACTCCGGGAAAGGAGTAGGTGTGGGCAGTGTCCTGGTGGACTACTTCGTGGAGCTGACAGATGTTGGGCGTCGTGTGGACACCCAGGAGATGAAGAGACTGTTTCACAACAGCCTGTCAGTGGATCCTGATGCTGTCAGCAGTAGACTGCAGCTGGGCAGCTTCTTGGTCGATCCAAAGTCTACTGACTTCATAGGCAAGTTAACGGACTCAGTAGGGACAGATGATAGGGCTTTTTGTTGACAGTGATGGCCATTTGAATTCCACGGAAGGTAACTGCTTGATCGGTCAAATTAAGGAAGGATGTTGTGCTGTGGATCTTTTTAGTCTAATGGCTGATCAGTGTCTTAAAGTCTGTGTGTAACCAGCTCCTCCCTTCTTATCCCTAATGCTCCTTAGATGTTCCTCTGTCTTTCTGTTTCAGTGTTGGTGAAACAGGTGGTACCAACTGTGGGATATGCAGATGAAGATGTGTTCTTGCCACAGTGGGCTATTGCTGGAATTGTTATTGGATTGGCATCACTTTTGTTTGTCATCATTTTTGGTGTCACTGTTGTAAGTAACAAACCTCTTTATTATTGTGTCCACACTGATAAGGTTGAACCTGCTCATATAGAGACCAGATACAGCAAGACCCTTGTCATTTGGTGAGAGATGCACTGCTTGACCTTCAAGGTTGAAGGCACTATGAATCTTCATAATGTCCAGAAGTACTTGCCTAACAATTTAGGATCACATCCCAGAAGATTTTAATCATTATTTTGAAACATGGAAACACGAATTACTGCCTTCTGGGATGTCACAACATGTAGTTTGGTAGACACATACCAACATTATGCAGATATGCTACCACCTTCTTTAGGAGTCTGTTCAATCTTCCACCCTGAAGATGGGGGTAGCAGGTTTGTGCAAAATGTTAGTACCTATGTACAGGGAATCACATGCTGTAAGACTGATCTGATCACAGCATCACAGGTTATATCAGCAGTGTACAACGTGCACCCCACACTCAATGCGTGCAGGGAGCATGATTGTGAATCTGACAGCTGCAGAACAGTGGGCCTGAACGTGCTGTGTTTCTGTGCAGCTGGTGAACCGCAACAAGAACAACAAGAAGAAGTCGCCCACTCCTTTGACTGAAGACATGCTCAATGAACTGAACAAAAATCACATGGGTGGACTGGATGGTGGGCTCGACAACTGTGGGGCAGATGACCTGTACAGCATGGATGATGTATGGAATGACAAGCCTCCAAAAAAGGTAACTTTTACTCTCCTTTGATAGTCATGACACATGACTTGTCTGGTGGAATTGATCAGCCCCAGAATTGTTGTGGTAGGCATACTTAAATACACATAACACTTCAATAGTTGGATCTACTGCCATGATCAGGTGAATGTTGTGAAAGCTGTACTGTTCAGTTTGCTAGACTGAGCTAATCTTTGTCCTTGGATTACCTTTGTGTAATGGGCCGCCCAACAGAATGTGTTTCATACTGCAGGCTGTCCTCATTTAACATTGCCACAAATGACGTTCCATTCACTTTAATGTTGATAGATTTTACTGACCAAAGATCCCATGAACATCACCCACATTCTGATTAAAGCTGTGTTTACTGGCAGCAGGCGGGACCTTCATTGGCCAGACCCTTGGGTATTGTAATTAATTCCTGGGGAAAAATATGCTCCATTCTGGGTTTTGCTGTACATTTTGATTTTCCAGGAATTTATCCCCACCAGTAAATGAGGACTTAATTGTCTTACATTCACCTGACAGCTGCCGTTACATTGTGCAGATTGTGTATGCTGCAGTGAACAGTATGTTTGTTGAGTCAGCTTCTGTCATAATCCATTGAAACTTATCTGCATGACTGGTGTTTACTCCAACATAGTCAGTCTGTCAGTTAGTGTTAGCTGTTGCTACAGACAGTGACTCTGACAGCATGCACTTGATTCTTCAAGTTCAAGTCCAGTAGTTAGTGCAATAATAGCTATAGTTATGTTTTAAAAATGGAGGTGGTTGGAGAAAACAGGCAGAATTTTAGTTCTTAAGATATTTGGTATATCAAACAGGTGTACACTGCACATAGTGGCTCTGTGTGTCCTGTAGCAGCCAGCTGATGTATGTATTGTGCTCATTTTGCTATAACCTGGGTATCAGTAGCTGAAGATTGAAGTCCTCTGGGATGTGACGCTGTGTCATTTTGTGAGTACGTTCCAGTGTTTTGAAGGCACTGTGTTCTTTGGAACATCAGGAACTGCAACCCTGTGTTGCAGCTTGACTTCCCAGGAGACACAAATCTTCAGCCACACCACTGTGAGACCCTCAGATTTATAATATGCAGCTCCATTGGTTCTGTTACACAACCAAAGGACAAGTTCTGTGTTCGTAAAATCTCATTTGTGCAATTATCTCAGTTCACCTGTTTGTTTATCTGCAATCAAAGCAGTGTCTTGCCTCAAGACTTTGCTGCATATTGTTCATGCAGAGTGACAGGCCAATTGATACAGCATTATGAAACAAGTTTTTCTCTTGACAGAGATTATCGGGCTCTCTGCAGGAGAACAGTATGTCCAACCTATATGACAGCTGGCGGTCAGAGTGGAATGGCTACTACTACAATGCATACTATGGGAACGGTAATGCTGGTAGCAGCACCAGTGGGTATTCACGCCGGCGTTCAGATTATGACACCAACTTCTGAACAGTACTGACATAGCAGTATGTATTTGCTGCAATGTAACACACTCAGCAGTTGCTGTGCTACAGGGTGTATTTGTCAGTGGACAGTAAATGTATCGTCACATCTCTCCACAAGACAGATTGGGTTCAAAGTACAAGCTGTGTCTCTTAGTTACTGTCCTTTGCAGTGTATAGTTTGGTAGATATGTACCAACATTTTTGAGTTACCTGATGCATTTCTGTTCTGCCCTGGTGGCATACCAAACTGTAGAAGGTCTTCACATCACTGTGAGAACCACAAGTCTCACCCTACATACATACACACACACATACAGACATACATACCTACATACACGCATACATACACACACACATGTGCGCACGCACGCATTATCCTATAAGTTGCTTTACTTAGAAATCCCTGCATTGTCAGAAGACACTTCTTATAACCATCCACCAGCAAAAGTAAGCTACAGTTGATAGAAACAAGAGCTAGTGTATCCACAGTGTTGGCAACTGATGGAAATAAAAACTTAATGCAAGTGAAAAAAATCACAGTTACGTGTTTCACGGTCATGGTAAAGCAACTTCTAGGGAATGTGTCTCCGTGATTTATCTGTATGAATTAAAACTGGCTGTAATTTTATGTTGTGTGTTTTACAGTATTTATCAGTGTTTTGTGTTGAACATCACGCTAGTGCAACGTATGTTGCCTTACTGCTGTGGAGTAAGGCTGTAACTCTGGAGATGTGAGAGAAGTGTGTTTGTTTAATTATGCTGTCCATTACTAAGATTATGTAGTGTAAAGGGTAGAAAGTGAAATGTGAGTATGCAAGCAAGGAATGATAGTGGTAGGAGAAAACCCAATGCCATTGCCACTTTCTCCACCTTAGATCCCACATGGACTGTCCTGGGATCAGTGCCAGGCCTGCACAGTGAGGGAACAGCAAGTAACCATTAATGATCTGGACTACAACAACCTTGTGTTTGTTTGTGATGTGTTGGCAAGCTCAGCTGCACTTACTGAGGTCTTGCTGTGCTGCGCGCTCAGCTATACAGTCTTATTTCTGTTCACCGTTCGTTGTTCGCAGTAGACAGTTGCTGCTATGACAGTGAAATTCTAACCCTTCATGACCTTCACCACTGCAACCCACATATGGCATTTGCTGAAAATTGTGCCTGTGTGTATGTCAGAACACATTTTGAGTCTGTACTTCAGAGGTTACTGTTAAAGCAACATTATGCAGTATACCAGATCCATTTGCAGTAGAGCTTGCACCCCATCCACTGACATTTTGTATCAAGATGGCATAAATTCTTATAATAAAACCAACCAGATGCACTAATTTCTCAAATTTATTTTTGGAATAAAACTCTACATGTTTCGGACAGTTCTTCTGCCCATCATCAGGAGTTTTTTTTACTGTACACAAAGCAAACCTGTATGCATTGCTGTGTGTACAGTGAAAAACTCCTGATGATGGACAGAGGAACTGTCCAAAACATGTAGAGTTTTATTCCAAAAATAAATTTGAGAAATTAGTGCATCTAGTTGGTTTTATTATAAGAA
>Ga0123357_10007749_pt1 | contig 13327 bp, 9 predicted proteins | sample TergutEmb28metaG_FD_89873 | JGI IMG/M metagenome (GOLD analysis project Ga0123357, IMG submission 89873) | Embiratermes neotenicus P4 segment gut microbial communities from Petit-Saut dam, French Guiana - Emb289 P4 | ecosystem: Host-associated > Arthropoda: Insects > Digestive system > Gut ...
AACAGTGTTTTCACCATACACAGCCTGTAAACGGCGATGAATTTCAGCTGGCATTACGTTTTCAGCACTTAAAAATTCAGTCACTGCACGTTGCTTCAATCTCGTTGACATACCACCATAACACGACTCCATGCTAACGAGCACTGTTTTCGAACCGGTGTAGAGAAAGGAATGAAACTTTGCACCGCTGTGCAGGAGGGTTGTGGCTACAAGGACACACTGCACGTGCATCGCTACTTTGCTCCACTGGCAAAATATTTCACTGTGTGCATTACTTATCAGCCGCCCCTCGTAGTATAAGATAGTACAATATATTATATACTGTATACCCACTTTTGGCACACCTGTACACACACACACACACTTACAAATTCAAATAGTGTGTGTCAGGCCCCAGTAATGTTCCTGAAAAAGTGGGTGTAAATCAAAAAGGCATAACTAAATAATAATATTCCCATAAAAACAAGGCTTAAATTACATGCAAATAAACCTATCAAAGGGCATTACACTAAGAATGACAGCACAAATTAAGAAGTGGTATGAAATGGGCATTAAAGCAAACAAGGTGTGAAACAAGTCCTTGGTGTGTGTGTGTGTGTCTGGAACCTTTTTTTGGGTGGGGGGGTATTTTGAGTTGATGGTACAGATTTTCTGAAAAATAAACAGTCTCATAATGCATATATAAAGTGTTATGTTTGCTGCAGCTTCAGTTTATCGATTAAAAATTTATAGCAGTGGGGCTACTGCAGTCAACCCCATTAAAGACAAGGTGTTTGTACTGGTATTTCTAAGTCTTATTACACTGTGTCAATGTAATTTCACCATTAGGGTTGGCATAGTGGTAGCACCCTAAACAGCTATTCAGGAGACATGGCTGGTTTTAGTCTCAGATGGAACACAGGTTATCTTAACCAAGGTGGTTTATGGATTTTGCGAGTCACACCTGACATATTCAAAGGCAGTGCTTCAATTAGGCCATCATTACGTCCTTCCAAACGGTTTTCAATTTGTCATTCAACAATCAAAACTACCAATAATGCTATACAGTCTGAGGTATTGATACTATCATAAAGCATAATCAACCACATATTTATGATGTATAAATTTGTGTTCAGGAAGGTCAATGAAACATACCGAGGTATTGGTACCAATTTTGGCTTTTGGTCTCTGTTTAACCCACAGTACAGTAACATATTTCTGACACATGGTTGGCTACCCTGTCCATATAGCTGTACAAGCTCTGACATTTTGAAGTATACACTAACAAAGCATACATCATTGTGTCATCAACAGATAGCAGCCTTAAATTTTGCGGTAGTGTTCTTCGACAGACGAACTTTACTTATTAGTATCCAAAAATGAAAATATAAAGGATAACACTGGGATCTTCTGCCTTTAAATGTAATTGAAATGGCAGACAGGTAGCCACTTAAAGGACAGTTCAAGGGGTAAGGACATCAATATGTAAAGGTACTATTAGTATCATTTATCCTGTCCAGTAAAAAAAAATTCATATTATCCACCAAGTACAACATATTCTCATCTGATATTTGTATGACTGGTTGGAATGTAATAGTCATAAAGGTAAAATTAGAACTTTAATTATAATTATGAGATCATGGGAGTTTTGTCTTAATTTATGCTACCAAAGAACGGGTTATAAAATATGGGCATTGAAACCCATTTTAGATGACACTGCTTAAGATGGTTTTCCCATGTTTGACATTAAAGTTATTTAGTACCAAAATATTCCCATATGATTAACATACATGCTGCTTTTTATTAAAATTTTCATCATTTCAATATAGATTTTGCATTAAAATCTTAAACAATTCCCCCACATTCCCATTCATTTGCTGCAGCCACACAGTGGTGGAATGTTGTTCTCAATTCATACAGGCTAATCTTCACAGTTTTTTCTACAAAAGCACATTTTACAGGATGTGACAAATGTAGCTGACTTGTGATGTGTGCTGTCTGGTTTACCCTGTCATACTGGTGAATCAGCAGACCATGTCTGTGGAGTCTGTCAGTGTTTGAGACCTGTTAATATTACAAGATTTACAAATAATAACCCACAGGATGTTTTCCCCTTAATAAGCCTGAGTTATTTAATTTTTTCCAGCAATGTCTTAAAAGAGTTTCAATGTAATTAATGAATTTTCCACCAGTCACTGCATGTATATTAATCATGTATACCTTAAAGCTTTATATGAAAAGGTCCAATTGAAGCCAATTTCACTGCTCCAAATGAATTAAATGTTTAGCTTCTCTCTCATATGTTAGAAGTTACCAACCTCGGCACTATAAGAAAAAATTCTTCTCCTTACACAAGCATGAGTTGCTCCAGTATACCGATAGCCAGGGCGTACTTGTCAGCAGCAGCTTTGTAGTCTTTATCGCGGAAGAAAGAATTCCCTTCTGCATGAAGGCCAGGAATAGCATTCAATTTCTCTTCTTCATTCATCTGCCAGGATTCCTTCTGGTAATCTCCTGGAGCTTCAATCTTGAACAATTCTGTATCACAGCCACAAGAAATATGCGACATAATTTATTTCAGTGCAATAAATTGCATAACTTTCGAAGTAATTCATTAGTATTATTTACCTATTGTGAATGCCAAATTACAAGGTTCTTTGATAAGTTGGTTTAAGTCTTCATAACCCGTGCCTTCATTCTGTAACACGCCACAGCAGTGAGAGCGATGCTGTTTTTGGGGCTTTCTTGCGTCACGTAGTGTCTTGGACAGAAAAGAATATCCAGATACCAACTGAAAATGGAAACCATAATTTTAAGAGAAGAAATCTGTTGCAAAATTCGACATTCTCACAGCAGTGAGGGCTGAGGATTCAGGTCTTGTGGGATGTGATGCTGTGTCATGGGTCAGTGGCTCCCGATTCTGCAAAGAAATGTAATGCCTTCATCTTCATCACCCAACGACACAGTGTCGCATCCAAGAAAACCCAAATCCTCAAGGAACTAGATATTCCTAGAGACAAAATATATGAAAGTGGGTCAGAAGTAAGATTACAGTACCACAAAATCAAACGTAAGATTTTAACTGAGTAAACTGCCAATACATTACGACAGTGCCAATGGTATACTGTTTTTCAACATAGTCTCCTTGATGGTTGAGGCACCTGTCACAGCATGTGTTAGGTTTGTCAACCATGATGTACACAACATATGTCCCTGTTGTGTCCACCACGTTGTGGTAGCACATTTGACGTCTTCAACACTGGCGAAACATCCTGAAAAGTGCTGCTTCAAGGTGAGAAACATGAAAATCAGTGGGTACTAAATTTGGATTGTATGGGTTATCCAGTGTTCACTAACTGAATTACTGCAGAAATTTAGAGTCTGCTGGGTCATGTGTGGTCATCACACCACTGCTAAGAAAACCAGGAAACTTCCCATGTTCACAGAAGCATATAATTCCTTAGACTTCCAAGCAAATAGCCATAAAAAGCAACAAACACTAAATAATTTATGCCAGTTTTCCCTGTCCACACCATGAAGGCATAGAGCGGGAAGTGAAGGTTCAGATATATCCATTCTTAATCTGAGTGCGTGGTTAACTTCATACACCAGCTGCTTTACCCCTGGAAAAAGAGCCCTAGTACCCAATGAATATAAGGCTGGGTGAGCCCCAGAGATGGTCTGGACATTTTGGAGAAGAGAAAAATCCCTTGTGCCTGTGGGGACAAACCCTACTTCATCCAGCCTCTTGCCTAGTCACTATACCAACTATGCTATCCCCGCTCACATGTAATTTATGACAATGGCATAACGAATATATGAGCAAAGGTGCATAGCTTGTGCCATGATGCTGCCATCTTGTTTGCATGCATGCTCACTTGTACCTTACCCCTGTCACAATACCAGCCTCCCCTCCAACAACTGTCTCCTGGCCCACTTCTCCAAGGCTTCTCCTTGTGTACTCACTCTCTGTGAAAGACTCTGCAACTACTTGCTTCCAAATTTAGTTTTGGAAGGTATTTAAAAATTGTGTTTCAGTTCTTTCAGGGTACGTTGTGAAGTCCTCGTTGATGTCCCATGGTGGGAAGTATTTTTTATTATCATGTCCTTATTTTATTTTACTTCTCTTATTTGATTTTTTTTGTTAAGGGTGTGGACCTTTTTTGCTGATTACTAATGGTGCTTAGTGGGGAAAATTCTCTGATTGTGTTATCAGAGAGCATATTCTATGGAAACTAGTCTGTAAGCATTTCTTTTGTCACTGAGATATCTACATTATTTCACAATAAAATGTGCTCATTTGCTGATTTTCTTCTGACATTATTTGTGAACTACCAGACAGCTTTCATGTGTTGCCTGTTGTTGTTTGAGTTGTCAAGGGAAGACCAATAAGCAACTTACATACAGACACACACACACACATATACATATTCTGCAGGTCTGTAGTCAAGCTGATCAACCTGCACTTCTGGAAAGAAAACAATAGCATTAGCTGCAAATTAACTACTAATGTAGTAAAAATCTCACAAAAATAATAAAAGGAAGAAAGATGAAGATGCCAGAGATTGTTCCCCAATAAAGCAGGCCTGCCTTTCAAGAGATACAACATTCTGGCACATATTTTTATAAAATGAAAAGAAGTGTAGTGTCTGTCAATAATAATGTGTTAAAATCAAACAAAAACTGTACACATCTCCAGTTGTAAGCTGTACAATAATTTAAAAATATATCAGAGCTTACAACAGGCAATAACGCCTCCAGATACTTACACTTTTGTCAACTACAAAAGTGGCAACTTCATTTAAAGCCATCATCTGCACTATCACTTCCCACACTTCAAACTTGAATTTTTTACCAAGAACCAATTCCATAGGCTTGCCAAGTTTACGGCTGTCATCCACAACAGTTTCTTCTTTATCACATTTCCTTGTTTGAAAATGGAAAGATACCTGCAAAATTCATGTGAAATATAACATCTGCATTACCGTAACTTCGATAAATTAAAGTCACCACGTATGAAAACAAAGCATTGTCTAAGCATACGAGTTATGATGTTACCACATTACTGAATTAGTTACGTCCAGTCTTAGATATCAGTGCTCATCTCATGGTTGCAACTTTCCTACAACCCACGTTTTATCCAGTGACACTGTAAGCAGAGAAGATTACACAGCAACGAATGACGAAGTGAATAATTAGCAAAACGTCCAACCAAGCAGTGTTGGACAAACTTGGGTTCCATCTCGGATTTAACTTGGAGGAACTGAAGAAAACCAAATACAAACTTTAGCCACTACTGCCGGATTCGAACCCGCAACCTGTCGTACGCAAAATACGCATGCTAACTACTCCCCCGCAACCTCCGACATGTTATTGGCCTACACAGATTAACCTGAACATCTTACCCTGGTCCCCGTCGTAAACGTCAAGGATTTGGTTCCTGCGTGTAATACAACTTTTGTAATTAAAGGATTTTCTGATTTGTCGCCCATATTGCAGATAATCATTTACACTACGCCTCCTAACATTTTATACCCTTTCGTACGTCGTCCATCTTTGTTGTGAAACATGTCCTAGTGCCTACGTTCCTTTTGACAACCGACAATTTCCCTTTATGATTTATGTTTTGGTCTACAAAGTGTGTCACATAGCAAGCTGCGGTCGATTCGGAAATTCTTTTTCTTTCTAATGTTAATTTTGCAGTACTGGTTTCTTTTCCAACAGGTAGTTTGCATCAAAAGTTACGACAATCGAACATAGGTGGGAAACTTTTGCGTTGTGATTGAGAATTTCGTTGAGGTTGGTTCGGTGCGAGGGATGTTTCAGATATGTCGGCTGTGGCTCGTGTAAGTAGTGATTAACAAATGGCGGTATTTGAAACCTGGAAGGAAATGTCTATGTATATGTTTTTGTAACATTTCGTTTACTTCAGAATATGCCTGGAACTGTGATTCGCCCTGTTCTGTCAACGATTCAGATTCAGAAGTTAGGTGCGTATGTTTTAAATGTATTATTGCAATTTTTGTAGTGTAACTTCGACATGAAGATTGAAATTAGAATTGGAAATAGTTGATTGACACAGTATAGGTCATTGTTGTGCAAGGATGTAGAACATACCATGGTACGAGTATAATATAATACAATACAAGTATAAAGTACGTGGTTTGGTCAGCCATTTATAGTTATCTTGTACGAATATCATTTAAAACGGGCCAAAAATGTAGAAAGGTATTTGCATTTCTTACCTGCTTGCATTTGACAGATTCTTCTGTAGAATAGAATGATTGAGGTAAGAGATAATCGTTTCATTGCTGTCCTAAATACTTATCTGTCATGATTTAAGAATTTAATGTTAGGTGGTTCCTACATAGTACACATCTTTCTGGTAACTAATGAGATTTGGATTTGGCACATGGTGGTTGCATGTACATCTCACATTTATACTGTGTTTTCATGTTGCTAAGTATGAAAGACGGTAATGAGAATAAGTACTAACTGTCAACAGGAAATGTAAATAAATTTCTTAAGCAATTCTCACAGGAGACACTTTTTACACCTGCCATTAATTTTTTTTTTTTGGGGGGGGGGGGGGGGGGGGGGGTTGTAAATATATTTTTGCCGTCTGTTGAAATTCCCAGATAGGCAACTCCATAAGACACAGTGAAATGGAAACAGGTATGCAGTGTTAACTAATTTTCAACTCTGTTTTTATGTGTGGTGCTGCATGGCAAAGCATGCCAGACTAAGTTTAAGGATGATACATTTAATTCATTTTCTCCAGTTTAAGTTACTGTTAATTTTCAGGCCAAGGAATTCAGTTGTAAGTAGTTCTTTGATTGTTTTCTTTTCACAACCCATCTGTAAACTAAGACAGCTTTATTGTTTGTAGCAGGTATCATACCACTTGTTTTGTCAAAACTTAATGTAAGTTTGTGCACTTTAAACCGTTTGTTCAACAAAGCAAAAAGCATCATTAAGGCAGTTTTGAAAGTTACCACTTTCAAGTGTCATATAGTTATACAGGTATCATCAGAAAGGAGGATGTGTTTGCACAACCGACTGACAGCTGGTGGTGTTAATGATTTAGATATTTTTTTCTGTAGTATTAGAGAACAAAGGAAGATGGTTATGTTAGGTATTTATACACCGAATGTGGAGGTGATATAAAAAATATGGAACTAAAGTACAATAGTGTAAAAATTTATTTCCATTGTAATATTGAGCTGTTTTCAATTGTTTTTTCATGAACACGTTGCGGGAGAGCTGTGTGCATGAGAAAAACAGTAGTGAACACTGACTTTACCATTACACTGATATACCTGAATTTGTGCCCAGCCATTAGTGGGTCATTTAATTGGAAACATCTTCAGAGTATGTTGCAAACATAGATTAGTCACAGTAACCAATGTGCCAGCTGTCAGCATGCATGCGTGCTCGTGCCTGTGCAAACACACACCCACACTTGCGCAAAACCCTAACCTTGTAATCTTGGTCTGTCATACATGCAGAACCCCTCAACCTAACCTGAAAGCCTAACCTGGCTTTGTACAAGACCCATAACATTACCATGTTTTGTACATACCCACACATATGTACATACTCACATACATACATATATACCCCTTAAAATGATAAATGCAGCTTGTTTGATGGCACATATGAGAGATTATCAACAACTAATTATCGATGTGGTATTTTTGAGTAGGGATATCTTATACCATCATTTAACTGCTCATGTAAAATGCACAACAAAGCATTTCACCAGTAACTGATCTTACTTTGTTAAGTCATTTGGCGTTTGTGCCTAAAAAACATGCTGTACATTGTTGGGTGGCTGTCAGCGATTTACAATGATTTTTTTTTTACACTTTCTTGTTTCAAGCTGGTAAATTGGAATTTGAACAACTTTTGTTTAAACTGACTCACAGTATGTTTATCAAGTTATGCTGCATTGTGGATATGTTCATTATGTGGCCCTTATTATTGTAATATTAAAATATTGACTGGTATGATTGGACTGGCCAAGACGTCTTGCATTGTAGCGCGACAACGGGGATGTGATGCACTGTTCATTGTCAGCATTTGCGTTGGGGAGTAATTGTTGATAGGTTTTAGCCTGCCAGTATAACATTACAAATCTTTGCATTTGCCCATTTTGTGTGTATGTGTGTTTCTTGTGATTCTGAGAATAAAGAGTGCCATTTCCTGAAGCAGCATCAGTTGGTTGGCATTTGTAATGGAGGTGTAATGTGTTTATTACAAGGTAGAAAGTGAGTTTTTTTTGTAGTATTTAAATGAGCTACAGGACTGGGTTAACAGACTGGAATGTAAGATATTCATTTTTACAGGGCATAAACTGGAAGAAATCAGACTTCGTGCTCTAAACAGTATTGTGTCAAAGCTCGAACATGGGTTTGTCAGTGAGAAAGATCTTGCAGCCCAGAAGGATTTGGTTGTCAGACTGCTTGATTGGTTTAGTTTTGAAACATGCCCAGAAGCAGAGAAAGTATTAAATCTGATCCTACGATTAATAAAGGTAAGACAAATGGCCTGTCTGAACCAACTGACTGGCCTTTTGTAGATGGTTGGGGTATTTATAATGCTGTTTACACTGTAAGTTCAGGGCTCAAATGTAGTCTCATTGCTATAGCTACTGTACCATATTAATCAAATGTAAAGGTGAAAGCTAAAGTTATCCCTGTGCATGTCATGAAGGCATGCAGGAGTGAAGGTGTGGCTCCACTCATTCTTAACCTTAGCACTAGATGGAGATAAATGGTTGGCCTCATGCCCCAACCACTTTATCCTTGCAGAAGAAAACCTGGTACCCACTGAATATGAAGTTGTTTGTGCCAGAGAACGAATGTGGACACTTTGAAGAAAGGAACATTTCTTGTGCCTGCTATGATTTGAACCCCAGATTGTTTACCCCATAGCCAAGTTACTATACCAACTACACTATCCCGACTCTGCTTTTAGTCAAATATAAATTACAGTAACAAATGAGTTCATGACGGCACATCATAGTTCCTGGATATCGTAGTGGTGTCTATGTCCCATCTGCTGACATAGAAATCCTGCATCATCTGTACACACAGTGTATTTATGTGTTTTGTATTTAATTCTTGCAATAAACAATGATTATTTCCCTAAACAGCATTAGCTAGTTGTTCTTTGTAATGGGGACAGTGCTTACTGTGAGACAGGAACTGAATTGTGATGTATTATTTAGATTAACTTCCATCTTCAAAGTGTTGATTTTGAAAAACTGAGTAGAGACAGTTTCTGACTTACATAAGGGTTCTATTCCTGAAACTTTTATGTTATCCCAAAATTATATAAGTCGGAATTGACCAGACCCCCACTTACTAATCACACCTTGTCGGGTATGTGTACGTATTTGCAATGTTAGTGTAAGTATTTAATGTTATTTCTGTTGGTTTTTTCTTGTGAAACACACAAAGTAAAATAAATTAATAATTACAGTATTAATAATTAGTAATATTAATGTTACATTAAATGTATTGTTAATTAATAATACTAATAATTTAGAAGACTTGTTTACATAAGTCTTTGTTATGTAAGTTGCATGTTACATAACCTGGAAACTGCCTGTTTATTGACTTTAATTTTATAGGATTAGTCTATTTAAGGGATTGGCATCCTTTTGACACTTCCAGAACGCATTGTGACGTGGCCACTTGTGTCATATGTATTGATCAGAAGATAAATAGGGACTTTTAGAGTGTGAATTGAAAGGTGATGGGGTGACATCACACACTCCTACATTTATTCAGAGACATGTAATGTTCTACACATCTTTATTTCAAACACTCTTATAGAAAAATGTTTGTCTCAGTATGGTCAGGAGGGATGCTTATACAATCTCTTACAGCTTTTCATAATACTCTTTAGTGGGTTGTATGAAGCTGGGTGTTCCTGGCTAATTTATGAATATCTGTTTTGGAACGTGGAGGATGATGTACATAATGTGGCATGAAAGTGTTCATTAGTAAGCTGGGGGGGGAAAAAAAAAATTTTTTTGGAAGTTTGTGACAGCAAATATTGTTTGCCAATGCAGGTGCTGCCAATTTCTATTAGCCTTTGTGGTGTCTCCACTTCGAAGGCTTATTTAGCCAGGTGAGGGAGCTTGCATGCATGAGTAAACTCTACAGCCATGGTGGCAGCACTGTAGCTGCTGGTAGGAACAACTATGTTTTGAGTAAGTTGGCAGACAAAGAGAGATACCCTGGCCTTCAGGTTGAGGGTTGGGCATATGGGTGCCATCATAACCTCATAAAAGTCTACTGTTTCAAAACCCTGGCAGTCCCAGAAAAGGAAAAGACATTAAGGTGGAAAAGGTGATACAAAGTGGATTTTGACACTGGGACTTGGAATGCTTGGAGTCTTTTCAGATTTGGAGCAATGAAGGAACATATGAGATAAATATTGACTTACAGAGTTCAATTGCTGCCAACAGACCGAATGGACAGGCAAAGTGATATGGGACACAAAGTTCTAACCAGTATTTAGTACTGGCAAACAGCATGATAGGAAGGAAGCAGGGGTATCCTTTATCATAGATGGGAGATATCATTAAGTTTGTACATGTAGATTAAAGGATGTGCTTCTTATGTGTGAGAACAACATTTCTTGATGTAATGGCCATTAGTGCTTTTACACCAACAGAGGACAAGGGAGATATTATAAAAGATCAATTCTGTTGTAAGCTTGAGCAAGTATATGATAGTATACCAGCTAATGATATTTGATCATGGGGGATTTGAATGCATGGATTGAGAAGGAGTACCTACATTAGGGCACGATAAGGGCTGTTGTCATGTTGTGAAATGGATGTTTCAAGGTTGGATAATGAGATGTTTTGCAGATGGCGGTAGTAATGCCTTACAATTGGATACTGGAAAACTGAAGGACAAGGAACTTTGAGAGGAACTGAGCAAAACTGACTGATAATCAGCAGTGGATGATGCATGAGGAACTTAAAGAGGTAGCAAATAATGTAAAAGGTAAATCAGTCCCAATACAGGCCCGAGGTGCCCAGAGGGTCCCAGGAAGTTAAGGTTCTCAGATTATGTGACAATGGCCCAGAATTGTGGTAAGGTTGTCAACCTTACACACCGGCCATTTTTACCCCCAAGAAATACTCCTGGTACTCATTTCTGTTAGAGGCTGAGTCGACCCCAGGGCCATAGTGAGATCAGAAGGATTATGTAAATGAAGAATTCCAATGATACCATCTGGATTCGAACCAGCGACCTTCCAATTTGTAGCACAGCACCTTAACCACTGTACTACCATGGTCCCCAAGCAAATAATGTACTGGGGCCATACCACAAGAGAAGGAAGGAGTAGTTTGATGAGGAATACAAAGGAGCAATTCAGAATAAGAATAAGGCATGTAAGTTATACTTCACTGTGCCTACTTGTGGAATAAAGCAAGAATTGGAGAGGTTACACAGGCTGGTGCAAAATACTTGTTGGAAGAAGAGAAGAAGGTATGTGATGGACAAAGTTGTTAGGAGAAGGGAAGATTTGAACATGTTTGTGAAAACTGAGTATTATTGGAAGAGAAAAAGGTAAATTTGTGACATAAATGGCAGTCTATGGGAAATAGAACAGATATTTTGTAGCATGTCTTAAAAGTGCAGTAAATTTCCTTGTTGTGTGAAAATATAAAATGAATTTCCAGGAGTGTTTTTTTTATGTGCATACACATATGTGAGTGTAGGTTATTTAATCTAAAAAGCTGACTCAATGCAGGCATCAGTGATTGTTTTAAAGTTACATAAATTTCATTTCATTTACTTACCAGGCTGATGAAGATGGTACACTGTATATGAAAGTGAAGGCTAAGGGGGGGCATGGAGCTCTTGATGCAGTTCGTACCAAGGTAGATCCCAGGCTTCTGTGTTTGATTGATGAAATTGTGAATGAAATAAACAAATGTAAACCACATTCAGAACCCACTGACACACAAGACAGCAGTCTTCCATCCACTTCTGGGGAGCAGCCGAACATAACCCATGTGGGAATGACAGTTACTCTGCCAGATATTGAAACTAAGGATCAAGAGGATCTACAATCAAGGTTTGCTACTGTGCGGTACTAATAAAATGTGTTCTGTGTTTGATCCAAAGTGAGATGTTTGTGCAGATTTCACTTATACAGATTCAAAGTGTCACCGCTGCACCCCTTCGTCTTGTTTTCTGACCAAAAACATTCAAGCGAAACAAATCAACACATCCATGAGAGTTTAAGTATAACAGCATTTAATTTGACACATCAGTAAATGTATGTAACAAAACATGTCGTGAGTGTACTTAAAGCATGCATGCCAAATCATGGAGCACTTACTCCATTTCATATACATAATAAAACTAAACATAGCATGACTCATTAATTATTACAACTCTGTCATCGCAAACAAAGCAAAATTCTACAATGAACAATGAACATTGTTAAAGGAACAACCTGACGGACAGCATGGTCTCCAAATACACATAAAAGAAACAATACACAAAACAAAAATATTAATCTAACACATAACCCCAACACAGGGTGCTGATATGTCTTCCTTACAAACCGAAACTTAATTTGGTAAACAGGCTGAGAAATTTTAAAGATGTTATCAGTTTAGAAGCACGAGCAAGAGTGGTCCCAGGCTTACACGGTAATGCTAGGAAGCGCCATGGAAAGAACGTGTAGAGAAGGAAGGCAAGGCGAATGGCACAGTGCAATGCAGTCCAGTGACGTGAATACCATCCAGGCTGGAAAACATACGTTCACCATACGTGGCATACCACTACAAAGTATAAGAATTTTGGAAGTGTGAATCATAGCCTGTCCCCTTGTGGTTTAGAGCTTATGGCAAGCTGTAGGTCATCTCTTCCAATTATTGCCATGATCACGCTGTCAGTGGGGTAACAGAATCTGTGCTGCGTGTGCCCTGTCTTCAGACATTGATTCTGTACCTTTACCAGGTAGGCAGAGGCCAGGCAGGACAACACAGACCATACCTTCTGACACCAGACGAACAACAGCAGCAGTGTGGAAGTTAATAACTGAGTTAAGAGCAATGGGAATGGGTTTTTAGAAGAGAAAATAAAAACTATTTTTTATTTTGCTCCTCAAATCTCCAGCTCTTAAAGAATGCCATTTGGTTTCTTCACACAGTCCACTGCAATACCTGATACTACATGTAAAGTTGATGATGAGTATTCTTTTGGGTATTTCCCCGGCGTCTTGTAGTTTGAGTCCAACGTTTCGGAACACCGTATCGGTTCCATCTTCAATAGGTGGTGAAGAGTGAATGTGGAACTGGCCGAAA
>Ga0123357_10007750_pt1 | contig 13327 bp, 9 predicted proteins | sample TergutEmb28metaG_FD_89873 | JGI IMG/M metagenome (GOLD analysis project Ga0123357, IMG submission 89873) | Embiratermes neotenicus P4 segment gut microbial communities from Petit-Saut dam, French Guiana - Emb289 P4 | ecosystem: Host-associated > Arthropoda: Insects > Digestive system > Gut ...
CAATACACACAAGATAACTACAACAATACACACAACTAACAACAATACACACAAGACAACTACAACAATACACACAAGATAACTACAACAATACACACAACTAACAACAATACACACAAGACATTTTAAAACACAACACCTACAAAAGGTAAACAACAGCAACTTAAGAAAGTAACGCATACAGTTTCTAGTATTTTTCCCATAGGTATTGTACTTACGCTTTCACCCCAGCCTCACCCTTTCACCCCTTCCTCCTAATACATGTTATGTATTTAGATACATGTGATGATGGCCAAACAAGCCGGAACATTTAGTATAGTAAAATCACAATATACAAGTGTTGTAATTCTGAGGTGTGCCATCCCCGATGTGTGTTTAAACTATAAGGTGAGGTAAATTCAGTCAAAAATACAACTATGAATATATGGCTAAATGATGGTGTTTATTAGTAATAGAAAACTACATGTTTCGGCCTATAGCGGCCGTTTTCAGGTTTTGACAACTTTCTTGCTATAAGAGTCATATATAATATACAGTGTATAATATATATTATATATAATTCAAAATATATAGTATATATGTTATATATAATGTATATTATATATGACTATTATAGCAAGAAAGTTGTCAAAATCTGATGATGGCCGCTATAGGCCGAAACATGTAGTTTTCTATTGCTAAAAAAACAACATCATTCAGCCGCATATTCATAGTTGTGTTTTTGACTGAATTTACCTCACCTTACAAGTGTTGTAATTGGCGGTATTTTTTTTATTAATTTTAGTTAACGCACCACTGCGTGCAGCAAAGTGCTAACAAAATAAATGCCATCGCCATGGTTTGGCCGTCATGATTTAGACACTTCTAAAAGGCTGAATGTTGCTGTGTTGCTTGAGATGAGGGCATTCCTTTCATATACCACACGCACTGTACGTACAGTCACTTGCAAAGAACAGAAGAGAACTTGTGCACATGCGCCTACTTTCCGGACTTCGACCGTTACGTGTAACATCAAATAATATGATGATAATGCATCTCAGGACACGAAAATACAAGACAGGTAAACAGACTATTTAATGACTAAGCTACTGGTACAGAAGGAGCTGAGTTAATGCACGGCGCAATCTGCTGCATAAAGCATGTACTGATAGATGTTTTCAATACGTAAAGCAGTAATTATTATTCAAAAACGTATCTGTACATATACAAAAAATGTAAATGCTTTGTAAATACGTATACTGATACGTACAACCGCTTTGACACGAACAGGCCTGTCCTTCATCAGAAAGGACGTCTTGCGATGGCAAATTAAAATGCAGCGCCTTATGGCCATGATTATGACGTCATAGTCTTCACATAAAGACTGAAAGATGTCAGTCGTAAATGGCTTGGACGCGAGTCTTCTGCTCAGGGTATATACAATGATCCATGATATACAGTACCGGACGAGGGTTAGTTAAGAAAGGAACAAGGACTGAGGGAGCTCGAGAATTGAGTGCTGTGAGGAGGATATTTGGGCTTAACAGAGACGAGGTAAGAGTGGAGTGGAGCAGAATGCATAACGAGAAGCCTTATGATCTGTATTAATCACAAAATATGATTTGAGGGAACAAATCAAGAAGCATGGGAATGGCGGGGCATGTGGCACGTATGGGGGAGAGGATAGGTGTATACAGGGTTTTGGTGCGGAGACGTGAGGGTAAAAGACCACTTGGAAGACCGATGGGTAGATGGGAGGATAATATTAAGGTTAACCTTCAGGGAGGGCGATGGGGGGGGGGCATGGACTGGATTGATCTGACTCAGGATAGGGACAGGTGGCGGGCTGTTGTGAATGTGGCAATGGACCTTCGGGTTCCATAAAATGTGGGGAATTTCTTGACTTGGTGAGAACCGGTTAGCTTCTCGGGAAGGACATGCAGTGATCGAGGGATTTTATTCTGCCTGCTTTTCCCGGGGCAGTTCCGGTCTGGTGGGTTTGACAAGAGCTCTATCTGTGCGGAACGTCGGAAACCAAGAAAGATGCGACCGATTTCAGTAGACGGGGGACCCAGCCACAACAGAGACATACAATACCGTCAAAACTAAAATGGCCACAACACCTGCAGAATATCAAACAAAAGTGTGAAGCACAATACAACACGAAAACTTGAAATTATGCGCGTTCATAGTTACGTAAAGCGCACATTAGCTTCACATCCGCCCGTCCGTCCGTGTTTCTGTATCAGCGCGGCTTCCACTGGACGGATTTCCGTGAAATGTCATATTGTGGACTTGGAACGAAAATCTGTCGACAGACTCCAAATTTGGTTAAAATCGGACAAAATTTTTACATGTAGACAACGTTTTTTATATTGTTGACAGAAAACACGTAACTCAACAATACACAGAGAACGCACTGTCGCTTTTCCACTGCAACATGTTCAAACGAATGTTACGTTATACGTACATTGCCCGTCTTCTTGCAACACGCAAACACCGTAGGGGCTGACACATTTTCTTTTCCTTTCTTCCCTTTTCCAGATACCACTAGGGACCAGAATTATGATTACGCTTACAGCAGGAAAACAAAAAAGAGCTACATTAATTAGAGTTATAGAGAGACACCGTCAGTCTTCTCCAAATAACTTATACGGATTCTTATAACTGTAAATTATTTTACAGACTAATGCAGTCTCTTCCATTCGTACAAGAAGTGCAAGAACGAGTATCGGTTGACTGTAAAAGGGATCAAGGCATATTATGTACTATCCTGGCATTTTCTTAAAGAGTCCGAGGGTAGTTACGAAAAATCTCAGTCAGTATAGTGACTAGGCTATGAGCAACCGCGAAAGCGTGTTTCGATTCTTAGCAGGGTCAAGATTTCTCTTCAAAGCATCCAGACCAATTCTGAGGACTCTACAGCCTCCTATTATATCGGTACAACGGGCTCCTTCTCCAAGGGTAAGGTAGCCAGCGTATGGAGCTGACCAATCACTTCCATCTCGTGTCAAGGTTAACAATTAGTGTACCTGCACAACTCACCCATATTCCTTCATGGCGTGCACATGGACTTCACTATTGCCTTTTCACAGCAGCAAACCTTACTCATGTTTCAAACCACAAACCTCTAACATGTGAGTCACACACTGTGTCAATATTTTCAGTAGACACAACACTCAGCTGCTCCATTATCAGTGGACCTGCAAACGTCCTACATCTTTCACACAAACAATGCTCTTTTCAACCAGGTACTGATAACCGAGGAGTTTGCAGTTGACCTTGACATAGGTCTGTGCTGGGAAAAGCCTACCGCTCTTGTTTGTGGCAAGTTCCATTTAAAAATACATTAGGCCCAAGTGGGAGTGTTTTGTGCGAGTTTTTTTTAGTACTGTATGTGATTTGAGCTATGCATACATTTTATTTCAGGATAGTTGTTACAGAAATACCCAAGAAACTGCGACCAGCAGAATGTCTATGCAGTGATACGAGATTCATATTTTTGACAGGATCTCCGTACGTTTTCTCCCTACATCGTCGCTAGTGTTCGGGGACACAGCGCTGTATCCGCAGCTCAACTGCATTCGCTTGAGTAATAGATCCAACTTTCAGACTTAAGCACACAGAACTTGAATTCTAGAAATGGCTGTCAGAACTGTACTTAGTCAAATGCAATACAGATTTCACTCATTACTGCTGTAATAAAGGTAACACCTCGAAGCAAGAAACAACCCTGTGGTGGATAACTACTTACTACATGGCAGAATAGCAAATTCTATGCTATTCTGTCAATTCATTTCTTTCCTATCTTTTAAGATCAGTCACCAAATCGCTGCTTTATCAAATATAGCCCAACGTTAGCAGTTAATGCATTTATTCTCTTCCTGGATATATATGTAATTACTGTCTAGCCTTCAATTTCAAGCCAGGTCTAGAGATACATATATTTCTGCCTCTGAACTTCAATAGCATTCCATTTTACTATGAACTATCCATCCTTGCCTTGTACACTTCTGAGTATGCAAGGTCTATTCTTTTGTTTGCTCATCCAAGAAGCATATTTTGGTCCCTTTAAAATTCCATGCCTCTCTCTCTCTTTATTGAAGTCATAAACTTTGTACTCCCCAGTATGATATGTTCCATCTATCGTCCATTACTTATGTGTAATGAATTCATTAAAAAGACCAAAAATGCACTTATATTTACGAACGTCATTCTATAATACAGTAATTACCAACATGTTTCAGCCACTCATGTGGCCAACTGCACTGTGATGAGAACAAGAATAACTATGTTCTGCGCAGTTCACTGTGCAGTCTGTATCCTTGCTCACCGACCTGTATTATAATTCACACATGTAGCTTTTCTGTACATCATTCCACAGAACCACATTCCAGACAACTTATTTAACCTCTAATATTTTACACTCATTGATATTTTAATATTCAACAATGAATGTTAACAAAAAAAACTGTATGATTTTTAACTGTGGTATGATTTTAACACACTATAATCTTTTTAACGAATTTTATGCATTTGCACTTCACACAATTTGCCCTGAAGATGCAGCATGATCAATTGGATCATCCAGGCATAATTACAAGAACACTCAAAAATATTTTTTTTTAAGCTCATGGTTCCGTGCATCGTAATTCAATGTGAATAAAAAACCAACCAAATGCAACAGTATGCAGATATTTATTTACTGCAAAGCTACTCTACATGTTTCGGGTGTCACAGCACCCATCATCAGGAGTATTAAAAACTGTACCTGCAGCCTCCGGTACAGGTCATACTACTCGTACTGCTACTCCCCTCCGTGGTCTGATCGGGACGGAGCACTCACGAGTGGCTACAGGGTCCATACAGTATCTATGTCAATATTGAAAGCTCTTGCCCTGGCGATGAAGTAGCCATGGCATAAAGCTGACCATGTATCTCCATCTTGTGTCTAGCTTCATCTGAGTGTACCTATAATTCTGTTTCCTTCAGATCAGTCACAGGAACAACTTTAAATGGAAAATATACGTTCTCATTTCCTGTCATTCACACAGAACTTCACTCCCTCAGTGATCCACCTCAGCCTGCATCATCACAAAGATGCCGTTATATCCGTAGTGAACAGGCAGGCGTACACCTTACACTTGTGTTCGGCTCTGAAACTTTGTTTGGAATCAGTTACTGCAAGAAATCTTGGAATATTATGTTTCTCACCGTAATCCACGAAGTGTCACTACGTGACGTTAAGGATGGTACGTGGTATGCTGTGAGTGCAGCTATGAACACTGGGCCTTTACTTGTAGCGCATTTTAAAGGATAAAATGCACAGTAATAATCTTCACACTGAAGATGATCTGAAAAAATAACAGCATTCAGAAAGTAGTCTTCTGTGTCACCAGTAGCCCTTCAATGTGAAACGAATGTGTCTGCGAGAGATGATGAATGTATGCAAGGCGCGGGAAAGAACATCCGGCATCTTCTTTGAATACATGCAATAATTATAAATCTAATATAAACTGCAATACATTGAACTGTAACAGGTGGACTCAGAACTTTCACTACGCTGGAATAGCAGTGATCTATGTGCTCCCTGCTGTACTGCGAAATGGTATATGAAGTGACAACACTTGCCAGATAACGGATACTGTATTTACAGCTTTCTACAAATAACACAATTATTATCTATATTAGTTAGGTATGTGACAAGGGTAGCATTTGCGCCAATAAATTTTTAAATATTGCTACACGCAAAGCACTTACCTTTAGGCACGGTTGAGAGCTTCTAATGTAAACAATGTCTCGTAGGAAATGTGGGATTCATGTATTCTGATAGCTCAAACAAACACAATAATGCTCTCTAGTGGCCAAAAAATGCAAAGTAACTTCCAATTACATTTTTGCTAGTATCCTTCCACGAGTGTCCAAGTCAGTCTCTTTTTGGAAATATTTAACAGGTTTGAAATTTAGACATTCCAAGGGAAATGCACAATACATAGTAGGAATAGGGAAAGCTGGCAAGGAAAAAGAGGTTCAGTCAGAGAAGCCTGTGAACCAATGCAATCAATAAACCTCAGGGCACAAACTGATCTTTTACACAAGGAATCTCCTGCATAATGTGGAAGATGCAATGCTAATGAAAACATGGATAACTCCAAAGTCTTCTATTCCCGCAAGGTCCTTGTCAGGAATCTATGGATAGCAGTACAAATATGCAATAAAGCAGGGGTACACAAATATTGGGCGCCTAAGTTTTTGTGGGTCCTCAGAATGGAACGTGCTTCACGTAACTTTTCTCGCACCTAGAACTTTGAGGTGGCTCCTTGATTTTTGGAAAAATTTGTGGACCCCTGTAATAAATGATTACATTTCCATCTATCAGAAACATGTGGCCTACTGCCATTATTTCATACCTATAAGATACAGGCCTCACTCTTATATACACAAATGAAGGTAGAGTAAACAGTGTCACAGATTGTTAAACACAGTGGATGCAACAAATAACTACACTTGTGACATGGTCACTATTTATAAAACTTCTTGTACTTTGTTCCCAGAACATTTTCAGTTCTCCAGTCATTACAATTGCAAGTCTGACTTTGGTACAAACGATGTAACAAGCGACTAAAAACAACACTCAGCACAATTCCGAGTCCCAGCAGAGTATTTTGATCCTCTTACATATACAATCTCATCAAGTCTGACAGTAAAGTCACGTAAAAGTTCTCAGCAAAAATGTGAAAACTTTCTTGCATTTTGGAATAACCATGAACTGCTAACTAAAGGCTTATAAAAGCTGTTAACTGAAATACTTGATTAAAAAAATGATGTTCCCTTAAATATAAGAATCTTATAAAAAAAAATCAAGCCTCCAAATTACTAGTTGTGTGACTAGGGATTAAAAAAAAACTCACACAATTGGTAAACCAACGTAGAGAGTACTTAAACGGACACATATACACATCACGTTGAATAAACAGCACGTTTATCTGTAAATAATAAATAATAAAATATCACCTTCCACTGCAAACTAATTTTAACATCACAAATTCCACAAATACACAAATCTTGTTCTTTGTTCAACCTATGCCACATACACAGGTTAAATGAAGCAAGCAGATGTCTTCACTTCATTCGATGATGACCTTGAAAAATTATCTGCTAACATCACAGTATTCAAATGTCCTGATACACATAACAAATGCTTACACATTTATGAATAAAATGTACATATGCCATTAAGGACAACAATGAATTGTGATGTGCTGATATCACTGACAGCTTATCAAAATAAAGCAAACATTCACACAATTCACTGACAAATATCATAGAAACTGATCAAAGAAGAGATATTTTAACAGAAATTTTTGCTTCAGCACTTACAGCTATTAGATTGTTGATACATAGCTTGTAATGCATTCTAACAATCCACATGTAACATTTACATTAGTAAAGAAATCTGTACACTGCAACAAAGAACATATTAGATCAGCCCTCTTTTGAGATATTAAGCAGTGCAGAATGGTAGTTTTTTACCGAGGTTTTGGGACAACATATCGGTCCCATCTTAAGCCTTGTGTCAAGCAGTCCAAGAAGGATGCTGGGAACACTTGTATGCGCAGTTTATATAGAGAATGGTGGGGGCGGTGAATGGTTCTCAGGGAACCAATCACTGAACTGCTTGACCCTTGCAGATGGGACTGACCGGTCTTCCCAAAATCCCAGTAAGAGCGCAGATCTCATTTACACTGCGGTGGAAGACAAAAATCGCAAAGCGCAGACATTAGTTCTCCCTCACTTCTTCATCCCCTGCCCTAACAGAAACTGGTCATAAAAAGTTTCAAAGGCAGATGCTTAAGAGTTTTTTTTTTTATAAGGGAGATTTTAAAGTTACAGGTTACTATGTGACTGCAGTTCCAGATTACTCTCACCTTGCATATGACTTTATTAAACCATGTGATTGTCATATGATGCCATTAAGCATTGGCATCTGGCTTCATTCATGGTGTGTGACCGCTGTAGGGCTAAACCAGACATGGACAGACAATGTACTGCACATGGTTGTAGCATACTGGTCAGTTAATGCCCATACCCGTAACCAGTTCCAGCAACTGCCAAACTGTAGCCCATGAAGCGTTTCCTTGGGCTATTCCAATTACAAATTCTGATTTTACAGAATTTTTCAGTGTGTGATTTTCACCACCTTAAGAGGTTCCAAAGTTTTTAAAATTATGCCATACCATTTTATAGTGTCAATTCCAGACTTAATCCTTTCTGGCCCAATAGTTACTTGGAGTACTGCCAGGACAAAGGAACAGAGCATTCAGTAGACTAATTAGGCTACAAGGTGGTAGATCCAGGGTTTGAATACCACCACGGGCAAGAGATTTATCTCATCTCAAAATGTCCAGATGGGCTCCGTCGCCCACCCCCATCCTCCTATTCAACAGGTACTGGGGGGTTCATTCCTGGGGGTAAAGTGACTAAAGTGTGAGGCTGAACACTCACCTACATTTAGAGCCAAGGTTAAGAAGAAGAGGAGCTGTATCTTTACTCCCCCTATACACTTTAATGGTGTGTAGAGGCAAAATTTTATCTTTACCACCTGGTTAAACATTCAAAAATTCTATGTTCTACCCACACAGTGCACTCTTTATATGTGTTTTGAATGGACCTCAGAATAAAGAGCAATTATTTCCCTGTACACCATTAACTGATTGGTTTTCTCATTGAGCAAATCTGTTCACTGTGCAGTACGAGCCTAATCATTAAATTCATTCTTCAAAGGGTTAAGTACACTACAAGACACTCTTTCAGGCCATCTATTAAACTTTATGCCCAGACGCTGATCACTCTCTTTCAAGAACATAAGACACCTTTCTTTCTTCTTTTGCATGAAAATGACGCTAAGAAACAAAGATGCACGACTAGTAATGGAATAAAAAAAATTCTGAATGAGTGAATGATCTTACGCTTTACAATAAACTGAAACTGTGTTGCATATGGGCACTTGTCAAAATTACAATTATAATTATGTAGAATTTCTTCCATTCTGATTTCATTCTTAAAAGAAAACAGTCCCTGAAACAAAATGAACAAATGAAGAAATATAAATGAATAAATAAAATTATGGTTCTCACAGGTATCGTTTGTGGCTCTGCCTGCATATTGGGAGCAGCAGCAGTAGCTTTGGGACATGGGGTGGGGGGCGAATACCACCTGAATGTTCGACACTGGGAAAACCTCTGCCCCCAAAAACTTTGTAAATTATGCATAAAAGTACAATGCTCACAACAGACATCAGGGAATGGAAAATTATTTCTTCCAGTATCAAAATTTCTTTCCAGTCTGTACCTACAGGCTTAACATCAATTATCAAAAATGGAATTTAATAAAAAAAAATGATTACAATACATTTCAGTGCCAGTACAAGTGAGCACATGGATACAACAGCAGCTGTCAGGACCTAGCAAGAAGGCAAATCTGCTAACTGGTATGAATACTTTTAAAAGGGTCGTAATTTTTAATTAAATTCAAACGTCTTCTGTCTTTCTTGATTGCACAACCCCAGTCCCCATATTCCCCTTCCAAACACAGAGTTCTGCCACCCCGGTCACATCAAAGTTTCCTGTCATCTGCTCCACAGGCAATTCAGAACCACCTCTTATCTGGTGTTCAGATTCCAAGAAATGTATCCAATCTGGACTAGAACACATCGGCAGTTCACAACTATTACCATCCGCACGAATAAGATACATTCTAAAATAATATGCACAAAGAAAACAACACAAAATTAATGCCATAACATAACTTAAGTATATTGTTCATTCAGCCTTCCTTTGTTAACACACAAACATGTGCGTACACTCATAAAAATTATGATTATGTAATACTGCAATGAGTATTATGCCACATACTCCTCTTTTATCCAATCCATGGATTAAACTGGGTATTATACTTTGGAAGGGGGGTAGAAGTAATAAAATATCAGTTCCCTCTCAAGTTCCGCCAGTGATATCAGCACATGCATATAGGTTTGAATTGACATTTTCCTATGGACTGAACTCTTGCGTCCCTGGATTGGTATTCATCGAATGATCAACTGAATGAATGACGTGGTTGGAACTGATGTAATATCTCACAGAGACTCTCCTCACTACAACTAAGTCGGTGTTCTTACAAATGCAGTTCAGGCAAGCTGAAAGAAGAATGTGTGTATTCAGCTTGTTCATCACTGAACACATTGTCAACAATAATAATAATAATAATAAAAAAAACAAATATACAGAACACGATTTGTCCGCTCATTCATTCTGATCACTTAAACACAACCGATGCAGCAACAGCTTCACTGGCGAGGGATGAAACATGGAAAATGAGAAGTGAGGATGCGCCTTGTCAGACTTCCAAATGTTTTGATGGAGGATGGATAATGAACGGTTCGCTCCACATTCGTCTTAAGTCACCCTGAAATCATATACAGAATGAGATGGATAGATCCTGGACAATTGTATGAAGTATGTCAAGAATGAAGCAAATGGAATTTGTCATGGATCATAATTTAATACATCATTTAAAGATACACAGCACACTAAGAGTTACATGGTGAAGATGATGAAGATGACGATGACGTTAGGCACTGTTCACTATTAATGTAGTTGTTATTAAAATTCTGATGATTCTGTTGTGGTAGCCCCCCCCCCCCAGCATGTCTCAGCAATTAATTCAGCCAGGTAGCGAAAAGAAACGAATTTCAAGTACATCATGTCCATTTTTCCCCAGCCAATTATAATTCCACCAATGCTCTACATTCATTCATCTATCATCCAGAGCTTGTAATGGCTCAGGAGTAGCTGCAGTAGAGTGAAAACGGAATGTGACGGCACAAGCGCAGAAACCAGATTCGGTCTTCCAGCGAAACGGACGAGTTCATTTATATCAGCGGGGGTGTCAGTTCAGTCGAGTACTGGCTTTGTTGGAGTGCGAGTCAAGCTGAAGACTGCTGGCTACCCACTCCATTCATCTCTTTCCCCTTCACTTCTCGCCCCGTGCGTCACCGTGTGCCACCAGATTCCGTTTCCACTCTACCACACACAGCCTCACACCATGGGGGTGAGGGGTGGAAAAAAGAAAGAAAAAAAAATTGAGCACTTTTGTATTAATAAAATTCTGCCAGCACTTCATGCAGGTTGGAACTGTAACTAAATGGGAAGCGTACATAAATATAAATGACAACTTGCTCAAAACCCACCATCACCAGCACCAACACACTGATTTTGAGAAACATACACTTTAACCAAACCTGAGAATTTTGCTACTATGAGTCACAATAACCGTAAACTTCTGTACAGTAACATGTTCAACCCATTTTGTGAGATTCTATAAAAGTACACACATAGCAGGTAATGAATGATCTTCTGTATGAATTTACTGTGGAAATGTGACATACAATTAGTATTCATCATGAAATGTAGAATGGATGCCAAAAATCTGGAAGACGGTTTTGTGCTGAAACATGTCAAAAGATATTTTCTTGTACTAAACCAACTAAATGCAAGTGTAACATATACAGTAGTACAGCCTTGTATGTCTCCAACATACTGGTGCAAAAGGCAACTGTTTACTGGTAAAGAGTTGCGTTTTGCACAAGCCACACAACTATTCGATGCACAACAGATCAATACAATGATAGAAACTCATTTACACAAATTAATACTTCCATGGCATATCAAGAATGCAGATTTAACCAAACTATATATTTTCACACGGTTTAACCAAATTGTATATTTTTACATGGTTTACATGGGCCGGAACAGCAGAGTCAGTATAGTGACTCACTATGGGCTGGATGTTCCTGGGATCGAATACAGGTGGGGGCGAGATTTTCCACACCCTTCCAGACCAACACTGGGGGGCCACCCAGCCTCCTATACAATGGGTACTCGATCTTTCCGGGGGAGTAAACGGCTGGGGCATGGCATTGACCACCCACCCCCAGCTAGCACCAAGGTTAAAGAAAGAGTAGAACTATACCTCTACTCCCCTTCTGTGCCGTGGCCTGTTCTCGGGTGACCTTTACCTTTACATGGTTTATACTGTCATAATAAAAATATGTACTGACTACGGACTGGACGGTCCGGGATCGAATCCCGGTGCGGATGAGATTTTCCACCTGTCCAGACCAGCCCTGGGGCCCACCCAGCCTCCTGTACAATGGGTACCGGTCTTTCCCGGGGGTAAAGTGTGGCTGGGGCATGCTGCTGACCGCTCAACCCCTTCTAGTGCTGCGGTCAGGGAAGAGTAGAGCTACACCTCTACTCACCCTCTGGGCCACACCGGGCCTGTAACGGGATCACTTTACCTTTAATAAAAATATGTACACATTATATTGCTAAAATGTATTACAGACTATACATCTAATGCTCAGTAAATTGAAATTTACTGCAAAATGCTGTAAGTACAAATATTAGAAATGCAGTCTGTTATGCTTTAGCCAGTCTTAAAACTTGAAGTATGAATTCCCTAACAATGTCATAGCAGTGCCAGAACATGTTGGAGCGAACACAGACTATACTACCATGATTGTTGTACGTGCGTTTCATTGGATCAGTAAAAGAAAATAAATTGATGAAAATGAATGGTGTAAGCAATTTCAAAATAATGTCAGGTGACGTTTACAGAGACCCATTCTGTAATCCTGTAACGGAAAAGTGGGACCACCCTGGATTAAATAGCACATCCACCTGAGGAGGGTCCAGTATACAAACATCTGAATGAGCCTCAATACAATAAAACCTCATTACTTTGAAGTGCCCAGGACCAAAAACTGAGCTTCAAATTATACAATTTCAAATAATCCAATTTTTTCAATACACATGTATCTGTTAAAAGATTAGTTCAAATTAATTTTGACATAATGTTGTAACCTATGGTTCAGCGGCTTCGGTGGTCTAGCGGTAGTGTGCTGCCTTTAAGTACCCAAGATGCTGCGTTCAAACCCAGCCGAAGCCGTCAGGATTTTTCAGGGCGAAAAAATCCTCAGCACGCCTTCTTTCGGAGGGAAAGTAAAGCCGTCAGTCCCATGTCGTAGATTTGCGGCATGTAAAAGATCCCTGAATTGACGTGGAAGTCACAATTTCAGGCAAAATTATCGGCCAATTCTCACCCACATACTTCCACCTTTCGCTACTAGAATCTCTCCCGTCGTTGTGGACGTGGAGGCACCTGGCAGCGAACATGGGAACGTCCAAACAGGCCCCGGGGGGGGGGGAATGGGTGGGTACAATAAGCCTTCTAGGCTGCAGTACATCCGTGGCATTAGCCACGGGCCCTACTGACGAAGAAGAACCTA
>Ga0123357_10007751_pt1 | contig 13326 bp, 5 predicted proteins | sample TergutEmb28metaG_FD_89873 | JGI IMG/M metagenome (GOLD analysis project Ga0123357, IMG submission 89873) | Embiratermes neotenicus P4 segment gut microbial communities from Petit-Saut dam, French Guiana - Emb289 P4 | ecosystem: Host-associated > Arthropoda: Insects > Digestive system > Gut ...
CAACGTAACACCAACACACATCGAACCAGAGCAATACAACCCATGAAGTAACTCAACGAATTAGTCGCAAGCTCCTGAGGATGGATGTATTAACATCCGAAACATGTTGAGCACTGAATAAAGCAATAATAAAACAAGTGGCATCAAGTTGGTCTCTCTTTACTCAACTGAGTGCGAGTATAAACTCCTTGCCTTAATAACCCACAGTGAAAATCACTTCTACGTGGCGTCTTAGTAGGTTGGTCCATCTGTGGCCTCTCTGCTTCTGCTGTATGTCTGGCAATTATTCAATACAAAGCATGATTTTCCGAAAATTTTCTCGACTCAAGAATAATTTAGTCACATATCGAAGGATTACATAGGTCTTCATGTTAAGCGTCAGTAACCAAACATGGTTTCGATTGATAGGTCTGTGTAAATATCTCAAAAAATGTCAATAAAACGTGTTCAGTGTGGGCCGAGCTGATTGAAGTAGGCGGACAGACGGACGGACGGACGGGCAGACATGACGGAATTCATACTGGGCTTCGCAATTTTGCGAATGCGCCCGAAAGGGCTATTAATAACTTTGAACAAACCAATACACTGAAGCCGATATTTTTAACAAACTCCGATCTTCAAATGGATATCAGATATAGTCATACAAATTAGACGGCGTAATAATACTCCACAAGATGTATTATTTCAGAAACGTATACTTCAGCGGGTTGGCTGTTGTTCTGTACATGACACGGAATTATGAAATATTAAAGTACGAGACGCTTATAAATTCACGGCATTGAAAAGCCGCAATCTGCACCTTGTTACGCATTAAATATTGTGCTCTTAATACCTAGATGGCTGTAAATTTTCGAGGAAAGGTTATGAAGCGCACAAGCTTTATAAACAACTCTGTTGGATGATACATAGCAAATCTAGGATCTGTCATATTTCCTTTGTTTGTTTAATGATTCTTTTTCATTTGCACAGTCAAGCTGAATCTATCGTCAGATATAAGAATTAATGTGATTAACGTAGTAGATAGTATATAGAACGACGCGGTTGTAGCTTATTTTAAATTCCTGAATGACACCTGAAGGACACCAACAGAAAGCTAAGTGATGAAATCTTGTCGCCAGGCCAAGCACTGAAAATGGAAATGTCTAAAACAAAGCAAGGGAGTTGATAATTAAACTGCATTCATAACTCTTAATATTTATATTAATAACCAACGGCCGGCCGGGAAGGGATATTCGGTATAGCGAATCGCTAGACTGGAAGGTCCATGGATCGAATCCCGTTGGAGGCAAGATTTTCCGTACCGTACAGACCGACACCGATACCCACCCAGCCCCCTGTACAGAGGTTATCAAGGTTTTCCTGGGGTCCAAGTGGCCGGAGCGTAATAATGACCACCAGCCTCCTTCTAATATCGGGCTGTGAATGGGTTGCAGCTAGATATACCTCCGCCTACCCTCTGTGCTTGCAATCACATGTCACGGGGCAACCTTTACCTATTAATAATTAGATGTATCTGTTTGCACGTGCGCGGTATGGTACAAGGACGCTACGTGCTTCGCCACAAGAACGTGTGGGCCTTACCAAGCGAGGTCCAGATTTAAGTGCCACCTGTAGATTCCTGGCAACAGAACACACAGGCTTATTATCTACCGATTAAGCATTTCATAAGGCTATATAAGACATAAAGCTGGGTCGGGTAGCTCAGTCAGTATAGCGACTGACTACAGGCTGGAAGATCCGGTATCGAATCCCAGTAGGGACGAGATTTTCCGCCCGTTCAGACCGGCCCTGGGGCCCACCCAGCCTCCTGTAAAATGGGTACCGGGTCTTTCCCGGGGGTAAAGTGCAGCCGGGGCGTGTTGCTGACCACTCACCCCCTTCTAGTGCCGCGGTCATGGAAGAGTAGAGCTATACCTCTATCCAACCTCTGGGCCACACCGGGCCTGTAACGGGATCACTTTACCTTTACCTTTATATAGAACATACAGGCGTTCAGTAAGTGAATCCTGTACAACGCAAGGCATATAATGTTTGTAGTAGTACTGGTAAAAAAGGTAAATCAGTCCCATTACAGGTCCGAGGTGCCCAGGGGGTTCCAGGAAGTTAAGGTTCCCAGATTACGTGACAATGGCCCAGGATGGTGGTAAGGTTGTCAGTCTTACGCACCGGCCTCTTTTTACCCCCAGGAAATACTCCTGGTACTCATTTCTGTTAGAGGTTGAGTCGACCCCAGGGCCATAATACGATCGGACGGATTACGTCAATGAAAAATTCCAATTACACCATCTGGAATCGAACCAGCGACCTTCCAATTTGTAGCACAGCACCTTAACCACTGCGCTACCGCGGTCCCCAGTAGTACTGGTAGCAGTAGTAATAATGACATCATTCTCTTAGAAAACACAATATGAGGGGTGTTACTGGTCACGTTTCCTTAAGTAAGATGGAGAGGATGACGCAGAACTTTTGAGCAGTGCGCAGAAAGCCATCTCAGCCTTCTTTTACAGAGTTATCTTACGAGCTTTGTTTACAGCACCAGGTCCATTAGGTTGCCTAGACAACCGAAGGGAGAACTGATATCTTAGAGGTAGTGCTGCTAATGCTACAAACTTGCAAGCAAGGAACTGCAAACACAATCAGCCTACTTTTTTTGACGAGTGTCAATATGAGATCAACGAGAATGGAGAATCAGTGGATTTATCCTGACCGGGGAAACCGAATTTCTCAGAGAAATTTATATTATTGGATGAAGGCATGCATACTTTTAGGAAGACACTGAAGCTTTATTAGTCGCTGTTAAACAGACTGGTCTAGATATAATTGCTGAGAAAACTAAGCATATGTAAAATTTTTGTCAACAGAATGCAGGACAAAATCGCGACATAAAGATAGACAATAAAACATTTGAAAGTGTGGATAAATTCAAACGTTTGGGAACAACATTAACAAATCAAAATGTCATTCATAAAGATTTAAGAGCCCAATGAACTCAGGGAATGCTTTCTATCACTAAGTGCAGAATCTTTTGTCTTCCAGTATGGCATCCAAAAACATAAAGACTAAAATTCGTATACATTCATGTCGTTTTGTATTGGTGTAAAACTTGGGCTTTCATATGGGAGGAGGAACATAGGATGAGGGTGTTCGAGAATCGAGTATTGAAGATGAAATTTGGACCCAAGAGGGACGAGGTAACAGGGGAGTGGAGAAGACTTCATAGTAAAGTGTTTTATGGTATTTAGTCCTCACCAAATGTTATTCAGGAAATGAAACAAGAAATGAAATGGATGGAGCGTGTGGTACGTGTGGGGGAGAGGAGAAGTGAATACAGGGTTTTGGTGGGGAAACCTGAGGAAAGAAACCCCTTCGAAGACCTAAGAGGAGTTGGAAGGATAATATTAAAATTGATCGTGAAGAAGTGGGGAGTCATGGATTGGATTGATCTGGTTCAGGAGAGGGGCAGTTGGTGGGCTCTTGTGAATGAGATACTGAAGGTCCAGTTTCCATAAAATGCGGGGAATTTATTGACAAGCTGAGGACCTGCTAGCTATTCATGGAGGATTGTTCCTTGGAATTATTTCAGCTGCACAGTCAAACAACCATTTCTTGAAAGCTGTAGATCTGCTTCTTGAAGGCTGTGCAGGGTGTAACCTATCGCAACGCAATAATGTATAAAATTTATTGTACTTTATTTTTTTCCAAAGATAACAAGAATGTAATAGTAATGTGTAAGAACAGCAAATGCTGAAAATGTCCGCCATCTTTTGGGGACCGGCATTTACCCTTTTCACACTGTTTCCTGCACCCTCTCAAAGAGTTTGTTGGTCAGTGTCGGCAACAGCCTGTTCTGTGTTATGTTCAAGGTCCTCCAGGTGTTTTGGATTATTGCAGTAGACTCTTTGTTCAAGAAATCCCCGCAGAGATGTCAGTTGGCATAAGGTATGAGGATCGTGGTAGCCAAATTCCATGGCCGACTATATGACCACCGAAGTTCTGCAAGAAAGCTATTGTTTTCGCACTAGGGGCAGTCTTCGCACACTGTTGAAACCAGCAGTTTCCTTCATTCTTTGAAACTACAACTATGAAGTGAGTCAAAAAATTTGGCTAATTTTCCGCAGTAATTTCCTCTTCAGTTAACTGTAGTCCCACTACTCCCTTTTCGGGACACTGCATATCAAACACCCATTTTTGACGAATGAAGGGGATTTTCACGCAGTGAACGTGGGTTTTCACGACTCCATATTCTACTCACTTGACCATTAATCTACCCACTGAAGTGAAATCAAGTTTTGTCCGTAAAACACAGATTGTCCAACGCATAAACCTCTTCTTGTGAAAAAAAGAAACATGTTACCGATTAAAGAATTACCGTTCAACTGGCAGCCAACAGAAATGAAGTATGGCAGTGAAACTGTGCTGGACGACTTGGCAGATGTTGCTAGTGTCCATTGCAGCGGAACGAGAGGGCAGCATATTCTATACTTGCTTCACTCTTTATACATGTCCAATCTTGATGTTTAATCCTAAAGGTACGCCCTGTATGATATATGCCCCGTTCAAATCGAATAATTCTTATTCTTAAAGATAATAATTTATGTCTGCTCCGACAGTGAGTTAATAAGAAAATAAATTCATACTCTTCGTAGAGAATGGCCACTTCCGTAACACTGAACAAGGGACAAAAGACGTAGGCAACATAAACATCCACGCCCTAAAAGGGATCAGAACACGCGACCTCTGCTGAAAGTATTAGTACTTTTAACACAGTGCTCATCAGTACTGAACACTTTTTGAGGAAGGTCTGTCTTTACGTGACCATGCTTGAAAAGAGCACAGTGCTTTCAAATAGTCAATATCGTGTTAGTTCCTTTGTCAATATAATTACGTGGAGAGCAGTTTAAGCATTCTTGCCGCATGCATATTCCAGAACAAGAGACAGAAAAGCCAGCAGAAATACCCAGACTTAATGGTATCTGACTAGAATGAACAACAGAAGATACACAAATACTGCTGAGCTAAAGGCAGTTCATTAACAGTACGACCAAGCTCTGGAACTAGAACAAATTAAAGAGGAAGAGAAATAAAAACAGTACAAATTGTTCTTCAGACCCTCTTTGACCTCTAACTAGCCTGCTAATGCAAGTAACTGTTTAACCGAGATGTTAAATTTCTTTCCACAATGGTCGTGTATTAACCAAGGTCTCTTTTCCAACACACAGATTTACATTATTAGCAAACGTAATTTAGTTCATGCGCCCCAAAAAAAGGGTTGGATGTTGAGTTCATGTATTTTTAACTTCCTCTAGCTACTATTGTCCGAACATCCATCCCTTTGAATTCAGAGACATCATACTAGGGCCTATATGTCCATTAGAATAAATTCTCACAATGAATTACCAAAACAGTAATAATGGCGTTTTGGAAGAGTTTAACACGTTCGCCGAAAAAAAATCTGCATTTGGTAAAAACACACGTTAGAAATAACTTAACATAGCATAAGAAATTTACAATCCACTCAAAGAATCAACTTAAATACACAGTAGGTACTTAGTAGAGCAACATGTTACACAAGGTGGTGTAGCACGAATGTAAAGCAGTGGTGTAACTGGAGGAAAATAAGGGTGAGGTAGAGGCAAAGTTGCTAATATGCACGTCACGAGGGGTCGATGCAGTAGAGGCACATCTCCACGCATTCTTGTCCCTGACAATAGACAGAAATAAGTGATAAACTGTACGTTTCGGTCGCTTTACCATTACGTGAGAGTTACACGAAGCCCAGAGTCAGTCTCAACAATATCGAGAAGAAACAATCTCTCACCCATGCTGGAAATTGAACCATAATTCCTGGATATGAAATCCGTCACCTAGTCACTATATTGACTGAGCTATCCTCAAAAAACGACATTGAGATGAACGAACAAGACAGGGAAGGTGCGTATACACCTAACATTGAATCGCGTGCACGTAACAATTATTGCCATGGAAAAGCAATAAGTATTACGTATTCTGAGTGTGTGTCTGTAACCTAGCTATTCAGCACAGAAAGCGCATGCGCCATATTATATTGTCATATGTGGTCTGTCTGGCCCTACCATATTTTTCCACATTATATCATAAACGACACGACTGTCGGAGGAAAGCTGTTTAACATACTATGTGTGTTTTGATTTTCTTCGTGAATCTTGTTGAAAAATTTCTTATTCTAAGAAGAACTGAGCGGGACATTATCATAAATGCATATACATCTTTATGGAAAGTATTCGTTAGCCTTGCCAAATTTTCGAAAAGCACTCAAATATAAAATGTGACGAAAATCCGTCCAGTAGGAGCCGTGTTGTTCCGTGCGGACGGACAGATAGACGAACAGACAGATAGATATGACGCAGCTAATGGTCGCTCTTCGCAATTTTGCGAAAGCTCCTAAAATTTCGGGATATTACAAGCGAACATACTTCAAAGGCGTTCAGCCAATCAAAAACTTGCCATTTTTCATTTTGGCGGCAACATGTGAAGCTGACAGAACCTAGCAGGGAGGTAACGAAGATTCCACACGGATTAATGCTTTGACAGACTTACCAAAGACTACACAAGGAGCCGAATATATCTGTTAAGAAATATTACATTTCCGGTTCATATTGAAAGGCATTTTTTACACTTGTACTTTGGAAGTAGATACACTCCATAGTGTGAAATTAGGTAACATCAATTAATATAATACAATATTTTCGGGTTATCTACAGCCTGATAATAATTTCATTAAACTTCAGGTTCACGGTAATGCCCTATCTTCGTTCTAATGTCCGGATTTTAGTCTCGATTATGGCTAAAGTGATGCTACTTAACCGACACTTCCATTCTAGAAATTGTATTCACCTCTTCCGTACAATTTTGTGACCAACATAACAAACAACAGCCAGCATTTAATATGAAGCACCGGAATATTATACATGCTACCCGTCCAAAATATAATGCACTATTTACAGAAACCAGTGGGGGTACCGGCAATATATATATATATATATATATATATATATGTATATATATTCCTGTGGCGTTGCGGCCCAACGCGTGCCATGCCTCCTCATCTTTGAGGTTTCTAGATCACACACAGCGACGCACCACATTCCGTAGCACTCCTCCAGACTAGTGATCAGCCCCTTGCAGAGACCTGTACCTGACAACACACAACACACACAACAGACAAACACCCATGCTTCCGGCAGGATTCAACCAGCCGTCCTAGCAAGGCAGTGGCTGCAGGCCCACACTTCAGACCGCGAGGCTACTGGGACCTGCACATATATGTATATTTCCTGTATAAATTACCTCTCTTACCGAAGAGTTCCTGCAGTTGGTTTCATTCCGTCGGAACCTGCAGATGCCTGATTTGTGTCTTGGTGGGTCTCCAGTAAGTCATTAGATTGCGTGTCATTTGATAAGATTTGGAAGTCAAGTATTTTCTTCATCAACTAATGTCTGTTTGCCGAATCGAGGGTCTTAAATACTTAATTATCAAGTAGGAATGTTTTAATAAAGGACTTCCAGCTTCATTTTTAATACTGACATTTTTTTTACTATGTGTGTGTATTGCTATTTCTACTTAAGATGCCGGACTGCTGTCTAGAAGTCAGTATTCGGAATGTCCTGCGACCGGCCACCTCAACACAGGGTTTTCTTGGTTTCCCTGTGTCTATAAGCAAATTCTGAGGTGGTTCCCAATATTCCATGTTGCCACTACATGCTTCTCATGTAGCCCTCCCGACTTATATTTATTAGTAACCAATTTCATATTTTGTATACATGTAAAATAACCACTGCCACCGAGTGACAACCCAATTGCAGTTAAATATTATTATTATATCAATAACACCACCGGTTAGCACGACTATATTTATTTTACGACAGTATTCTCTCAACAATAGACTACAAGTTACGGCACAGTTGTAAATGGATGGTGTGTTGGTGAGTTCTCACACTGCAGACACACTTTTATTCATCATAATTTTCTTTATGGCCATGCCAATCCTAATTGGTGGATTTGGAATGTGACTAGTACCCTTAATACTCGGAACACCTGACTGATAATATGCATTATTTTCTTCGTATTTTTATACAAAACTTCATGAAACAGCCTTGGGCCAAAACATGTAGATTATTGTTGAGAGAATATTGTTGTACGATAAATATAGTTGTGTTTGGCGACTTTCTTATTAATTAGTGAGTCCACACGACTTAAATAGACAATGGAAATTTATCAATTCTCAGTAACACAAAAGGCCATGATTCCCACGCATCTAACTTTATAATATTATTCATTCGGCCCATTATTTCCGTAATCATTCATTAATACAAACATCTGCACATAACAGAAATTACAAATCATACATAAGCTTATATGGACTTTAAATTTCGTTATGTGCACATGTTGGTATCACACGCATGTAATGTTACAGTTCAGCGCACTGAATCCTTAAGTTTTAGGAAAAGAGCGGAGGAAACAACAGATTATGAATGTAGTAGTGGTTTGATGGAGTTACAAATTCTAACGGGTCACATGGTACACATAAGACATACGGTGAAAGCAGATTTTTGAGTCAACTTCAGCCAGCTTAATCCGCACTCCTCAGCTGGTCTGGGTGCTAAGGCAAAAACAACTACGCCCACATTTACTCTTTGTTTTAAATGCTACTCGTACATCTAGCGGTAAGCAGGGGAACACCAACATACGAACGAAGGAAGGGTAAGACTATGGCGTTGTAGGATGTCACGCCTTCTACTTACTGACAGCTCAGAGGGATCTGCTGCTCCCAAATTCTTTGTTCCTTTCAGCTTGACAAAAGAGGCCATATGACATTTCGGAACATTTTGACCTATCTACCACAACACACGGAGTCGCCCACCGGAATGCCGCAATCGTGACATCCTCAGACCTCACTATTTTCTTATATTTACTATATAACCGTGCTAGATTTCAAAATTAGATGCAAGATTAAAAACTGGAAAGACGGGTCAGAAAACAGAGCTGACTGGGGGTAGTCTACTAATAATGCGAAGGTCCGCGTTGAACTGTAGTGCTATCTAAGAAGGAGGGGGAGGAGAAACAGAAGGGGAAGAAGAAGATGTCAAAATGGTGGTTGAAACATCGGCCTCAGGACCTGATACATATCTGTCTCAGGGTGGCCAACAGTCGAAATAACAGCACGGTATTTGACATTCTGCGATGAAAAAAATTCATGTTACATGTTTCAGCTTCTTTAAGCAAGACATAAGAAATTATTTTGATGGAAAACTTATATTTAGTATTATATTACATCTGAGGAACATATTAATGGCAATGCATCTGAAAATTTAATCAGTAAAAACATGAGCAGTAAGAGGATTTGTAGATGAAAGGGTGCTGCCTTCTTACGTATTATTCTGTTATCGTAAAAGATAAGGGGAAACAACAGACAGGTTGTTTGGAAATCTAATAAAACAGAAAATAATAACAGAGGAGGATTACTGAATGAGATAGGCAGCTGGAAGGGATGAAGAAGGTAAAATGAAATAAAAACGGAAACCGAAGGAATAAATTGAAAGAATAAATATTTTGCTTTTGTTATTTCCTAAATCTGTTTTCCAGACGGCAGTAATTTTAATTATTTAAAAGCTTTGGTATAAACAAACAGAAGATACATCAAAAGCTGTGCAAAGTAGAAGAGAAGTTTGGAAGGAGGCTGTGACAAGCAGAAAGTGCAATGGAGAGTGGAGGACAGCGAATACGCGGACGTTGTAACAGTGTGTACTGAAGGGATTTAGCGTGTAATTAACATGTAGCATAGCAGGGCAGCTGTATGTGCGATTTATGGACGGCCGCACGCGTAAACGCAGCGCATCGTACGAGAATATTCCGCCGCTCGGAAAGCCACAGCAACGACTTAATTTCGAGCTTATGTCATTAACAAAAGATACAGGATACAATGTCTAGACAAAAGACTTTTGGCTTGTGTAGTAAACCAAGATCTTCTTCTACGCTCTAGACGTGTTCTTAAAAAGTGGGCGTAAATCAAAATGGTGTAAATGAAAAACAATATTTCCATAAGGAAAAAATAAAGGGGGATACACCAAATAAAGAAAGGTAAACCCAAAATGAGAGGTCGTAAATTACGAAGTGATGTAAATTGGTAAGAGGCGTTAATGCAAAATGGCGTAAAATAAGGAATTGAGGTAAAAAGAGATTGGGCCCTAGACAACCGTCATTATTTTTTTCCTGACAAGTGATTCGGTGACGGAACAATAAAATCGCGGTAATTCGTTCCACGTAAGTTGTAAAGTCGAGCATTAAACTTTTTATTTCGGGTAAATACCGACAAAGCTGGTTAAGCGAAATTTCCCCTGAGGTCACAATGAATGCATATGGAAAGGTGGATGTATGTACCACTCATTATTACCCTTGGCAGCAAATCCAAGCCCCAACCCTAACAGCTCTGTCGAGAAGCCCCTGGAACCCAGTCAAGTAAGAGGCTGGTTGGGGCCCAGAGCCAGTATGGGAGCTGTCCCTGCAGTGAACAGACCACGTTCTCACTGTTTTCAAGCCCGCAATCTGGTTACTACTCAAGCTACCTTCTCCCGGGCGCTAACAGACGCGAGTCTACCCGTAATTTTATTGATTAGAATGTTATCTACGGAGAAAGATGCAAAGGAGGAATAACATACTCGGTAGTCGCGGACATCGTGGTCCCACTTTACCTAACCACAATTACCATCCAGATTCAGAAGACGGCTTTATATAACATGTACAATACTTGACGTTCGGGTGACCTGCATTTTGATAAATTCTTATAATAAAATCAAGAAGATGCAGTAATTTCTCAAATTTATTTTTGGAATAAAACTCTATATGTTTCGGACACTTCCTCTGTCCATCATCAGGAGTTTTTCGCTGTACACACAGCAATGGTATATGTCAAACAGGTTTGCTGACAGCTTGTGAGCAAACCTGTATGACATATACCATTGCTGTGTGTACAGCGAAAACTCTTGATGATGGACAGAGGACGTGTCCGAAATATGTAGAGATTTATTCCAAAAATAAATTTGAGAAATTAGTGCATCTGGTTGGTTTTATTATAGGAATGCACAATATTGTTAATGTACGATACCATTTCAAGTAGCAAATAGCCCTGTTACGCGTCACATAGGGTCCACATCATTAGATATCAAACTCTTATAACCGCTGGAAAGAACTACTTTAATTAGAGTGATCAATATTCATTTCTGAAATTTAGTGACACAGTGTTTACGTAGGGGAGCGTTAAGTAGAACCTGGTAGTTTATACAAAAGGTCAGTACGGTAGCAAGGGGAAGGATAGGTTACAAAAGCTGAGAGTGAGATGGATTTATGTGTGAAGTAGGATAGACAGATAGCTGGAGAGTGAGAAATGCAAACGTTATCATTGGATAGAAAATACTGCGTGTATTTACAAAGGGGATTTTAGTTTGTTAGGCATTTGTCAATGCCAAGTCTAATGGGGTTTTGAAATCTGCTGGGACATTAAAAAATTCGAGGGTCTGACACTTTTTTGAGGTGTAAATAAAGAGAGTGCGGATACCGTGTTAGTTACGGTAGCACATTAACCTTTTGGCGCCGGAATTATTTTTTTTTTAATTTTTGCACACTCTGTATATAAAATGTGAATAAAACAGGAAACAAATATGTTAGAATTATGAAACTAACTGCATTTTGAAGAGAAAAAACGGACAGTATATACGATGTTTAAAATATTCAGTACCTGTATTTGTTGAATAAATATATAAAATGCAACGTTTAGAGGTTAGCGGTGCGGTACGACCACTATAGGGGTCTTTAGGCGTCAAAGGGTTAAAATTGTCCGGTAGAAGACGCTCATACGGGGTTTACATATTTTACGTTAAGAGATACCGTGTCTGAAATTAGGAACCAATGGGGAGAAAGAATACAAAATTTGATAATTTTGAACCTATTGCGAGACCGCTAAATTTATATGGGACCAATCAGACTAATTAGTAAATTTAGAGGAGGATTTGGAAAAAGGCAATCAACTTCGTTTATTGTAGCGAACGACGCAACCAAGTTTTTCTGTTTGCATGGAGGAAGGACGCGTGATTGCATCACTTCACATTTAGACCAGACTTACAGACTAAATTCTCTAATTAGAAATTAATAGTAATATTACAGGGGGGGGGGAGTACAATGTTAAAGTAAGTGCATTAAATGGGATTTAAGTGGTTGTAGTAAATTTCGGAACAAAGAAATGTCTATTAATTCACAGATTGTGATGGGCTGTGAAGACGCCAAGTGACAACGTGATCCGTGCTATGTTTATCGGATACCATCAGAACATGTAACAAATTAGCGCCAATTGACTTATAATAAATTACACAAAAGATACTCCAGATTATCAATTAATATATAAATCTTTTTAATAGATATTCCTTACTAATTTCACAACATTCAAACCACGTTAGTCCCTGTAAAGTAAGTCTCATGCAAAACGACAAAGTGAGGAATTTCAGCCGGAGTGGTATAATCTGTTCAGTGTGATGACTGCATAATTACACCTTTCAGTCACCAGCCCGTTCTCATAATAAAACTGTTCGTCATTTTTACTCAGTTCAAGGCACATTCTGAACATTCTGAACACCATATCTTATACGACTGACACTGTTCAAGTTCCTGTTGTGTTTTCAAGACACGGCTGAGACAGTTCGCCAAACATACCTTACTTTCTTTCTATCAAATGTACAGATTATAATTTTTTAAATAAAAGTTGTATTCAAGAGCAAGCAGGTCACTGTGATTGCACTAATAATGGTTACTGGATAATTACAGAACTGTAACAAGGGTTAAGGCACTTAACGACTCGTGCTAAGGCGAGTCTGTTTTGATACACAAACCGTCACTTCTCGAAACCCACTGAAAGTCACTGCACTCCACTCTACACCTAAGGCAACTGATCCTCAAGATACACAACTACTGAAGTGATTAAATGATGGTAAATGATAAAATGATAAAAACCGCTACTGATTGCATAGCAATGACGATCGGATGCCCACCAATTACTTTTTGTTCAATGCTAATCTAATGACCCCCCCCCCCCCAAATGAAGTTAAATTCACTTGATATACATGTTCGAAATTACGCATATTAACAGCTTATCTTATGAAAATAAACATTGTAGAGATCAAAATATTTTTGCCTAATTAAGCCTGTTATTGAAATCCGGACATTAACTAACTAACTAACTAACTAACTAACTAACTAACTAACTAACTAACTAACTAACTAACTAACTAACTAACTAACTA
>Ga0123357_10007752_pt1 | contig 13326 bp, 9 predicted proteins | sample TergutEmb28metaG_FD_89873 | JGI IMG/M metagenome (GOLD analysis project Ga0123357, IMG submission 89873) | Embiratermes neotenicus P4 segment gut microbial communities from Petit-Saut dam, French Guiana - Emb289 P4 | ecosystem: Host-associated > Arthropoda: Insects > Digestive system > Gut ...
AGGTCGGAATTGGTGAGGGCGGAATAGATCTGGATAGGCACGGCCTCGGGCTCGCCTCCTGTGGCCTGGAGCATCACGAGGGCTATGCCGCCAATGGCCGCGAAAATGGGAGTCCCCGAAATGGCCGCAACAACCAGGAATAATATTACAGAAATGCGGATAAGCCACGCGAACTGAAAACCATCCTTGTTCAAAATGATGTTATAAATAAAATTAACCCCTGAGTAATACGGTTCCGGCGGTTCAAAGCCCCAGACAATTTTGGCGATGGCAGGCAGAGCGGCGGCGCTTCCAAGAAGTATGACAAGAACCGGGATGACCACAGATGGTAGCAGAGAGTTTTTTTGAATTTCCTGCCTGTTCGTTCTTTCTGTTTTCGCTTCAGCCGCGGGATAGTTGAGACGGAGGTTCATTGCAAAACGAATGGCTATTACCCCGTAAGCAATGGGCATGACCAGGGTAAAAAAGGTGTCGGGGATGGAAGCGACACCAGATCCCGAAGGACTGTATTTGATAAAGGAAATGGAATCCCAGAACAGGATGGTTGCCACAAAGGTCGAAACCATGCCGGTAAAAAAGGCCAGGGTTTTTTTGGCCCTTTCGTTTTTGGCGTACTGTACTATGGCAATGGCGATATGCTCCTTTGCCCGGGTTGTAATCATGCCAGCCAAAAGCCCCGCCACGAGGAAGAGGTGGATCATCAGGGGCCGGGAAAAGGAAATGGCGATATTAAAAGGCCGTAACAGGGCGTCCGCTGTCGGCAAAAGAGCCATTAATACAAGGGCCGCATAACACAATCCCTTCTCGATGCGTCCGGCTGTTGTGGCTGCGGCGGACAGAAACTTTCCCATTCTTTCTACCGGGTTCCCCGGAATTTTGTCAGTACTTGATTGATCTTCTGATACAGGTCCCGGTTATAGGTTGTCCCCAAAAGCGTGGGGATAACCCGTTCCACATCGCTGTACCATTGTTGTTCCTGGGCCGGGCTGGGCTGGTTTATCTTGAGCCCGTCTTTCACCATGGAACTTACCGCGGAGCTTACGGTCTTCTGCATGGAATCGTCCAATTCCCCGGCAATACGCCTTGTACTGTTGAGCAGGTCCTGTTGATACTGGGGGTTAAGGGCCCCAATCTTTTTCCAGGTGACCTGATTGATCACAATACCGCCCAGGACGGGGGCAATATTTATGGAAAGCATATTCTTCAGATACATATGGAGCTGATAAGCCGCCACCCCGGCGGGGTTCTGGTAACAAGCCATTACCGCGCCGGTTGCCAGTTTTGGACCCACATCGTTCCAGTCCGTTTCCACTACCGGGAAACCCATGGTCTTGAATGCTGTATTCATTTCAGCGGCGTCGGCATTGCTGGCTATTTTCTGTTTTCGGAGATCATCGGGAACAAAAACCGGATCTTTTGAAAAGACATTGACAAAACCAGCCTTGGACCAGGCTACGATGAAGTACTCCCCTGAATTCAACCCTGCTTCCAGATCCGGCTGGACTTCCTTCATTACCGTGCTCAATTCATCGTTGGTACGGATAAGAAAGGGGGCGCTCATGGTCATAATGGCCGGATTAATGAAGCTAAGCCCGAACGAGGTAAAAACCGCGGCCTGGATGGTGTTGCTGGTCATGGAAAGGAGCATTTTGTTTTCGCCGCCTTCGATTCCCCCGTGAAGCACCCTGAGCCGTACCTGGCCGTTGGTGATCCGGCTCCACTCGGCGGCGATTCTGTCCAGTGTCCGGCCCCAGGGCGATTCCTTGGGAAGAGGGGACGCGATTTTTACTTCCAGGGTTTCCCCCTGTACCTTTCCGCCCCCCCGCTGGGCATACAGGGCTCCGGCTCCACCCATTATCAGTACCGCGAGGGCAGTAATAACAAAGATTCTGCGCATATCAACTCCTAGTGATCATCCCCCCCGCTGCCGGAGGGCAAGAATGAAAAATACTCATGGGCATTTTCCAGCATATAGTTGGCCTTTCTCTGGGAGAGTATATTGACCAACCTCATTGAAGGTTCTTCATCCACCTTTATCGCAAGGGCTTTTTCCAGATTTTCCTTGAAACCGTCATAATCCTGGGCGGGAACGCAGACCGCCTTGGCGTAAGAAACATAAGGTCCTGCGGACAAGCCCCGGGACTTTTCCACGGCCAGTCTGAAATGCTCACCGGCCTTGGCTTTATCCCCTCCCAGAGTTTCCGGTAGAGAAGCGTAATATAGTATATAAAAATCGTCAATGGCTCCGTTATTAAAATCAGGATCCAGTTCATAGGCCCTGGCCATCATGGCGCCCCATTTGGGGATGCCCGATCCAAGCTCAAAATCGAAAACATCAATGGAATAGGCAGCGAGCCCTCCCGCCACAGCCCAGTAGAGCAGGGGGACATCCTCTTTTTTGCATTTTTTGAGAAGGGTATTCAGACTTTTGTCATTAACCGCGGCTGTACTGAAGCCAGGGTATTTCTTGTCCAAAGCGGAATAGAGCAGGGCGTCTCCCCTGAGGTACAGTTTCTTCGCCCGGTCGAGGGCCGCGCTCCGCTCCTCGTAGTTGTCAACGGAATCCATCATCTCCGCTGGCCCCTGAACAAAGGCGTTGGCATACATCACAAAGAGGGAACCGGTGGTAAGGAGCAGGCCCTGGTGATTGGGGTTTTGGGCGAGAAGAGCCTCGTACATTTTAATGGCGAAGGGAAGGGCGTCCCCTACCAGTTCCGGGTCCGAATCTCCGGTAAATACATCGGCGCTTCCGGTTGTGGTAAGGGCGTCGGAAACGGACCTTATGGCCATCTTGTTGATGGAACAGGACGCCAGGAGGAGGAGACTCAACAGCCCCCAAAAAATACTATTTTTTGTTCTCATTGGCTTTCTCATATTAGTATATCCAAATTTCTTCCACAATTCCTGTGGAATAGTAAGTTAATAATATTCTTCTCACCATACATATGTCAAACCCGGCCTGCCGCTAATTCCGGATATCCAGGCATCGGATTAGAATTTCCATACAGAGCCGGGCGTCGTCTTCCGCCCGGTGGGCGTCGAGGGCAGATATACCAAATTCCGCCGCCAGGTTTTGGAGGGAATAGCTCCGCAGCCCGGGAAAGACCTCCCGGGCAAAAATCAGGGTATCTGCTATGGGGTTGGGCAGGGCGGGGAAGGGCGGACTCCAGGCGTTTTCGCCGAAGAGCACTTCGTTTGCCCTTCCTTCCCACTGGTTTTTCAGCTTTTCGTTAACAAAACCGCAGTCGAAAGGCGCGTTGTGGGCCGCAAGCGTGGTATTTTTAATGAAATACAAAAAATCCGGAAGAACCGCGTCCAGAGACGGTTTTCCCCGGAGCATTTCATCGGTGATATTGTTTACCTTTCCCGCCTCGCCGGGCATAGGGATTCCGGGATTTACCAATGTGGAAAAACGGCCGATAATTCCGGCTCTGTCGAATTTGACCGCGCCTATTTCAACTATTTTATCCAGACGGGGATCCAATCCTGTGGTTTCAAGATCGAAGGCAACGAAGGCTGCGCCTTTTGTATAGGCGGTTTTGGCGCTGGCAAGGTGGCTGTTTGATGCTGTTTCCATGTGAATAATTATAGTAGGGAATGGGGACTGGGGATATATGTTAATATACTAAATTAAAACCGGCGCCCAAATTCCAAACGCTGCCTTTCCCCGTAATAGTGTTGGAAAATTTCCATGCGCCCCAAATGTTCGGTTCAAGGAAAAACGGTACCAGCTTTAAAGGAATAATTGAAGAAGTCAGTCCAAATTTTAATACCAGCGACTGGGCCAGGAGCAGATCGCCCACTCCGGCGCCCTCGGACAGGGGATTTTTATCGCCATCATACAATACACTTCTTACCGACAGGGCGCAAAAAACCCGGTTAAAATAAATATGTGAAAGATTTCTCTGAATTTCAAAAGAAAAAAGTTCTACGGAACCTTCGGCCCCGCCTATCCATGAAAGATCCAGTCCGGAGGGATTGGGATACTCCTGTGACGCAGCGTTGATAAAAAGGGGATCGCCGTAAACGCGCGATGTACCCTGAAGATTCATTCCCTGCGTGTCGTACGCCCCGTAAAGGGTTAGCTTTATGGGGAATCTGGTTTCCGCGCTGGCCTGGAACATTCCTTCGTAACGGGGCGTAAAATTATCCGCGATGCTCGTCCCTTTCAGATTGAGCGAAAGTCCTGTTCCAAACAGTTCATGCTGCCTTTGAAACAAATTGGAAAAAGCAAGGACGGCGGAATAGTAAAAATAATTTCCCGTTTCTTCCCATTCATAGGCGCTTGAACCGCCGTCATCATCGGCAAAACGAACATAGCCTCCGCCCAAAGTTAATCCGTAATTCCAGCGTCCCGGAGTCCGCGTAAAAGAACCCGAGAGGTTTACCCTGGTGTCACGGTAGGGATCGTAATTGGTGTTTGTTATTACCTGGTCTGAAAAATCCAGCGTCACGGGAATGCCGGGAACAGTACTCTGCCATGTAAAGTTCTGTATCATTGCCATACGGTACTTTATATCCGCATATGCTATAGCCATAAGAAAATTTCTGTCCGTGGGATCCGTTATTACCGAAAGAATGCCGCCGCCGTCCAAAGAAACATTAAATCCGTTATTGAAATTATACCTAATCAACGGTATGGGAACCCAGAAACGGAAGGGGTTCATATACGGGATGCCGTAATACGGTTTTGATTCCATGGTGGGAAGCGTGTGTCCGCTTTCCGGTACAGCCTGGGTATCGAGCTTTGTTAACTTTATGCCGATTCGTGTTCCCGAAAGGGAGCTTACGGTTTCGGGGAAGCGCAGTACGCTGTCCCCGATAAAGAAATTTCCACGGTAGTAGATATTCCCGCCAACAGAAACCGGGTTAAAAACACCGCCGGAAAAATCGCGCCCGCTGAACATTGCCTGCATTGTTTCAAGATCAACGGAGGCGGGTTTATACATACGGTCGTTTATATTGTGGCTGAAAAGGATTTTCCCTTCCGATACGGTTAAGCAGCGCATATTTGTCCACATCCCGTTATCGCCTGTTGTACTTTCTATGCGAAACAACTCTCCGGAGGTATAATTGTAAAGCAAAAGTTCCCGTTTCCCGCCCCGGGCAGCGATAAATACGATCCGTTCGTTGTCCAGAACCTGGGGTCCTGAAAGCATCAGTTCCTCGTTTCCGCGGAAAAGAACCTCTTTGCTGCCGTTAAAATCCTCATACACAATGCAGTTATTGTGAAGCTCGGCAGCAATCCCGATAATGCCGTCCCTGAAATATCTGGCTTTGTAAAGGCCCTGGATGTTTCTGCCTGTCCGGCGCCCCGAATCCGTACTGAGCTCTGTAACAACAGCCTGGTAGCGGCTTCCTGTTACGTGGTAACCTGACACAAGAAGAGTCTTACCGTCCGCGGAGACACCGAGATCGTATGAAGATACGGAACCGGTACTAAATGAACGGAGTTTTGCTGTCTGTGTATCATAGACACGGATTTTTTCATTGGTCTGGTCAAGTATGTAGAGTTCGTTTCTGCCGGCCGCAAGGGCGGAGATGGTATTTTTCTTCTCGGTAAAAAAGCGGTACTGTGGCGGAAGTATTTCATCCTGGTTTTCCTCAAGGCCGTTTAGGGCAAGCGAGTCCCTGAAGGCATTCCATGAATCCGTAAAATTAAAGCCGTACACATTTTTGAAGATCCTGTAAAAACCGGAACGGTAGGTGAAAAATGAAAAACAGGCAAGCTTCCCCATGGCCTGCCAAAGTTCCGCGTATTTTTCCATGCCGTATTGTTTCTGAAGCCATGCCGAAAAGAGCCCGCCGTATTCATACCAGGCGCCCGATTGATCGGGAAGATCATAAACACCCGATGCCTGAAACGGAGAAAGAAATTTCCCCTCGTGAATTGCCTGTCTGAGTTTTTCCCTGAAAAGCGGATCGTTTGTCCTGCCAAAACCGGCAAGACTTTCAAAACTTACCGTGACTCCTTCTACCATAAAAAGCGGGGCGGTTATCATTGTGGGAGTAGCCCAATTGCCGAAAACAGCGCGTAAGCCCCGGTAAAAGGGCCCCCTTGAATTCAGGGAAACAGCGTGGGTCAATTCATGGTGAAAAAGTTCCCTAAGATTATCTTCATACGTGGTCCATTCTATATCTATTGCCGTATCGTACAGCACGATATGGGGGATTGATACCGGACTGTAATAGCCGTTGAACATATCCGTATGGGGAGTGAAAGTAACAGGTATTCTTCCGGGAACCTGAATACCCAGTGTTGAACTTACTTCATTATAAACATCATCCGCGTAGGAAGCCAAAAGGCGCGCGGACGACTCTGATTCTTTTGGATAGATAATATCGAATTTCCCTGTTTTAATTACGCGAAGAGAAGCAAATGGTTTAAAAATCTGTGCTTCTGCGGGGAATATACATAGAAGCATGAGCATCATTACAACGGTTAATCTGTGGATCAAAAAAAACTTCATTAATTTCGCGAATCTATTATTCCCCAATTACCGCCCGTATGTCCTTTTTGATAGCCGCCAGTTTCCTGCCTGCCTCGGCTTTCGCGGCCGCAAGCCCGTCTGAGCCAAGCCCGGCACAGCAGCTCGCATAAAACTTGATCTTGGGCTCGGTACCGCTGGGCCGGGCGCTTACTACGGTGCCGTCTTTGAGAAAGAACTGAAGTACGTCGCTGGGCGGAAGCGCGTCCGCGCCGTTCTTAAGATCCCGTACCCGTACTATCTCAATACCGCCCAGGGTCTTTGGAGGGTTCTTCCGGTATTCGTTCATTATGCTTTCCATGATCGACGGTCCTTCCGGACCCTGGAAGTATTTGGAAATGCCCATTTCTTCCCAGTAACCGCAGATTTCATAGAGCTCTTCAAGCCGGTCAAGGAGACTCTTGCCCTTGCTGCGCCAGTAGAGGGTCATTTCCGCGGTCAGGGCCGCGGCGGAAACCCCGTCCTTGTCCCTGACTTCGTTTTCAACCAGGTAGCCGTAACTCTCCTCGGTTCCGTACACTATGGAAGCGGATTTATCTTTTTCACATTTTGCCATTACATCCGCGATCCACTTGAAGCCCGTGAGGCACTCGAAGCAGCGGGCGCCATAATGTTCCGCCACCCGTTTTTGCATACCCGTGGTAACAATGGAGTTGACCATTGCCGGTCTGGGGGGCATTTTCCCGGTTTCCCTGAGCGACAGGAAGATATAATCCGCCAGAAGCGAACCCATCTGGTTTCCGGTAACCAGGGTATATTCACCGGGTTTTCCCCGGCTGCCCGAGGGCACGGCAATACCAAAACGGTCCGCATCGGGATCCGTGGCCATCACTACGTCGGCCTTTTCCTTAACGCCAAGTTTAATCGCCATGTCCAGCGCGGCGGCTTCCTCGGGGTTGGGGAAAGCCACGGTGGGGAAGTCGCCGTTCCCCTCCCGCTGCTCCGGAACCGTGATCACCTCCAGGCCAAGGCTCCCCAGAACGCTTTCCACGTGGAAGGCCCCTGTGCCGTGGAGGGGAGTGTAGACAATCTTCACTTCCCCGGCCTTTTCCCTGATAAGATCGGGCCTGAAAAGCCTGCTCCGTACCATGTCCTGGTAGGGCTCATCAACTTCCTTGTCGATTATCACGAGAAGTCCTTTTTTAAGGGCCTCTTCTTTCTCCATCTCGCGTATTTCCCTGACCGCGTTTACCTCGGCGATGATACCCTTGTCGTGGGGGGGGATAACCTGCGCACCGCCAACCCAGTAGGCCTTATAACCGTTGTATTGGGGCGGATTATGGCTGGCCGTTACCACGATGCCGGTATCGCAGTTCAAATGCCGAATGGCAAAGGAGAGTTCCGGCGTGGGCCGCATTCCGGAGAAGAGCCAGGTCTTGATCCCGTTGGCCGCGAAGATGAGGGCCGAGGCCAGGGCAAATTCCGCCGAGTAATGGCGGCTGTCAAAGGCTATTGCGGCGGATAAACCCGCCGGCGCGGAAGGTGCCCCCTCGCCGGGCTCCATTTTTGCACGCTCCGGAAATGCTTTCCTGAGGTAAGTGGCAAGTCCCTGGGTGGCGCTCTTTACCACCAGGGTATTCATCCGGTTATAGCCCCCCCCGATAACTCCCCGTAAACCGCCGGTACCGAATTCCAGGTTTTGATAGAACCGGTCCTCCAGCTCTTTATCATCCCCGGCGGCGAGCAGATCCTCCACCTCTTTCCGGAAATGAGCATCCTTCTCCCTTGCGAGGTAATCCTTCGCCCTTTCGATAACCGCGGCTTTATCCATTTTTTTTAATCTCCCTTATAATAAGTATACTCCTCAACGGTAGTTTGTACAGACTGGCACTTCCGGCGTTATATCGCTGTTCAATTTTAGACTGCCGGAATCTCCCTTGCACATTTTATGTTTTACTGTATAATTATACATAAACAGGTATATATAAACAGGGAGTTGTAAAAACTTCGGATTTTGAAGTTCGCATATTAATTTGGTTGATTCCGGAACACAAAAAGTTTTTTTCTTCGATTCGACATGACGGAAACTGATGACTGTAACTGGTTTTAATTCTTCCCGGGAGGTTCTATGACAATATCTGAGATGATGGGACAAAGCGGGGTTCTTACTTTGCTGGGTATGGGAGTTGTGTTTCTGTTTCTTATTGTCATGATCGTTGTTGTTACCAGGGTAGGCAAGATCATCCATGCTGCGGAAGTAGACAGGAAAGTGAACCAAAACGCGGCAGTGGAAACCGCTGATGTAAAAACTCCGCAAGTAACCGCGGCAATTATCGCGGCGATAAATGAATACCGAAGAAACAATCCCTAGGAGGAAAAGTATATGTCCAAAGTAAAACTGAGCGATTTGGTTCTCCGGGACGCCCATCAGTCCCTTTTTGCCACCCGTATGGTTACATCCGATATGCTGCCTGTCTGCGATAAGCTGGACAAGGTTGGGTATTTTGCCCTTGAAGCCTGGGGTGGAGCTACCTTCGATACCTGTATCCGCTTCCTCAACGAGGATCCCTGGGAGCGGCTCAAAAAGCTCAAGGCGGCGCTGCCCGCTACAAAGATCATGATGCTTCTGCGGGGTCAAAACCTTTTGGGTTACCGGCATTACGCGGATGATGTAGTGGCGAAGTTTGTCGAGTACGCCGCGAAAGACGGGGTGGATGTTTTCCGTATTTTTGACGCGGTAAACGATCCCCGGAACTTTGAGGCTGCCACCAAAGCCGCAAAAAAAACGGGCAAGCACATTCAGTTGACTATCTCCTACGCGGTAACTCCCTTTCATACCATCGAAAAGTACGCGGAGTTCGCCAGGCAGCTCGTCAACATCGGCGCAGATTCCATCTGTATAAAAGATATGGCCGGTCTCCTTAAACCCTACGAGGGTTACGAGCTTGTAAAGGCCATTAAAAAGGTTACGGAGCTCCCTGTCGAGGTACACACCCACGCTACCACAGGGATGTCGGTGGCGACACTGGTAAAGTGCGCCGAGGCCGGGGCTGAGATCCTGGACACGGCAATTTCTTCCATGTCCATGGGTACCAGTCACAGCCCGACCGAGACCATGGTAGAAATTTTCCGCGGTACCGGGTATGACACCGGCCTCGACATCAATCTGCTCCTGGAAATCGCCGCCTACTTCAGGGAGGTAAGGAAGAACTACAAGAAGTTCGAGTCCAGTTTCGTTGGCGCGGATACCAGGCTCCTCGTTTCCCAGGTACCTGGCGGTATGCTCAGTAACCTTGAGAGTCAGCTCAAGGAGCAGGGCGCTTCCGGCAGGATCGACGAGGTGCTCAAGGAAATCGCGGTGGTTCAGAAGGATGCGGGGTATCCGCCGCTGGTAACTCCCACCAGCCAGATCGTTGGAACCCAGGCGGTGTTCAACGTGCTCTTTGGCCGTTACAACCGCCTTTCCGGGGAATTCCAGGATCTTATGGCGGGCCGTTACGGCGCCTGCCCGGCCCCGAAGAACCAGGATGTTGTAAAGAGGGCCCTTGAATCCCTCAAGATGGAAAAGGAAATTACCCATCGTCCGGCCGATGATATTCCCGCGGAATACGACCGGCTCGAGGAAGAAACCAAAAAACTCCTGGGAACCGCTGTGGTAACTCCGGAAGACGTACTCACCTTGGCTATGTTCCCCAAGGTGGCGCCGGAATTTTTTAAGAATCGCTCAAAGGGGCCGGTAGTATTCAGGAGTGAACCGGAGGGCGTTCCTGTTCCTGCCCCCGCTCCTGCCCCAAAATCCGCTCCCGGTCATGCGGAGAGGTATAGCGTCAACGTAGATGGAGTAAACTACAACGTAGTGGTAGCTCCGGCAGGGACAGTCGCGGTTCTCCCGGCCGCGGGGCCTGTGGCAGCCCCTGTTACCGCGGTTCCTGTTACCGCGGCGCCGGTTTCTGCGGCCCCCATAGGAAGCCGAACAGCTATTCTCGCGCCGGTTGCCGGAATTGTCCTCCGTTACGCGGTGAGCGAGGGCGCGACCGTAAAGCCCGGCGATAATGTGATCATCATGGAATCCATGAAGATGGAACTGGAAATCAAAGCCACTGCGGGGGGAAAGGTTCATTTCCTGGCTGCCGCCGGCGCGCAGGTTAGTTCCCAGCAGGCTATTGCCGAAGTGGGCGGCGCCGCGGCGGCGGTTCCTGTACCACCTGCGGCTCAGGCAGTTCCCATTGAGCCGGCACCGGCGGTTCATGCTGCTGTGGAACCCACTAGCGCCGGAGCAGTCATTCTCGCGCCGGTTGCCGGAATTGTCCTCCGTTACGCGGTGAGCGAGGGCGCGACCGTAAAGCCCGGCGATAATGTGATCATCATGGAATCCATGAAGGTGGAACTGGAAATCAAAGCCACTGCGGGGGGAAAGGTTCATTTCCTGGCTGCCGCCGGTGTGCAGGTTAGCTCCCAGCAGCCTATCGCGGAAATTGGGTAAGGAAGTTCACAGGAACGAAGTTCATAGGAACGAAGTTCACTGAAAGGCTGAAAGGGGTGTGTATGCTTGGTAAAAAAGTTGACCCGGTATGGGTAGTAAAAGGCTGCATCATTATTTTGGTAGGCGTTTTCGCCTTTAATTTTGTCCTCTCTTCTTTTAGCCCCAGGGTTCAGGCAGGGCTTACCGTCTTCTCTCCGCCCGATGAACATCCTTCTTTCAGGAACCCGGAAGGCAAGATCCCCGGCAGCGAGGATCTGCCGAGAATAAACCTTGGAACTTTTGTCAAAAATATCGCAAAGACCACGGGCATTTACGCATTTGTAACCGATTTGACCAATAGCGTAACTCCCGCGGGCCACCCCATCACCATCTTTGGCTGGCAGGAGTTAATCATGTTACTGGTTGGCTTCCTGGTTATTTACCTGGGGGCGGTCAGGGGTTTTGAACCTCTGCTTCTGGTTCCCATCGGTTTCGGCATTGTCTTCGTGAATGTCCCCTTCGCGAATATGGGGAGCCCGGGAATCTGGAACGACCAGCTCAAAATTTTTGAGCACCAGGGTTTCCTTGATGTAATCTACAAAGCCGGGGTGGGAAACGAATTTTTTCCCCTGCTCATCTTCATCGGCATCGGGGCCATGACTGACTTTGGCCCGCTTATCGCAAATCCCAAGACGGCTCTTCTGGGAGCGGCAGCGCAGTTTGGCGTGTTTGGTACCATGTTCTTCATCAGTGTTTCCAATTTCCTTCCCGGCGTAGTTTTTAACATGAAAGAGGCATGCGCGGTTTCCATCATAGGCGGCGCGGACGGCCCTACCACGATTTACATTGCCGCGAAGCTCGCCCCGCATCTTCTCGCGACTGTGGCGGTAGCAGCCTACTCCTACATGGCCCTGGTCCCCTTGATTCAGCCTCCCATCATGAAAGCCCTTACCACCAAACATGAAAGGCTTATAAGAATGAGGCAGCTAAGGGAGGTTTCCAAAAAGGAAAAAATAATCTTCCCCATGGTGGTATTTGTACTTTCGATACTCCTTATTCCCGCAGCGGCGCCCCTTATCGGCAGTTTTATGTTCGGAAATTTCATCCGGGAAATCGGAGTGGTGGAACGGCTTTCCAATACCGCCCAGAACGATCTTATGAATGTCGTGTCCATGTTCCTTTCCCTGGGTGTGGGCAGCCAGATGACCCCGGAGAAGTTCCTGAATCCCTCGTCCCTGATTATCGTTGTAATGGGACTTATCGCGTTTGCCATTGCCACTGCCGGCGGGGTGCTGATGGCCAAGCTTATGAATCTCTTCCTTAAGGAAAAGATCAATCCCCTCATCGGTTCGGCCGGTGTGTCCGCGGTGCCCATGGCCGCGCGTGTTTCCAACAGGGTGGGTCTTGCGGAAGATCCCGGAAATTTCATCCTCATGCACGCAATGGGACCCAATGTGGCCGGTGTCATCGGTACCGCCATTGCCGCGGGAGTCATGATCGCAGTCTACGGCGGCTGAACTTCGCCGGCTTAACCGTAAAAATTTTCGGGATTCAAAGATATCAGTGATTCATCATCAGCGTTCTCGCCTTCCGTATCGGTATCGACATTGGCGAATCCCTGGGCGATAGGCCGGAACCTTCCATAATCTGACGATTCAAAATTATTGTGCGTAACTTGAAGTCGTCTTGCGGTTTCAGTTGTTTTTGTTTCGTTGTTCATACTCATAATATACCTAAAATAACCAATAAGTCAAATTTTGGTTTAGCGCAGGAATGAAAAAAGTATGAAAAAAGTAATATAGAATGAAAAATCGACAGAACCAAGGGTCAAACCGGTTTTTATAGTACGTGGCTTATTGCAAGAACGAAGCGAATAGTGCAGAATAAAGAGGGAGTGTTCAAAATGGGCAGAGCAAACGGAATTTTCAAGGATTCCGCGGTATTAATTCTACTGGGGTGCTTGTTTCTCTTGTCCCAGCCTTCTCTTTTCGGCCAAAGTAATTCAAATGCTTCCGCCCCATACAGACACGGAGACGAACTTATCCTGAAACTCTCGGTGGTAGGGCCGGGAGACGAAGTTTATTTGTGGTTTGGTCATATTGGTCTTGTAGTTGAAGACAGAACTACGGGAAAGACCCGGTTTTTTGACTGGGGTGTCTTTTCCTTTGATAATGAAAATTTTTACGTCAATTTCGCCTTTGGAAGACTTTACTACAGTTGCATGGCTAGCCGGGCGGACTTGAATTTCAATGAATTTATCCAAACCAACCGGGACGTAACACTCTACACCCTTGATCTTCCGCCTGAGAAGAAGGAAGCGATATTGCTTTTCGCTGAAAATAACGTGCTGCCCGAAAATCGTAACTATGCGTATCATCATTTCCGTGATAACTGTGCTACCAGGATACGGGATATCCTTGACATAGGCCTGGACGG
>Ga0123357_10007753_pt1 | contig 13326 bp, 6 predicted proteins | sample TergutEmb28metaG_FD_89873 | JGI IMG/M metagenome (GOLD analysis project Ga0123357, IMG submission 89873) | Embiratermes neotenicus P4 segment gut microbial communities from Petit-Saut dam, French Guiana - Emb289 P4 | ecosystem: Host-associated > Arthropoda: Insects > Digestive system > Gut ...
AAAGTACCGCCAATCCACTTTTTCAACCTGTTGTGCAACTCGTTCACATGTTGAATATGATAGCCTCCTTTCTTTGCAAATTGTTTCAAATCAGAACGTAGTACTACATGCCTTAAATTATGATCTTTGCTGTAACCTTTATAGCACACATGCCCGTCTGAACAGAGTATCGTTTCACTGTTGAGCGGCGTCTGAAAGCTCTCAACAATGTCTGATTTGGTAATTCTACCCATTGTGCTGAGAGTCATTTTCAAACTCTTTTTACGGTCTGTCGAAACAATTACAGCCGCTTTATTTTGACCTATACCTCTGGTTTTTCCCTGTGTACCTCGTTTGCGAGCAGGACGCTTCATCTGTTTATTCCCTTTTTCTGAATGTTCAAAAAATGTTTCGTCGCTCTCTACTACTCCTTCAAATTCGTTTCCTGTGTTTTGTTCAAATGACGAAAGAATTTTATGTCGCCAGTCAAGAGCCGTCTTTTTATTGATGTTCAATTTTTTGCTCGTCTTATCAAGTGATGTATGCTCTAACATCAATATAAGATAATCAGCAACCAATTCTTTTTTGTGTATTCCTTGAAGCCATGTACCTGTATATTCACAAAATGTTTTTCCACAATCCTTACATTTGAAACGTTGTGAATCCTTAAACTTACCATAACGATAATAATGAATCCCCCCACAGTGTGGGCACTTCTCTTGTTTGTTTATCAACGCATTACTCCGATTGTGTAATACTGCTGTATCCGCATTGGATTTATGGGTTTGCAGCAAACATACTGCAAGCTGAAGCTGTTCCTCCAATGATAAGCCTCGAGCTAATGAGAGTATTTCTGTATATGTCATTGTGTATCTATTTGCCTGCAAAGATAATAATATTTCTTGATTTTTACAACACTATTATTAACTACAGCCAATTTAATTTATGTATTATCTGCGAAAACCTGCGTTATCCGCGTTATCTGCGTTCTTTTGAGACAGCCCAAACCCGCTACAAGATCAAGAGGAGGCGAACGACAACAATTTTCATAAATTGGATAAAAATAAATGACACCAAAATAAGAAAATTTTACGATTCGAGACCAAAATGCGACGATTCGTGCCATTTTTAAAAAATAATGCTAAATTTCTTTTAAAAAGAAAAAAATTGATTATATTTTTGGGGCTGGAAAAGTTTAAAATCATAGTATTAACTTAATTTAAAAATAAAATTTATGAAATTTCGATTTACTTTATTTTTATGCGCAGTATTTCTATTATCTGCGTATGCGTGGGGGCAAACACGGGACTTCGACGCGGATGCAATCGGGCAAACTTACAATACCATGCAAAGTTGGGGATGGCCCGACCCAAATACCTCAGCTACGGTGACCGCCGATCCGCTTAGGGAAGGAAACAGTTTGAAAATACTTCCGAGTAATTGGGGCAGCGTGGTTTATTTTCCCGTAACGTTGCCGGAAAAATATACGGTAGCCGATATCGCCCAAATTCAATTTGAAACTTATTTTGCAGCAACCGTATCTGCTCCCGTTGAACTTTTTATAGCGCCTGCTTCCGCTATAGTAGGCTACGGCGCCACATTCAGCTCCTATCCGGTTTATCTGAGTTCGACGTCAATCCAAATTTCTAACGAGGGTCAATGGTATCCCATTTCGATCGCAAGAGAACAAATAACGGATCCAAACTTTAACACTATGGGTAATACACCTGATTTTTCTGCTGTGGACAATTTGTCTCAATTCATATTGGGGATTGGTACCGACGCGACTATCAACGAGGCGTCCTGCGAATATTATTTGGACAATATCACCATTGTATTGAATGGTAGCGGTAGCGCCACAGTCTGCAACTCTCTTGGTTCCGGCGACTTTGGCGAAAACAATGCCTTGCATTGGGCGCTTTGCGAAGATGGAACGCTGACGATTAACGGCGAAGGGGCGATACCGGATTATGGGAATAGCGGTGATATTCCCTGGTATGCTGTACATGATAGCATCCGTTCGGCTGTAATTAGAGACAAAGTGACAACAATTGGTCAGATGGCTTTTGTACTATGTACCAACCTTACTTCCGTGACAATTTCCAATTCAGTAGCATCGATTGAAAAGGCGGCTTTTGCTGTTTGTAGCAGCCTTACTTCTGTAACAATTCCCAATTCGATAATATCTATAGGAGTTGATGCTTTTTCCGCTTGTAACACTCTTACTTCCGTAACAATTCCCAATTCGGTAACGACTATCGGGGAAAAAGCTTTTAATTGTACCGCTTTGACAGATGTTACAGTTAGTTGGGCAACGCCTTTGTCGGTACCTGCAAATTTGTTTATTACGACAAATACCCTGCACGTCCCTGCCGGAACCAAAGCGCTCTATCGAGCTGACCCTGTATGGGGAAATTTTGAAATCATAGATGACGGAAACGGATCGCCTGATTGCAAATGGCAATTAACGCCTACTATGGCAGCAACATTAGATAGCAATGGCGTTTTAACCATATCTACCACTCAAGAAGAAGGCGAGGCGATGCCGCCGGATTATGTCTATGACGGCTCCGGCAATAAGGTTCCATGGAATACTGTCCGTGACAATATTAAATCGGTTGTGATTGAAGATAAGGTAACTACGATTGGAAACCTTGCTTTTTACAATTGCACAGGTCTGACTTCAGCGACTATCCCTGAAAGCGTTACAACGATTGGATACAATGCTTTTTACAATTGCTCAGGTCTGACTTCAGCGACTATCCCTGAAAGCGTTACAACGATTGGAAACTTTGCTTTTTACAATTGCACAGGTCTGACTTCATTGACTATCCCTGAAAATGTTACAACAATTGGATACAGTGCTTTTTCCAATTGTACAGGTCTAAGCGGGTCATTGACTATCCCTGCAAGCGTTATATCAATCGGAGGTACTGCGTTTGCCTCTACAGGTCTAAGTGAGATAAATGTAAACGGTTCTAATATAAATTATTGTTCCGATAACGGTATATTATATAATAAAACCCAAACTACACTTATTCAATACCCTCCAAAGAAAACCGGTACGGTAACTATTCCCGAAAGTGTTACGACAATTGAAAGTTCTGCTTTTAGCTATTGCAGTGGTCTAACTTCAGTGACTATTCCCGAAAGCGTTACGACAATTGGACTTCTTGCGTTTTCCAATTGTTACGGTCTTACTTCTTTGTCAATTCCCAATTCGGTAACAACTATCGCACAAGTTGCTTTTGAATGGTGTACCGGGTTAACAGATGTTACGGTCGATTGGGCAATGCCTTTGTCTATACCTGCTAATGTATTTTCTGCAGTAAACACCTCATTGGCAACCCTGCATATCCCCGCCGGAACTAAAGCGATTTATCAAGCTGATCCTGTCTGGGGAACTTTTGGAACGATTCTGGAACCCGGTGAAGCTGCATACGAATTTAATTTCGATGCGGATACAATTGGGAAAACTTACAGCACTACGCATGCGTATGGATGGCCCAATGCAAATACCACAGCTACTGTAGCTGCCGACCCGCAAAGGGAAGGAAACAGCTTGAAAATGCACGCGGATAATTACGATGGCGTAGTTTATTTTCCCGTCACATTACCGGAAGGATATACGGTAGCCGACATTGTCGGAATTAAATTTGAAACTTATTTTGAGACAACCGACTCTACTTCCGTCGAACTTTTTATAGCGCCTGTTTCTGCCACAATAGGTAGCGGCGTCTTGTTTACCGACTATCCGGTTTATCTGAAAAGTTCGGATGGAGGAACTCCGGGTTTAGCGGCGCCAATTCAGGTTTCTGATGCAGGGCAATGGTATCCCCTTTCGATCACAAGAGAGCAGATATTGGATCCTGACTTTAATTGCGAAGGCAATACGCCTGATTTTTCTGCTGTGGACAGTTTATCTCGATTCTTATTTGGAGTTGGTATCAACGTGGCGCCGGGTAGCGAATATTATTTGGATAATATTTCCATTGTATTGAAAGAAAAAAGCGGTTGTGGTCAAACATGGAATTTAACGCCCACTATGACGGCGACGCTGGATTGCGAGGGCGTTCTAACCGTTTCTACTACGCAAAATGCAGAAGGAATGCCGGGCTATAGTTATGCCAGTTCATCAGGCGACGAAGTTCCATGGGCTACTGTTCGCGACAGTATTCGTTCGCTTGTGATTGAAGATAAAGTAACGGGAATTGGAGGCTATGCTTTTAGTTATTGTTCCAATCTTACTTCCGCGACAATTCCCAATTCGATAACAATTATCGGAGAACAGGCATTTGCTCAAAGCGGAATCACTTCCGTCACAATTCCTGAAAATGTAGAATATATCGGAGCAGACGCTTTTTGGGCTTGCCCTTCGCTTGATACTGTTTATTTTAACGCAACCAATTGTCAAACAATGGTGAACTACGATAACGTCCACTATACGTGGCAGCCCGCTTTCTGGAGCGATGACGCTTTACATACACTTGTTATCGGAAATAACGTTAAAAATATTCCTGATTTTGCATTTTGCGGTAGCGGATTGCAAACCGTGTCTATTCCGGGTAACGTAGAACATATCGGTTTCAGCGCATTTTCTTATTGCGGGCAACTGACTGCAATTGATGTGGCGACGGCAAATCCGTATTATACCGGCATTGACGGCGTATTGTTCGATAAAAGCAAAACCACATTAATGCAATGCCCCGGCGGTAAAACGGGAGAGTATGTTATACCTAACGCTACAGACAGTATTGCCGATTATGCATTTTATGGATGCTCGGCTCTCACAAACATTGTGATACCCAATAACGTCAAATCTATCGGATTGTTGGCTTTTGAATACGCAGGAATTTCGGAACTTACTATTCCTGAAAGCATTACATATATTGGGCGATATGCATTTTATGCCTGTCCATCATTGGAAACCGTTAATTTTAATGCGATCAATTGCACGGTAATGGGTTACGATGGCGGAAACTCGGTGTACCCTGCCTTTCAGAAATGTACATCGCTGCATACGCTTAATATCGGAACTGAAGTGCAAAACATTCCGATAGGCGCATTTTGGCAGTGCGGTTTTACCGGAGATTTAATTATACCCAATTCTGTTGTATCTATCGAGGATAACGCTTTTGACGAATGTTCCGGTCTTACTTCCTTAACCATAACCGGTTCGGTAACAACCATTGGAGAACAGGCTTTTGCCGGATGCAGCAATTTGGCAAGCGTTTCGGTCGATTGGGCAACGCCATTATCCGTTCCCGATAATGTGTTTGAGGATGTGGATACATCTAAAGCAATACTTTACATCCCATCAGGAACCCAATCGCTCTACGAAATCGCCGATGTATGGAAAGATTTCGGAACGATTATGGAAAGAGCCAGTATCAATGTTACTGCCGACGCTCCTGCCGGATCCAACGGCGAAGGAAGCATCAATCTGGTGTTGGAAATACCGACCAATACCTTGTTTACCGGTTCGTTCTATATTCAACTTCCCGAAGGATTTACGGTGAACATGGAAAAAACTTCACTCTCCGAATCCTTATCCTCCTTGCTGGATTGGACTATTACGCAGGAAGATGGAGGCAAGTGGCTGGTTACTATTTCCTTAAAATCGGATAAATCATCTTTCCGAAAGATGACGGATGTTGCTTATACCAAAATTATGGAGATCGTTTATAACGTAGAGGAAACGGTTGAGAATGGCTCTTACCAATCGACTATCAGCAATTTGAACTTTGAATTTGAAGACGGCACAGTCGTAAAGGAAATTGAGATTCCGGTCGATGTTTCGGTCGATCATTCGTATAACAACGAAGAAGGAATAAAAGCAATTCAATCGGGTATGAACGTATATATTTCCGATAATCAATTGTATGTGGATACTCCGCAAGCGGAAATGATTTACCTCTATTCTGTCATCGGACAGCTCGAATACAGTTGTATGAAAGCGGAAGGAATGAAAATCATCCCGCTCAAGCAGAACAATCACCGGATTTTGATTGTCAAGGGCAGTTCCGGTTGGGTAAAGAAAATGATGAAATAAAGATTTTCATAAATACTCTTCAAGAAAGCAGCTTCAATTTTTGTGGGGCTGCTTTTTTATTTCGCTTTGTATATGCTTTTAGTGCGACGTAAGCAGAGCTTACGCCGAGCATGAGGGGAGTTATAAATTGACAATTAATAATTGCTAATTCTAACTTTTTATTAGATACTAAATCCAATTTTAGAAAAAAATACTACTTTTGCAGTCTGTTTTTGAATTGGAAGTTTTATGACAAAAACGAAGCATATAACACCGGATTATCTGTTTGAATCCAGTTGGGAAGTCTGTAATAAAGTGGGTGGAATCTACACCGTATTATCTACTCGTGCAAAAACGCTTCAAGCGCTTTTCCCGGATAAAATTATTTTTATCGGTCCGGATTTATGGAAAGAATCCGACAATCCCGATTTTATGGAGAATAAAACTTTGCTGAAAGGATGGAAAAAACACGCTTATGAAAAAGAAGATTTGCTCGTGCGGATCGGACGATGGAATATCCCCGGTGAACCAATTGTTGTTCTGGTTGATTTTCAACCGTATTACAAGATAAAAAATACGCTTTATTTCGAAATGTGGGAGAAATTCGGAGTGGATTCGATTGCCGCTTACGGCGATTACGATGAATCGTGCATGTTTGCTTATGCAACGGGATTGATTATCGAGAGTCTCTATCGTTACCTGCATTTATCCGATAAAAATGTGATTGCCCATTTCAACGAGTGGATGTTGGGAATGGCTGCCCTTTATTTAATGGATCAGGTTCCGGATATCGCTACGGTTTTTACAACCCATGCAACTTCCATCGGTCGTTCCATCTGTGGAAATGACAAACCTTTATATGATCAATTCCGGAATTACAACGGAGATCAGATGGCGCGGGAATTGAATATGGAAGCCAAACATTCGCTTGAAAAGCAAACGGCTTGGCACGTGGATTGCTTTACGACGGTTAGCGAGTTGACGGCTGTCGAGTGCCGTCAATTGTTGGGAAAGCGTCCCGACATCGTAACTCCCAACGGATTTGAGTTTAATTTTGTGCCTTCCGGTGAAAAATTGGACGTTGAACGAAAAACCGCTCATGAAACCATGATTCGAGTTGCGAGCCGGTTGACCGGCGAACGTATTCCGGACGATGCGCTGTTGGTAGCAATCAGCGGTCGTTATGAATACAAAAACAAAGGAATCGACGTTTTTATCGAGGCGATGAATCGCGTTCGTATGGCAAACGCCGCTAAACCTGTTGTCGCCTTTATCCTGGTTCCTGCTTGGATAAACGGTCCACGAATTGATTTGCAAAACAGGTTACGAAAAAAAGAAATTTTTCAATCTCCTTTGGCGAATCCGTATTATACGCATGATTTAAATTTTCCGGAAGATGATAAAATTTGCCGCTATTTGTGTTATCTGAATTTTACCAACTCCGATGCGTGCGCCACAAAATTAGTGTTTGTTCCGTCGTATTTACAAGGAAACGACGGCATATTCAATTTGCCCTATTATCATTTGCTTTCAGGATTGGATTTAACCGTATTTCCTTCTTATTATGAACCTTGGGGATATACGCCTTTGGAAAGCATCGCATTTGGCGTTCCGACCATTACGACCGATTTGGCGGGTTTCGGATTATGGGCAAGATCGGAAGGCGCAGTAGGAGACGGTTGGCAACGGGGTGTGAAAATTATTGAACGCACCGATACAAACTATTTTGATATAGCTGAAGAAATAAAAGAGCGCATTATTGCCTATTCCGGATTATCGCCGGAACAAATCCGTTCCATTCGCGAAGCCGCGCAGGCATTGTCGCGGGAAGCGGATTGGGCGCATTTTATCGAATATTATTTGAGCGCTTATACGATTGCATTTGAAAATAAAGAGAAAAGAGTAAAATGACGAGAAAAAATATAAACTGTATATGAAAATTAAAACAAGTTATGCGAATGAACCTGTGTGGATTGAAAGTAACGTTCATTCAAAGATGCCGGAGAAATTGAAAAATTTAGAAGAAATTGCTTATAATTTATGGTGGGTATGGAATTATGAAGCAACCGAAATATTTTCGGGTATAGATAAAGATCTTTGGAATAAAACGGAAGGAAATCCGGTCTTATTCCTGCAGCAGCTTTCTCAAAACCGCTTACAGGCTATTGCGGAAGACGAAACATTGATGAATGCCATCCGGCAAGTGTATGCCAAGTTTAAAGCATATATGGAAGAGCCTGTTCAAACCGACTTGCCATCAATCGCTTATTTCAGCATGGAATACGGATTAACCAATATTCTAAAAATATATTCGGGCGGTTTAGGCGTCCTTGCAGGCGATTATATCAAAGAAGCCAGCGATATAAATATAGATTTGACTGCCTTTGGCTTTTTGTATCGTTACGGTTATTTCACCCAAACTTTGTCGATGGATGGTCAGCAAATTGCTAATTACGAGCCTCAACATTTCGACCAGTTGCCCCTTAAGCAGATGGTAGATTCCGACGAAAAACCGGTAATATTAGAGATTCCTTATAATAATTTTGTAGTACATGCTTATGTTTGGCTGGTAGAGGTAGGACGAATCAAGTTGTATCTCTTGGACACGGATTTGGATTTGAATAGCGATTGGGATCGCAGCATTACGCATATATTGTATGGAGGCGACAATGAAAACCGTCTTAAGCAGGAATATCTGCTGGGAATCGGCGGAATATTGCTCATGAATAAGTTAGGCATTAAAAAACAGATTTATCATTGCAACGAAGGTCATGCTGCATTCATTAATGTGCAACGTTTGATCGATTACATTCGGAATGACAATTTAAATTTTGATGAAGCCCTTGAAATAGTGAGAGCTTCCGCTTTATTTACGTGCCATACGCCGGTTCCTGCCGGACATGATTATTTTGAAGAGCCGTTGCTCAATAAATACATGAGTCAGTTTCCGGATCAATTGGGAATATCATGGCAGGATTTTATGGATATGGGACGGACGAATCCGGGAAGCAACGAAAAATTCTCGATGAGCGTATTTGCCTTGAATACCTGTCAGGAGGCGAATGGCGTCAGCTATTTGCATGGCGAAGTTTCTAAACGGATGTTTGCTCCGATATGGAAAGGTTATTTTGCATCGGAATTGCATGTGGGATATGTAACCAACGGCGTTCACATGCCTACTTGGGCTGCTTCGGAATGGCGGCGTTTTTATGAACGAAATTTTGATGCCGATTTCTACAAAGATCAATCCAATTCCGAAATATGGAAAAAAATCTATTCGGTGCACGATGAAGAAATCTGGAACATTCGGATGACGCTAAAAAAACGATTAGTAAACCATATACGCGAATCGTTCAAAGATAACTGGCTGAAAAATCAGGGCGATCCGGTGAAAGTAATATCCATACTCGAGAAAATAAATCCCAATGCTTTACTGATTGGATTTGGACGTCGTTTTGCAACCTACAAGCGCGCCCATCTGTTGTTTACGGATTTGGATCGCTTGGCTAAAATTGTAAATAATCCGAACTATCCGGTTCAGTTCATTTATTCGGGGAAAGCCCATCCTGCAGATGGCGGCGGACAAGATTTGATCAAACGCATTGTTGAAATTTCCCGCCGTCCTGAATTTCTTGGAAAAATTGTATTCCTTGATAATTACGACATGCGTCTGGCAAAACGATTGATTTCCGGAGTAGATATCTGGTTAAATACCCCAACGCGTCCGTTAGAAGCATCGGGAACTTCCGGCGAAAAAGCAGAAATGAACGGCGTACTGAACCTTTCCGTATTGGATGGCTGGTGGTATGAAGGCTATCGCGAAGGAGCCGGCTGGGCGCTGACCGATAAGCGGACATACAGTAATCAAGACTTTCAGGATCAATTGGATGCAGCAACTATCTATTCCATATTGGAAAATGAAATCATTCCTTTGTATTATGCCAAAAACAGCAAAGGATATTCTCCCGAATGGATTCAGTATATTAAAAATTCGATTGTTCAAATTGCGCCTAATTATACAACCAAGCGTATGTTTGACGACTATATCAACCGGTTTTACAGAAAATTAACAAGTCGTTTCAACGAATTGACGGATAATTCCTTTGCCAAAGCAAAAGAATTAGCGTTATGGAAAGAAAATATGGCTTCCAATTGGGATTCGATTGAAGTGATTGATTTTGATTACGATAAAAAATTAGTTAGTAAAAGGGTTGAAACAGGAGATTCTGTAATAACTTCTTTGGTTTTAGACAAACATGAGGTTACGGGAGATATAGGGGCGGAATTGGTAAGGTATCATATCGATCCTCACACCAACGCCGATGTAGTCAAAATATTCCCCATGCACATCGTTAAAACCGAAGGGACAAAAGTGTATTACGAGCTTGATTTAACTGCATCTGAAGCCGGGACATTCAAGCTTGGGCTGCGAATTTTTCCGGATAACAAAGATATTCCTCACCGGATGGATTTTGCATACGTGCGGTGGTTGAATAAGTAACAATTACAATTTTATGAAACCTATACATTTATTCTTGACAGTGGCGCTTTTATTTTCCTGTTTCCGGAATACCGGCGCACAAAACAACCGGATAGTCGCTAATCCGATGGATTTGAATTATCGCTTTCGGTCGGGTTACAGGGAAGCCGCAGACCCGGAATGTCATTATTTCAAAGGAAAATATTATCTGTTTGCCTCCGTATCGGGCGGTTATTGGAGTTCTCCCGATCTGGTGAAATGGACGCATATTCCGTGTAAAACCATTGGGACGATCGAAAGTTACGCTCCCACCGTTTTGGCTCTGGGCGATGCCCTGTATTATATGGCTTCGGGCGATTCGGTTAAGATTTACAAAAACGCCACTCCGGAGAAAGATACTTGGGAGTTGATTGATACAAAATTTCGTTTCCCATTGGTTGGCAATACCGATCCTGCATTTTTCCTCGACGACGACGGACGTGTCTATATCTATTGGGGATGTTCAAATAAAGATCCTATTCTTGGAGTGGAAGTAGATCCGAAAAACGGATTCAAGACGATTGGAGCGCCTGCCGTATTGATTGAGCATCTTTCGAATCAATATGGATGGGAAGTTCCCGGAGGTAATAACGAAGACAATAAAGACGGATGGAACGAAGGTCCGAACATGCTCAAACACAATGGAAAATACTACTTGCAATATGCTGCTCCGGGTACGGAATTCAGGATTTACGGCGATGGCGTTTACGTGAGCGATAAACCTTTAGGTCCGTTCCGGTATGTGGAACAAAATCCTTTTTCGTTCAAGCCGGGCGGATTTATCGGAGGCGCCGGACATGGAAACACGTTCATGGATAAGTATGGAAACTATTGGCATATATCCACCATGCGAATTTCTGTTCGTCATCAGTTTGAACGGCGTTTAGGTCTTTTCCCGCTCCAAATCGACGAAAACGGTAATTTCGTCCAGCAATCCGTTTGGTCGGATTATCCATTTATAATTCCCAATAGGAAAATAGATTATAAGAAAGAGAATCTCTCTGCGGGATGGAATCTTCTTTCGTATCATCAACCGGTTGCTGCGTCCTCTTTTTTGCCGGATTTTTCTCCGACATTCGCTGTTGACGAAAAAGTAGAAACATGGTGGTCTGCCGAAACAGGGCAGCCCGGCGAATGGTTTCAGGTCGATTTGCAGCAAAAAACCGAAGTCAGAGCCATTCAGGTTAACTTTGCCGATCAGGATTTCAACATTAAGGCTCCTCATCCCTTAATTTTTTACAGATATATTATAGAAGCCTCCGACGATGGCGTGAAATGGAAAAAAATAATTGACAAAAGTAAAAACGCAAAAGATGCCGTTCATGAATTGGTCGTATTGAATAAACCGGTCGAAACGCGGTATTTACGTATAACGAACTGTGAGGAACTTCCGGGCAAATTTTCACTTTACGATTTCCGGATTTTCGGAAAAGGGAACGGCGAATTACCCCAGCCGGTCGCCGGTTTGAAAGTAACAAGGAATCCTCAAGACCCGCGAAGGTATCATTTAACTTGGGCAAATCAAAAAGAAGCAAACGGATATGTTGTTAATGTCTTTTTAGCAAATGGAACATACGTCACGTCGGTGATGGTATTCGAGAATGAATTTCAAGGCGGATTTTTCAATCGCGACTCCAATTATTCGTTTACGGTAGAGGCTTTCAATGCAAACGGCATAACGAAATAAACCTGTCGTATTATTCATTAGGCATATAGCGGGCAAACAAGCGTTTTTTTGCCAAGGTTTCGTATTCCGTTTCCGGCTTTCCGTAGTTGCAATACGGATGGATGCTGATTCCGCCGCGAGGAGTAAAAAGACCGGTTACTTCAATATATTTAGGATCCATCAACCCAACTAAATCATTCTTAATGATATTTACGCAATCTTCGTGGAAAGCGCCGTGATTGCGGAAACTGAAAAGATAGAGTTTCAAGCTTTTGCTTTCAACCATCCGGACATCGGGAATATAGTCGATCAGGATGGTAGCAAAATCCGGCTGTCCGGTAATCGGGCAAAGGCTGGTAAATTCCGGACAATGGAATCGCACCCAATAATCATTTTCGGGATGTTTGTTGACAAAAGTTTCCAGCACATCCGGAGCATACGCTTGTTTGTATCCGGTTTTTCGCCCAAGCAAAGTAAGATCGTTTTGTTCAGTATTCATTTTATACCAATTATTTATAGAGCAAGTCGATAAGTGAAACAAAGGTACAATAAATATTTAGAATAGCTTTGATTTTAAAAATAAATAAATTAAAAAATAAAAGTCTAAATGACTTCATTCATAAAAAATTTTGATAATAGTTTAAAAATTGCAGATATGGAAATAATTTATAAAATTATTGTACATTTGTAGCATAATTCGAAAATAGAAGTTATGAATACGGTAACAGCAGAAATAGATGTAAGCAAACCTATGGGAAGAAGAATTGTTAAAGATTTGGAAAAACATTCAAAGGTAGTATCTGTTAATTATCCATTACCGGATAATATAACAGATTCGGGTTATACGTTTGAAGAATCCTATAAAAAAGGCCTTAATAAATTGAGTGAACATTATGGCATTGACTTCACCAAACTATAAATTAACTAATGTTTCGCACTTCCTTTTAATTCCCTGACAAACAAGACACAACAGGAAGTGTTAAGATTGTATCTATTTGTATATTAAGCATTTAACATTTCCTTTTTCATTAACCAGCCTCTTTTAGCCTGCTTTCAATAATCGGGTTCAATAACAGTTCGACTTCCGGGTTAGTCAATAATTTTCCCAATAAATCTTCTGAATCTATTTCC
>Ga0123357_10007755_pt1 | contig 13324 bp, 12 predicted proteins | sample TergutEmb28metaG_FD_89873 | JGI IMG/M metagenome (GOLD analysis project Ga0123357, IMG submission 89873) | Embiratermes neotenicus P4 segment gut microbial communities from Petit-Saut dam, French Guiana - Emb289 P4 | ecosystem: Host-associated > Arthropoda: Insects > Digestive system > Gut ...
TAGATTTGTCGATTATCACTACGAACAATTCATATATGTGTATATTTGCAGCAATATTTTTATTGCTGTGTGTATATTAATTAATACTTTTCTGATTTATGATTATGACGCTTTCCATATCTTCTACATAAGATCAAGGGAAATAAATACATTGATTGATTGATTGACTGTAGTGGAAGCCTGAAATCACCCATCCTGCTTTCTTCTGATCAGTTTTAACCTGCATTGTACTAATTATGAGCCTAATCCATGTGCACACAACCAAACCCAAAAATATGATATGATGTCCTTTTCCAGTTTTTCCCATCCCCTTGGCTGTGTTTTGAAATACAGTCCCAAAGCTATGTAGGTTGCCTATTAAATTACAACTACCCCTTTGTATATTTTAGTGTGTTCACCTTCAAAGTACTCACACTCTGCCTTTATATTTATACATGCATTATAATATCACTGCCATGCCCAGAAACAACTTCCAGAAATTAATTTCAGTACTGTTACATTGCCATGAATATCTGTGTGATGTTTGAAATAAGATCTTTAAATTTTGGGAAAATTAAAGTGTCACATGTGGTACTTGATGGAGGTGAGTTGGTCAGTTTCACACTGCAACCGCTTAATTCTCCCTCATCAGAAGGGAGGTTTCTGCATTGGCTGTAGTCTCAGTCCCAGTTTGGTTGTGGTTTTGCAGGTAAAAATTCCATTCTTCTGGAATCAAGCCCTAGTTATCCAGTTGTTCAGGTTGCAAGAGTTAATGTCTTGCAGGTTAATGTTTATTACCATTGTTCTTTCATACTTTGATTTATCCACTGTCCAAGATATTTTTGCCATAATGTTTTATACTATGTACCATCATTCTGCCATTCAAGCTGTGCTAATAATACTATATGAATCAAAAAGCTATGAATTTGATGATGCTCAATGTTTTATTATCTTTCTGGCATGTGCTGCCCTGTAGTCTGATAGAAATGTATAAGCTTTCTGGAGGAATAATGTGTTGTCTCCATCTTAAGGGCGGAAGATTAAACTCTATCCTGAAGATGGAGGCAGTATATTCCTCTAAAATACTGGTTAATTTCCACCATACTGCATGGTGTCATGTCTTAGAATGAGGTATTGTCATGAGAACCTCAGGTCTTGCAAATTTAATGATAATTCATCAGGTCATCTGTGCATGTGCTCCAGTACATGTATTAATTGGCCTGTTTATTTTCAGATATGCCTGGACCCATGGCATCACACCACGTAAAATGGATGTTGTACCAACACTGAGCGGCGATCTTACAATTCAGCAACGCAGAGAGAGAACATCCTTCACATTTCGCCTCGTTAGAAAAGGAGAGTGTAATTGTGTGTACTATGATCAGTGCGATTCACATAAGAAGAAATATGGACATTCAAAAGGTCATATTAAAGACGATGCACAAGCGGCAAAATTAGAATTACTTCATGTACATGAGGTATGAACCAAATGGACAGTAAAATGTTAGTGAAGCAAACAGTGGTTCATAGTGCAATGTATTTGCAGCAAAAATGTCAATTTGGCGACTGTACAAATAATCTCGTGATCTTGTTCACGCATTGGTACTTGATTGGTTCCCAAAATTTCCCATATGTTCCTGAGAAGTGTATATAAGAGTATATAAATGCATCTCACTTGTGAGAGGTAACGTATGTGGTTGGCCATAGGATGGTGCTGTTTCATACAAGACTGACTTTTATCATGGCAACAGCTGTTAATAACAAAGTCTGTAACGTGCATTGTACGTTATATTCCGTGGCATGTTTTAATAATGTGTTTTAAAAACAAAAGGTTTCCTTGAAGATCCATGTCTTCTGGAATTTTAGGCTGTGTCGTTTGGTAAATGGGAACTACTGATCCAGAAGCCATAAATCATCAAAAACACCACTGTTGGAATCTCAAAGTTGCAAAAGGTTTGATCTTCAGCAGTTATTATTATTAAATAAAGGGGCTCAAATATTAAGTTTCCACATAATTGCAGGTATATGAAGAGATTGCCAGTCACTTCAGTGATACTCGTCATAAACCGTGGCCTAATGTGCTGTCATTTGTGCAGTCCTTATCATTTGGCTCAATCTTGGTTGATGTAGGATGTGGTAATTGCAAGTACTTTGGGAACAACAAGGGTCTGTTTGAGGTAAGCGTATCAGATAATGTATGAGTGAAATCCATCCTCTTCCTCCCCATCATTATAATCACCATTATGCTTATGTAGCAAGTTTAGTTGATCCACTAAGAGGTGTTACAAAACAGAATCTTTCTATCATTCAGGGGTATTTCTAAATACATTATTTCTCTAGGTTGAAATTTATCCTCTTTTTTATATACATATATTTTTGTGAGAGCCTTTTCCTTTCATTTTCTTCTGTACCTTTATATTAGTGACATTTATGCTTATAATTTTATGTCATCATTAAACACATTTTGTCAGATAACATTTGTCACTTGCCATTCCAGAATTTTGTTGTTGTTGTTTTATTGTGGTTTTTGCTAATGCTGTTCATTTGTTTCTGTGTATTTATGTACAATATTTCGCAATGTGACAAAGTTAACATAAAAATTCATGTTCTATATTTAGATTGGCTGTGACCATAGTGTGGGCCTTGCAGAAGTCTGTTACAGTCGTGGATTTGAAGTATTCAATTGCAACTGCTTATCACTGCCATTGAAGTCTGAAATTGCTGATGGATGTCTCAGTATTGCAGTCATTCATCATCTCGCCACTGAGGTAAATTTAGCATAAATTATGTTCTGCTTCTCTTTTTGCATTAGGCAATTTCATGCCACTACTGACCTAAGAAACCTGTTCCTTCCATCTCATAGGTACTTTTCTTAGTCTTTAGCCTACAGGTTTATGATTTCATACCTTATTCATCCATGTGTCTTCAAGGTTTTTCCATTTTGCTCTATGTAGCAACCATGTAAATTTAAGTTTCTCACATATTAGTACCTCTGTTTTTGTCTAGTCATATGAACAGAGATGAATGTCTTAAAAATCCCTATTTCTGGTGCTTCTGTTCTCTCCATCTCTTGCCATATCTTCTACAATTATATATACAGTTGAACTCAGTTATAACATCATTGCAGGGACCAAATACATTGTGCCCTTACGAACGAGTGTTACTCTAAGTGAAGCGTATGGTAACAGTGAAGGAAAAATATTTCAAGACAAAATACAGGCCTGTAGACATGTTACTGAAATGTTTATGCTGTAACATATTTTAAATTTAAATTACAACTGAAACAAAGAAAGGATAAAAATTACTTTTCTATGATTTTAAATTTCCATACATGCTTATGCTAAAGAATACATTGGCTTACAATTAAAATGTAGGAAGAACAAAAATTGTCATGAGAAGAGGACACTTAACTGGTACATTGTTACTTCCCTTTTGCGTAAACCACTTAAGCAGAGCCTTATCAACGTCACTTTGTTCAGGCTTTTGAAATGGCTTTGTTCATGATCTATTGCATTCAAACACATTAATAATTTGGGTTCTGTTTTTCCAGATCTTTTGGATCATAGAATTTACGAGACCAAACTCCCAACACACATCAGCTTTCTTATTTTCAATTTTCTGTTCGTTGTATCACTTTTACTTTTTCTTTGATGCTCAGAACCTTCCTTTTGTTCATGACTGCAGGCATGTTGTCAATTTAACAGTCTCCTGTTACCTGCAGGAGTAGAAAAATACAGGACAGCTTCATGCAGAAAGTGAATTACCATTACTATTGTCATTTTTCAGGCTTGGAATTCATATAGCTACCTGAAAGAGTATGGGGCTTACCTTCTCAAAGATGATGAGATGGTTGAATTCTCAAAATAGCCTACATCTTGGAAAATTATATTAGAACCAATGACTGGCAGTGTTATTGTATCCAAGGTAGATACCGTTATGTATGTCGTACTAAGGAAGGCAGAACAATATGTGCCTTATGGAGAATTAATTGGTACTACAATGTATAACATTCTAGATGAGGTGTTGCACAAACTGAGCTCATTATAGCCGAGTTAAACTGCATATGTACCCCTGGACATTATGTGAAATCCGTGTTGTGTGAAATTCAGACCCTATGGGACAAAAGGGGTTGGGGGAACCAAATATACAGTAAATGTGATGCAGAATACAAAAAACATTTATGTCAGCGTTTACTGGACTGATGTCAACGTTCCTGGTTGAAATTTGTCACAATAATTAAATGGCAGAATGTATGGTGGAGGGGAAGATGGCTACATGAAAAGAGAAGTGATGTTTGATTGATTGGCCTTCTTCTGCATGAAAGCCTCTGTCTTGTTTTAAATTTTCAGGCCATGTTGTCAAGGTTAAAGATTTTCTGTGGTGTAATCCTTCTTGATTATCTTATTTAAATGGTCTGACTACATAATACCAACCACAAAATTAGCAGATGCTGATTCTTCTGTTCTCTTCATTTTGTGCTGGCTCATCTGCAACGATCCTTAACTGGCATGAAGCTGCCCTCTCACCCCCAGACTCTGCATAGTGATTTATAAAATGCCTATCCTTCTCCCTCACCACAGCACTGCTGACTGACAATCCTTTGTGTGTCTCTTCTTTCAGTCATACACATAAGACCCTTTCCTTCTCATTGAGGAACGGGTCATGATAACTTACAAAAGAAATATTTGCATGTGATGGACCAATGGCCTTGTTATATATTTCCTCATTTGGTCCATCCCATTGGATGTGTATTGAAAATATTTCTGATCTTCTCAAAGGAATTTTACTGTCATATATGTGTGTAACATGTGTCCATATCATTGTATCTACATTTCAACTACATTTCTTTTATTAATACTTGGCTTGTGTTTTGGTTTCAGATTTTCTTTCTTCTTTTTCATTTTTAGTACTTTATAGACATTTTACGTGTACTTCATGTGATTTGCCTTGGCCTGGTCATTCTGCCTGTATATGACATATTACACACTCTTGAACTATCCTTTCATTGTCATTTTGCAATTAGCATCATTTCCTTTGGGATTTCATTGCAGTTTTTTACAGAATTTTGTATTCATTTTAGGAACGGAGATTAAGAGCAGTGAGAGAAATGGTGAGAATTCTACGGCCAGGTGGAAAGGCTCTTATCTATGTGTGGGCTAAAGATCAAGTAAGGCACAGCGCACTGTCTAGCTACCTGAAACAGGATAGGAAAAACAGAAATAAAGAGTGTAACAGTCCATTAAACAGTGTGCCACAATATAACAACATCAGTACATCTGCAGGCACTAGCATTAATGAGGTTTCAAGTCAATTCCCATCACTCCCAATACATATAAATAGAACACAATTCCAGCATCAGGATCTTTTAGTACCATGGAAACTGAAGGCAGCAGCAAGTACTGAACCTGATCAAAAGAGAGAAGAGTCATATCTTGAAAAAGGTTCTCATGAAGTGCCTACATTTTACAGATATTACCATGTGTTTGATGAAGGGGAGCTGGAACATTTGTGTAGTTCTGTGGAAGGTGCTAAAGTTGTCCAGAGTTATTATGACCAAGGAAACTGGTGTGTTACTCTTCAGAGAGTATAAATGTTATCAAGATATGCCAGAGATGTGTTACGATCAAGACTAAAGAAACCAACCTAAATCTACAGCCATTCAAAATTCACGCAGTCTTAGAAAACAGTCTCCCAATACATTCATAATATGAGATGTATTTCATATTCAAGTTCGGATGTTAAAATCACATAAGATAGGTAGTAAGCTCACTTCACTTTGCTTTCTGCAACCTGTGTGGGAGAATAAATCATTTGGTTATGAAATAAATTTAGACAAACTAAAAATATTCTTGCTGCTGGTCTCATTATTAACTTACCCTCAGCCTGTTCCTGGAGCTGGTCTTGCTTATTATTTACTTTGGATTCTGTTAGCATAGAAAAATATGAATCATCATGTTCAAGATTATTTCAGAATATTACTCTAAATATGGTGGGAGTGTAAATTCAAAAGATAGAAGTAACAGGAGGCCAGATGAAGTTACACAAAATTTTGTACACCTAATGTTATAGCAGTTAAAACAGTCATGTAAGCAGGATATGTAGTATGTGTGGAGAAACATTAAATTCATACAAAATTGTGGTAGAAAAACCTCAGTAGATAGACCATTTGGAAGACCTAGGCTCAGGATGTGACCCATTGTTAAGATTCTTAAATACTGAAGTTCTATAAAGACAGCATTTCTTGAACAGGTAGTAGTCAACTGATCCAAGAAGAGGAGTATCACATATTTATTTATTTATATAAATACTTAGTTATTTAATGGTTATTAGGCTGATTATTATCCTTCCTTCCTTTGTTCGCACGATGTAAGGATAGAGCATGAATGTCAAAACTTGTTTCTTGTAAGTATATAAAATCAGGTACTTGAACTGAGGAACAAAAATGTGAAGAAAATCGTTAATACTGTTCATTTGACACAGCTTTTGATATAATGCAACATGTAAGATATGTTGTATGGAACAGTGGCAAATCCTGATCCAGTAATCAGGTGTAGGAGAACAGTACAATGCCACATAGTATACTTTCCTCCTCGCCCTGACCTCTGAATCAAGATTTGCCACTGGTATACAAGAATATTAGACACCTGTTAATAAGACATGGGGATATAATCAACACAGTTCAATGGCAGGCACATACATATTGAGTCCAAATGGGAAGTGTGCAATAAGTTCTGATAAGAAATATAAGACACAAGCACTGATAGTGTTTGGAGTAAAGGAACTGTTACTCAGATTTGGTATATTGATTTGCAAACAAAATTAAAATATTTTCAGGTTTTTATCCACCAATGTTGTGGTAATAATACAAAATTCAACATTCAGCTTGTAAATACCAAAGATCTTTTTAATGAGGGCTTGCAAGGATACAGAATGCAGCTTTCATACACATCTTTATTGATGAAATTACTACATGGTGTTTAATATTAATAGATTTTTATCCTCACCCTATGCTGTGGCCACAAAAGGACATCCCATAGACAGTTGGGATGATGGTGTTTTTGTTTCCTCCTCTGTGCCTGTTGCTGTGAAGGTTATCACACTTATCATCATGATTGCTTTCAAAAGAATAGCTAGACGCCTTGAGTGTAACTTCCTCTTTATGTGCGAAGTTATTTAATATCACAAACAGTTGTTTTCTATGATGTGCATAAAAGTGGCCAACAGCCATTTCAAAATGTATTATAACAAAGTGATCACACTGAAGAATGTTGTGAAAAGTTATCATAACAACAAATATAATCTGATATTCTTAAATGGAAGTGGTCAATTTATGAACATTTCCATAACATTACATTTGTAGCATTTACTGTGAAATAAAACCAGCATTTTCATTCTCAATTTTAAAGAGATGTAACTCTTCTCTTGTAATTAAAATACTGTATATGGATCAAAATTGTTTGAAAATACATATCACCACACATGTCTTTGGAACTCAGCCCACATTAATAATGAAACAGTGAGACTTGTCAGAAGGCATGTTGTTCCCATTCTGCCTGGTTGATGTGAGGTCAATTATATTTATCAGTAATGGAACTTACAATTCCATCAAAAACAAATATTCTGTTGTGCTGAAGTTGTGCCATGCACATCGTATAGGTAAACAAGATACTTCAATTCTACAACCACAAATATCACGTTCAATAAACACACAATATCAATAGGTGATGTGACACACACCATCTTTTTTTTCTTTCTTTCTTTTTCATACGGATTGTTCAAAGAAGCTCAGTAAATTCTGCAGGTCATATTTATCTAATACTTCTAGAAGCTGGGGAATTTTCCCCTTTACATTAATTCCTTTGAATTTATGTCTGTCAATGTACAAATCTGTTATCATGCCTGAAACATAGAGAAGAAGTTATTAATCCTTATAGATATATGGGAGATATGGAACTAATGCACTTACTTCCCATTTAATTCTTTTCAGTTTAAAAGCATCCCTCATTTACAGTTTCATTTTCTGTATTTTCTTAATTAAGTCTTGAGAATAGAGAAAATTTTATTCAGCGTGCAACACAAAACACACTATATAGACCTACAAAACACAGTGGGAAAAATACCAATATGTAGTAGTCTTATACATTGATAGGGAACTGTAAAGAGTAAGAGGTAAAGCTGTCCTATTACATGCCAAGCAGCCACAAAGGGAGGTAGAGGTATAGCTCTAACCATGTTCAGGCCTGGTGCCAGAAGGGGGTAGGTGGTCAGGGCAATGCCCCAGCTAATTTACCCGTGGGGAAATAGACCTGGTACCCATAGTACAGGAGGCTGGGTGGGCCTCAGGGCCAGCCTGGATGAGTATGGAAAATCTTGTCCCCACCAATGCAGCCTGTAGTGAGTTGCTACATTGACGCTATCCTGACCAGTTCATGAAAATGTTTTCCAAAAACACTTTAGCACAGAGTTTCTGATCTGCAGTACAGTAATACACAGGTATATTTGTTCTGTCTTCTGTTGTTTAGGTTCACCAGAATATGACTCAAGTTTTTAAGTTTTAAAACATAGCCAGTTCTGTAATGGATGGTCTACTCCCATTCATAAATGAGACCAACAGAGCTAAAAATTTAAGCTTCCATTCTTCTGGGCTATGATGCTGCATCATTAAAAAAAATCCAAACCACACCACTGTGAAAACCACAAAAACTTGCAGAGGCAAAAATTATTCACAAGGAATAACATAATGCTCAATTGCCTTGTGTGCCTAGGCAGACTGTATTGCCTATTGTCAAAGTCATTGATGATGATAAACTTAAAAGAAAAAGTTACCATATAGGCGATCTAGGTGTGCAGGCTGTCTCTTGTACTGGGCCAACAGCTCCTTTTCATTTTTCAGAATGTGCCTGTATTCAGGCAAAAGACATTCCAGTGATTCTGCGTCATGAGTTTCTAGTTCTCGAAGTGCCTCCAAAAGTGCCACTTGTTTTGAGAGTGCCAGCTGGGCTTCCAGTTTTGGATGTAGAAGTTGTAAAGTGTGTACCACACTTGCATCACTTACATCTGTTAGTGAAATTAATATTCCAGATTATATTTCCATGTTATTATATTCACATATGCAAACTCTGACACTGAAAACTTCCTACCAGATCCTAAGAAGTGGGACTGTTATTATTTTTAAAACTTCATTTAATACAATCCACTTTGGTCCATATTATATCATCAGATTCATCATAGTCATAATCATAGTAGAATTTGAAAACTGGTAAGGGTTTTATACACTTAATCATTTGTAAATTTCCCATATTTCCTGTGCATCTGTCATAACTCAGCAACTATTGATAACTCACATTGTGTATTTACTTCACAAACAGAAAATTTAAAAATTCTACAACACTGCAATGTGTGATGTATGTATTACAACCAAGCACTTGCAACCTTATGTAAGAAAATCATAATGCATGCAGTTTACTTTCCTTTATAAATCTAGCAGCATAACCTGCTGATTAAAATAATACCAGAAATTTAATACTTACTGCAAGAAATTTCAAGCTTTATTTTCTTCTTTGTGGCTTCTTTAGTTAAAACATCTTTTAGAATTGAGATGGTAGAAATATTATCTGACTTGAATTCTGCTTCTCCCTTCCTAGAAACAAATCACAAATTTATAGCCAGCATTATTTGGTGGTTTATGAACTACGTGAATGCTCGTGTACTAAATAATGTAAAATTTCAAACCAGTAATTTATGATAATAATGAAACAGTAGAGGTATTTCATGGACCAAAAGCTAATTAAATCACAATACACTGTCAGCCCATGTTTTTCCTCCAGTTCTTTGATAAACTGCAAATTCATGTACCTGTTTCTTGTGTTATATGCATTGGACTATACAGAAATTCATGAGACTTTAGTAAATGAACCTTCTTTCCTAAAATGCACCTTACTTGATGTATTTATAAATGTTACTGTATTTACCAGAATATAAGATGAAATATTTTCCTAATTCATGAACTAAAACATGGTGGAGTCACTTTTTAATCGCATACAACATTATACATGTCCTGTGTAGGTAATTTCCTGTAAACTTAAGATTTTGAACAGGAGTCATCTTACATGTAGGGTCAGCAAATATGGTAGTTCGAGGAGTGATTCTTAAACTAAGTCTGTGATCAGAGGCTTTTGTGACAAATTGGCAGCTATTCACTTTTTCATTAAATTCCTCTTTGTTATAGAACACAAAGGTTTATCTCCACTTTTAGAAAAATTCTGAACCAGTTCAGTTCACATCTTCACAAACTTCTCCAAGATCAGTTTTAATACTGTACAGCTATCCCACATGTAACTATGTCTTGAAAGTTATGTTTTTAAAACTGTGAAGGTTGAGGGCAGTGTTCTAGTAACATGCTTGTCCACTTGTCAAGAGCAAGTTAGCAGAGTCTGGTGACAGTACATGTTAAGCTCCAGACTCATTATATGCCACAGTGTAGTTTGGAATTATGTCTTATGTGATGTGGCACTGTGTTGCTAGGTTAGTCTCTCCAAACTTTCTGAAGGAATGTAGTCCCTTCATCGTCAAGGGTTGAGGGTTATTGCTGAAAATGATGCAGTGCTTAAAAAACCGTACATCTTTTACCAAATAAAAATTTAATTCAATGAAATTTTAAGCTGCATTTATAAAGCACCAGGTGCTGGAAAATACAATACTTACCAGTAGGAGCAATGCAACATGGTTTCAAGGAAAGTGGAAACAAAAGTAAATGTGACCTTATCACCCGTTGGTGCCTTCTCAGGTATCTCAGGGAGACAGAAAGAGACCCATGTATGTATCTCACCAAGGCTGAATGCTCCCTTCAGTGTAAGTATATTATATGGCCTGTAAAACAGAAATTGAATGTCACTACAGGCAGTACACAGTCATAAGTTCAATAAAATTTGTGATGTAGCCAAATTCATTAGCTGTGCTCTTATTCAACAAGTATAACATTACAACATTCATGCTTCTGTTATGCTGCTGGAAATAATAGTGAAGAAAACTGAAATTCCTCAGTCATGATGCTGAGTAATCTGGCCAACATTTTAATTTTTGTAACACACTAATCAGATAAATATTGCTACTGATAACCTGGTTGGTCATCATAATTTACCTACTATTATGATGAATACTATATTAATAACCATAAAACACTTCTTTATTCACCACATAACACTTTGTATCTTCATACATGGAATCCTCCCTTTAAGATACCACACAGTGGAGACACGTCACATTTTGAAAGTATCTATTTTTACATATAGGCTGGAGCCTGGGTATTGTAGTCATGCCTTTTTATGGTATTTCTCAATCCCTCTTAGTAGACAATAGACAAATAACTTACATCAGATGCTGACTTTCATGTCTCTTTTAATGCTGATATTCATCCAACAAACTAGGCACAGTGTAGCAAGAATAAATACTCTTTGTAGATTTGTAAGTGGGAAGTATTCAGTTTCTCATGGTAAGGAATATGTATTTCTGCATTATTAATAATTTCTTCATTATAGAGCCAACTGTACCATATCTACTGTTAATTTCAATTTTGATATATATGGAATGGAGCACTTAAAATCACTACATTCTACTAGTTTAAGCATGGCAGAGCGTTAAAGTATTTGGAACACAAGACTGCAGTTGGACTACAACTTACCGCTGTGGATCAAACGAATGACAACGCATATGCAGTGAGAGAGGTTTTATCATGTACTGTTGCACTTGACAGCACTTGGGTTGAATCAGTGGTGTTACATAAGTGCGCAGAGTTCCGTGCTGTCCCTCGATTGTCCGTAGCCTCAGTTCAAGTCTGGTTGTATTCATCTGGCAGCGATATGTTGCCAGCAGGTAGTTGCCACTCTGTATATAAGCAGTCATACAAGATAATTGTTGAAGTCTTCTAGCTTACGTAAAACTGAATCTTGTCCTAAACATGGCTATGGTGGCAAACCAACTGAACTACAACATGGTGCTTTCATACAAAAATGGCAGTACAGATTTTCAAATAGATGATGCTCAAAAACCATAACAAGACGGGCGATGTATATGTAACGCAACATAGAGGCGCATTCTTGTAACCATTGTTACAGTGGAAAAGCAATGAGTATTATACAACCTTAGTGTGTGTATTTGTAGACTCAGTTATCCAGCATGCAATGCACATGCACCATACTGTCATCTGCGGCATGGCCCACTCTACACTATTTTTCCACATTATCTCATAAATGGTACAATTTTCGAAAAAAAAAGTTACTTAACACAACATGTGTGTTTTGAATTTCTCTACAACTTTTGGCTGAAACATTTCTCTTTCTAAGAAGAAATGAGCGAGGCATGATCAAAAATGTATATTGGTCATCATGTAAAGTACACTTTATTCTAGTCCGATTTTAATGACACTAGAATTTTCTTGACAGATTTTCGAAAAATCATAAAATTTCACGAAAATCCATCCAGTGGGAGCCAAGTTGTTCCATGCAGATGGACAGACATGACGAAGCTAATAGCTGCTTTTCGCAAATTTGTGAACATGCCTAAAAAGGCATCGTATTTGAGCTCTTTGTAAGAATTCAAAAATTGTATTGCTTGCCAAGTAAATGGAAATATTAAAAATCATACCATATTATTCTTTTTTTTTTCCCCCCCTCAACTTCTTGATTATGCCAACTTCATTATGATATGAAAGAAGTAGATGTCACTCAAATCTCTGACTAAGATATCTCACTGAAAGCAGTCTCACTGGTTTATTTGGTTTTGAATGTGTATTAATCATTCTGCTTACCCCTGGTTCACATGTACTGTAGCTTACAACTGCTGAATTCCTCTCAACATCTAACAAGTCTATAGGAACGTCACTCTGAATAAGTACATTGTCAATAGCTGTCTGCACTTCCAGGGTTAGTGAGTATGCAGCATCTTCTCTGCACAGAGTCATCTGTCAGCAATAATTCAATTCTATATTACACAAAAAAAAAAATCCCAAAAGATTTGAACACCTCATCTCTGACTTTGTACAATACTGAAAAAAATAATACCACATATCATGAAAATGCTATCACAATCAAATGCCTGCAGTACCAAAAAATAAAAGCACTTCAATACCATGTTCTCTGTCAATCCAGTGCTCTGACACTGCTGAACGTTTCCTCTGCTTAGCCATAATTAACCTTTTGACGCCTAACGATGACTATAGTGGTCATACCGCACCGCTAACCTCTAAATGTTGCATTTTATATATTTATTCAACAAATATAGGTACTGAATATTTTAAACATGGTATATACTCTCCGTTTTTTTCCTCTTCAAAATGCAGTTTGTTTCA
>Ga0123357_10007756_pt1 | contig 13324 bp, 8 predicted proteins | sample TergutEmb28metaG_FD_89873 | JGI IMG/M metagenome (GOLD analysis project Ga0123357, IMG submission 89873) | Embiratermes neotenicus P4 segment gut microbial communities from Petit-Saut dam, French Guiana - Emb289 P4 | ecosystem: Host-associated > Arthropoda: Insects > Digestive system > Gut ...
CAAAACCATGAGATTGGTCTCAAGACACAAGGTATGTGGGCGTGACTTGCATTAAACTAGGTCAAGACAGGATGCATTTTGTGAAAATGGAAATGAAACTTCCAGTTTTATTAAGGGAAAATACCTTTAAGTTGTATAATAAAGAGCTGTATTAAGGAAAATTGATTTATTGTAACAGACATAGAGTTAAAAACAAATCAACATTGTGGTATGAACACATTCAAGATAGCTTTGCCTGTGCAAAAGTTTAACCCTTATCCTGCTAATGTGGAGAATATGGTGAGCCCCTAATAATGTCAGCAGATGGCACATGGGATTTAATTCGGCGTTTAAAGGGTTAAAATAGGTAATGTTACGTCATACACACGAAATGAAACACGGAGGGTTAAGTGGATATATCAAATCCATATGAGGTTTAATTTTCTAACGGTGATGACATAGAGGGAATGTGTGGTCCTGCGGTCTTCTCGACGCAAAATAAAAGACAAAAGCTATCCTGAATTGTTGGCAAATTTCGAAACGATTACACCTTATCATACCCCAGCATGTAACATTCTTCATAGTAAGCCCCGTTAAGAATTTGCAATGTAGTAATGAACCGTCTGTTCGTTTTGAACTGTGGGTTCTTTATTCACATAACCCACATTGATGATTGCATTAAACCAAACGTTTTCGGCTAAGTTTAAAGGAATTTAACGGAATTTCACAAGCCTAGATGTGGGAATTGTGGGCCGGTAAGCTCAGGCGGTATAGCGACTGACTACGGGCTGGAAGATCCGGGATCGAATCCCGATGATGAGATTTTTCGCCCGCCCAGACAGTCCCTGGGGCCCACCCAGTCTCCAGTAAAATGGGTAGCAGGTCTTTCCCAGGGGTAAAGTGCGGCCGGGACATGCTGCTGTCCACTCACCCCGTAGTGCCGCAGTCAAGGAAGAGTAGAGCTACACCTCTACCCACCCTATGGGCCACACCGGGCCTTTAACGGGATCACTTTACCTTTTAGATGTGGGAATTAAAGAATACTCTCCTATTCAGTACACGAGAAGCTGGACAAATCCTGAAACTGAATATTTCTTATTGCTGTTATTTAATATGACTGATTTATTCGAAAGAATGATCAAATTAGAGGGTTTTGATATGACAGAAAATTTAAAACACATTTTTAAGTAAATTTATTCACAAAAGTAAATGAAAACTTCACAATTACGTCATGTATGGGTAAAGCTACTGATGACACGCGATTCCATTCGGTGTTCAGGCTGCAACTGCTAATTAACTCACAAACGATCCTTTCACCGTCTTGCCGCGTGGCGTCTCAGTTTTTCCCTTTTTTTATTTCTGAAGCTCTTAACAAATTTAAAAGTCAGATAATTTTCAAAGACCATAATAACGCTAAATCCAGCTACAAAATGTAAAATTAATCACTATTTGAAAATTGAAATGGACCTTCTTATTCATTTTTAACACGTGTAGCACTAAAAGTAAAAGAATAAATTATTGGCTTATGGAGAAGCCTTTGGGGCTCTATAAGAGCATGGAAAGTCTTATACACTTCGTTGCATTGTGTCACTGTACCAGACAGTCAGAAAGCCAGTACATTTGTACCACTAACCAACCAACCAACCGACCAACCAACCAACTGAATAAACAAATAACTAACCAACTATTTAGCTAGATAGCTAACTCCATAGAGGGAAGTAATTTTTTAAGGTAATAGATCCTTAGCAAGGCAAGAAATTCCCTGCATTTTATAGAACATCATGTTACTACCATGTTCACAAGGGCCCTAACTTATCCCTGTCCTGAACTATATCAGCCCAGGACACAGCCCCCTTGCTATTCCTTTCATATCTGTTTTAATATTATCTTACCATCAAAGCAAAGGTCTACCAAATGGCTCTTCCTCTGTATGTGTTTTGGATGAAAATTGAGTAGTAAAGTTGCTCGATTCTAACTACACAATTTTTATCACGTACACATTTTCGCTGCAGACCTTAATCTGAAATTCTAGCTGCGCACTTTCATCACAATGCCTGAATGTTGTCAGAACTGACTTGTTGTTCCTGTGCTTCCCTGCAACTCTCTAATTACGTCATACTCCAAGTTTATAACCCTATTCTCCATTTAAGCTTCGGCAGTCAACGAAGTGCGAGGAAACGAATTTAAATTAACAAATAATAGGCGGAGAGGAACTTTCTAAAGGTTGGGTTCCAGATAAATACGTGCCCTGAATCAAATTTTGAAGTCAACAGAAGTTTGACATTCTCTGAGAATTCAGTAAAGATGAATTTTCTGTTCAAAACACACTACCGGGTACTAGATTCGGGTTCCATTCATTTTTAAATTTGACTTTGAAGCACGGGAGTTTGAAAGTAAAAGCGATTATTTTTTCTTCGTTGAGACTATTCTTTTTCTGCACCTTTATCCTTACAACTTGTCTTTATTGGTACAGGTCAGTGTGACACGGTAGAGTTTGAAATTAAATGAAGAGGATAAGGAAAAGAAGAGAAGGCGACGAAAATCAGGGCGGAGGATATGAAGATAAAGAAAAAATATATAAAAAGTTCAAAGGTTTTATAAAACATGAAAGCAGTTGTGTGATATTTATTTACTTAAATTAGCAGTTTCGAAATTTCATTAACTAATTTATAATGCGTTCGTATCTAATATATGGGGGGTTTATAATTATTTAAAGTAAAATATAATTTTTAATTCGATTAAAATTTTTGGCATAACTAACAACTTAACAGCAAACACCGCAGATGGATGCGAAACTGAAATTAGTTGCTTATGTAACGCTCAGAGAAGTAATGGATGCAATACATGTACACAGGATAAGGTTATGCTTCTTAAGTACTTACATTCAGCTCTCGGTGCAAATTCTCAGGTTCTGTTACGTGACAGTTTTTAAATTAAAATTGTGTTTATATTCGGAACAGTAGTTCACACATATTTGGGTGAGGAGAGGGGGTGTATAGGGTCTTGCTGGGGATACCGGAGGGAAGGAGACCACTGGGAAGACCTAGGCATAGATGGGTGGATAATATTAGGGTGGATCTCCAGGAGGTGGGATGTGGGTATGTGGACTGGATTGGGCTGGTCCAGGATAGAGTCAGGTGGCGGACGCTTGTGAGTGCGATAATGAACCTTGGGGTTCCGTGAAATGCGGGGAATTTCTTGACTAACTGCAAACCAGTTAGCTTCTCAAGAAGGACTCTGCACCATGGAGTAAGTAGGTAAGTAAATAAGTAAGTTCATACACATAAATGTTTGCTGCCTTGAATTTCTTTAAAATTGCCTGGTTCCCGTACATAGTTTACTAGGTAAATCTTATGTTTATATTATTTGAGCTGTCTTTTATAATGTTCAAGATTGCATAATTTTATACTTGCCTGTATAATTTTTAACATTTTGCATGAATTGTTTAAAAACTGCACCATTTCATATTGCAGATTGCCAATATATATCAGGAAAGTGTTTTTATTCATAAAAAAGTTTAGGTGGGCAATATGAAGGAATGTTATTGCTGTAAGCAAACACTAGTTGTCACTGAAAGAGGAGTGTTAAAATTCATCCTAAATTTCATCCTAAAAAAAATAAGATTTGATTGTGTACAACGGATTATTGTGGTACAAGATAAGAACAGACTAAGGTTTCTTGCGACCATAAAAATGAATACCCATTTATTATCTAATTAGCTTACCAACTGATGCACATACATAAAAATTCCACATTAAAACATTAAAATTGCTCCGACATGTTTCGATCCTAAGATCATCATCAGGGATCTACACTTTCCTCGCTAAAGTCACTATTAAAATTAGTCACTTATTAATTTCGTTGTATAAACAGGGTATTGTGGCAGCATGTCTTATTGTGTAAGGTTATGTTGTTGAGAGTGCCAGACTGCGTCCTGTGCTTTGCTGCGTGATACTGCCAGTATCACGCAGCAAAGCACAGGACGCACACCCACAGTCTGGCACTCTCAACAACATAACCTTACACAATAAGACATGCTGCCACAATACCCTGTTTATACAGCGAAATTAGTAAGTGACTAATTTTAATAGTGACTTTAGCGAGGAAAGTGTAGCTCCCTGATGATCGAAACATGTCGGAGCAATTTTAATGCTTTAATATGGAATTTTTGTATATGTGCATCAGTTGGTTAATAATTAAATAATTCGACGATGTCTACGGTGCATCAATAAGGATAATCATTTATTAATAAGTGGAGAGAAGTTTTATGTAGGCTGCTCTAATATTAACTACGAAGAGGGACCATTGTGAGTAGAAGGTTATTTAAAACTACGGCATAGAATGTTTTTGAAGTGTATCGATCACTTCTAGGACCTTCACATGTTGAGGTTATCAGAATGCTGTAAAAATTGATAGATTTTAATCGTGAGAAGGAAAGTTTTATGGAAGAGATTTTAGAGACGTATATCAAGTTGTAAAGCTCGAATTCACCTGGATAGATGAAATATCTCTCTTCATATGTCTACCGAAATTTAAGCTTCCGCAATTAAGTCCATATATTCTTATAATAAAACCAAAAAGATGCACCGATTTCTTAAATTTATTTTTGGAATAAAACTCTACATGTTTCGGACAGTATCTCTGTCCATCAACAGGAGTCTAACACTGTACACGCAGCAATAGGTTTATGTCATACAGGGTATGATGACTGCTTACTAGCAAGCAGTCAGCATAAACTGTATGACGTATACCATTGCTGTGTTACAGTGCTAGACTCCTGATGATGGACAGAGATACTGTCCGAAACATGTAGAGTTTTATTCCAAAATTAAATTTGAGAATTTGGTGCATCTCGTTGATTTTATTATAAGAATATATCACGATGCACGGTCTTCTGAATGTCAAATTAAATCCATATATTCGGTACGATTTGTAACATTTTACGTAACAGTCTTAAATTGAACCGTGTAAAGTAACCAAGTAACTAAATCACAACTGATGGTTAGATAAAGACATTTTAAAGCGTCTGGAGCCGATTTAAAGAGAATGTGCAGTCAGGCAGTTTTTACGGTAAAATGAGACAAAATGATAGAATTTTGTGCTCTCTCATACCACTTTTCTTCATTTTTACTCCCCATACACGGTTCCATCTTGATTGATACGAGCCTGATGTAACGTTCGTGAGAATAGACTCGCATTCAAGCTCGACGAGGTGGATCTCTCTCATACGTCAAGTTCCCACTCCTGGTCGGCGACCCTATAATGTTCCTACACATGACATATCCCTAAAGCCAGTCGAGGCATTATAATGTGATAAAACGTAAGAGACAGTCTTCGGTACTTGACCCTTTTCGTACTTTACCATGAAAAGATTTCTCAGCTTGCATGCAAGAACGAGATTCCTTGACTTTATCTCAACTGCCAGATAGTTTAGTGGGTGAGAATATCCGACATCATCTGTTCCTGACGTAATCACTCAAAAGAAATGGTTAGGTAGAGGCGTGATATGTGAAACATTTTAGAACTGCGCACTTCTGAGGTATTACGCAGCGAGTAGTGGCAATTTCTTACCGACGTTTCGGGACAAAATATAGGTCCCTTTTTCAAGGGTCAAGAATCCGTTATGTCCCAAAACATAGGTAAGAAACTGCCACTACTCGCTGAGTGATAACCTAGACTAGCGCAATTCTCATCTACTTTGCGGCGGAAGCCTGAAATCGCGCATATGAAGAACTTTATAAAGATCATAATGCGGTAACATAAGAATGCTCTCTTGGTCATTGATGGCAATGTCTGAGACCCCGTCTTGTATTAACCTTTTGGAGCTGGAATAATTTTTTTAAATTTTAGCACATCCTGTAAATAAAATGTGAATAAAACAGGAACCAAATACATTAGAATTATGAAACAAACTGCATTTTGAAGAGAAAAAAACGGAGAGTATATACCATGTTAAAAATATCCAGTACCTGTATTTGTTGAATAAATATATAAAATGCAACGTTTAGAGGTTAGCGGTGCGGTACGACCCCTATATGGGTCGTTAGGCGTCAAAGGGTTAAAGAAGTTCGAACATCGAGTTACGCTCTGTTGGCCTCAGATACGGTCTAGTGGCAAATGTCTGGAAACTCTGAAACTTGATTCTTGACAATCATTACGAAAGATCGTAGATATTTTGATCAGTTCTTGTAATACAACACAGGTATACTGTTTTTTTTATCAGTAAAACTTGAATACAGTAATAAAATTACCTAGTGGGAATCTGGAATTAATTTTGTTTCATATATTAATTTTATTAGTTTTTTCTAAAATTGCTCTTGCGACATGGATGAGGGAATAAAGAGCTTTTTCAGTAATATCAGAATTCGATTCATTATTTCTTATTTGGCAGAATAATTCTGCCTACTTCTCAGAAAAATTGAAGTGAAGCTACAAGAACACACTACGTAGGATACCCGGGTTTTAGGACTATTTCTATTTTCTTTATTTTAGAGTAAATTAGCTACAGACCACATTAAGTCGCTGGGTCACCGTACAAGGACTTAATTGGACGTGCATAACGTCCGTTGTGGTCAGGAAATTGACTGCCCCAAACATCACTTTCCACAGCTTACAAAAACTCTCATGCGACAAAACCGGCTTTAAGAAGCCGTGGGGATGAGCAGGACTGTACAGCACTGTAGTATCAGCAGCAGGCTCTTCTGCCGTACAAATTAGAGGAGCGAAGGGAATTTATTTGTGCCAAAGTAAAGTACAGAGTACGTTAACGCCCAATTAGCGACAGTAGTTTTCTTTTGAGGTCTGAGTGTCTCACAGCCGTGATGATTCACATCTTCTAGCATAGAGTGCTGTGTCAACGGGTAAATAATTAAAGACGATTTCGAAGAGTTTTATACCTCCATCTTCAGGATATGTGTAATCCACGACTGTTCTTGGATTCCATATCCTCTGAAGAAAGCAGAAAACTGAGACGAAACACATTTAACTATTTAATGACTGATATGGTTCTAAATTCGAGAGGAATTAAATCTTTAGCAGTCAAATTTGTTTAGAAGGAAAAGTAGTAGAAGGTATTTTTGCTATTTTAAACACCTTACAAATGAAGATTCCTTGGTGCCATCAAACGACATTTACCAAAATCTGTAAAGGCAAACAATTATGCAAGGGTATTACCGTCTTAACACAACTATATTGTAGGATATATGTAAATATCTCAACTACATATTTAGGCCCTTATGGCCATCGTCAGATTGGATAGAATATCAGAGGAAAAACTACATAATATAATACGGTACAGTACAAACGTTGGTGTGGTGTAAGTGGGGGACCAGATCTCGTTTACAAAGATATGGAGGGCGTTTGGGCTGAAAATGTTTTTGTTAGAGCTATACGATATCATGTTTCATCTGTGATGTTGTAATGTACAGTACGTCATTTATGCTAGAGGTGTTATTGGGGTTGGGAGTGAATCCGGCTGGTATGCGGCGTTGTATCGGCTGTTAGTAGTAGACCAAAATTTGTAGTTTAAATATTGTAACACAACAGAAATTTAAACTAGCCTCGTCAAAAAATTAAACAGTGAAGCAGTAATTATGAAGGGTTAGGGTTCGCAGTTCGAATGGCCTATCAGACAGTTTGTACGGAGATTTGCCATAATGGATATGGATTTCCAAGTAACGTGTTTATGTGGATTTAGCACATGAAGAAGGCAGGAAGAGAGAACAAAACAGGTGCGGTACTGCATTTCTTAAACATGGCGCTCATCAGCTAGAGTTGCTATAATTATTATCTCGTATAGTGACAATTCCTGTAAATGCACGAGCGTCGTGTAACACCTTTCATCGCATCAAATAATAATTTCAACATTGCGGCTAATTGCTGTGTTCTTTTCTTCAGCACTCACAACTAAAATTCCGCTACGCACCACGTTAACTTGTTCCCGCTGTAATGGGCCCAACCGTGCATCTCTCTCTCTCTCACTCTCTCTCTCTGACATCATTCTACCCACTCCAATCAATCAATTAGCGCCCTTTGCCTGTAGCTGTGAATGAAAGGTGATAGACAGGTTATATTGTTTCCTTAACAAGTACTACAAGAACAAGGACTCCCCGAGATGTCTGCAGATTCTTCATAGCCCACTGCTGGTAAAGCAGTCAACCACTTTATAGCTAGCGAATTCCGTATATTGCGTACCGACTGGTTGAATATCCTAGCAGGATTTCCTACTAAATAAAGAGATTTTGAGATTTAAGGTTCTTAGAATGGAACTAATGACGATGGAGTACTTATGAGATGCACCACCGTGTTGATACATAGATAGTTACCGACGGTTCAGAGAAGAATATTGCTTCCTTCTTCAAGGGCTAAACACCCCTAAGTGACTCTCTTCTTAGCTTCCATGGAAGATTGATGCACCACGCTCCTCTGGCTCGTCTGTTTATATTTACCAATCAATATAGTGTAAAATACAGAACAATTTAATAAGAATTGTTAGTAGGTAAAACTTTATCATACGGCATGATATCAAGCTGCCGCGTTATACAGAACCGTCTTGCTTCTAACTCTTGATAGCAATAAATAGTTCCAAATAAGTTTCAAATCCACGCTGTTAAAATTCTGTTCTTGCTTTTGTGTACCTACAACAAGTATTTTCTTTCACAAAAGACGTAGCATCTAAAACAGAAAATTTGCTGAATTGCAGAAATTCGTAACCATTTGCTTCCTTATATCTTGTGAATCTCTTTCTAATTTCCTCAACTTCGCGAAAGTTGCCTTTGATATGATCACAATATTCACTTATATCCGATCAAAACTCGCAACACTAATATTATCCGGAGACAGTTCACAACAGACGAAAATTTATACGCTAGAAACAGTGACTCCCTCATATAGGAAGGAAATTAAAAATTATTTGGCTCTTCTTGTGGTTGGTGGAGGGAAAATGACATTTTAGAGGATAGAATGAGGAAGGTTAAAATTGTCGAAAGTAACCGCACGTATGCATGCGCTATGAATTTAGGGTAAAGAATAGATGTTGAAAGTCCGGCACATTAAATAAGTTTGATATTCTCAATTTATTTAAATAAAATGCTCAAATTGGAATTCTTTTACTTATTTCACAAGGGCCTTCAGACAGTTCGCCTTTTAATTGTTTTCTCGACCAAAATTCTACATAAATTTAATTTATAAAAGAAAAGGTGCAAATTGAATGAGAAAGAATCGATGGAGTTTTATGTGAATTAATATTCTGGAACTCAAAAACAGCTGTTTTGTGCTATTGAACTTTAAGAATGTATAGATCTTTTTGTGAATGTCAGGATGTAAGTCTTTACTAAAATGGTTTTGAAAAGCTTCAATTGAAAAATGATAATTTCAAGGAATCAGTTGAATTAGAGTTAGTTTACGTATTCCTTAACATGAAAATCTGCGCAAGTGTTACTATTATTTGCAAATATTCGTTATAATAATTCTGTGTTGTTAAAAACGGCTCAGATCAGAACAAGCAATTAGGAATCATATCAGATGAAAAATACCCTTTTTAAAGTAGCCCTATATATCCGGGCGGACCTCATCCTTTAGGATACGGTTGGGTCGCAACAAATCAGCAGGTTATAAAAACATTTTGTATTTCCTACTGTACTTCATTTGTTCCACGTCCGGAATCTCTACGACAGAACGTGCACGACGAGGCGCGAAGTGGGCGTTCATCTTTGGTGGATGATGATTTAGTGCGTAAGGTCAACGAAAGAGTGCGCGACGACAGACGTTCCACAATTTCTGATCTGTCCCTGCACTTTCCTCAGATTTCAAAGATTCTACGCTAAGATATTGTCAGTAGTGGCTAATATCGCAGGCGGCCGCATTCTATGAGGAGGGTATACAAAAACGTGTGCCCCGCTACGATAAATGCCTCAATAATGGCGGCAAATATGTGGGAAAATACTTTGAAGAATGTGGAATCTGATAACAATAAAATTTTATATGAAACCTTACTCGATTTATTTTACAGCGAAACGGTACTTAGTTTCTGAATAAGAATAGTATTATAGCTTACGATATTAATGTAGATATCTGTTTACGTACGTTGTATTGTGGGACGTAATTTGGTTTATCGGAGTTATTTGAAGAACCGGTGCGTGTTCTGCTGTTAGTTGTTTACAGTTGACTACCGCAACATCTCCACTATATAACTTTACCACAGATGATACTTGCATCCTACATTACAGGACAATACATCGGAACTTAATATGAAATACCGGTGGTGAGCAGCAGACGGGTACACAAAAAGTAAGCACAAAGCACAACTGTTAGCGAAACAATACATCACCTTCGCCCCATGGAAATTTTATAATGTTTTGAAAACAATATTTAAATAAAGTAAAGATTAACTTTTCTGAATATCCTTTGACTTTTATTAAACTGATTTTACTTATACATTTTGCGTACATTTTAATGTGTTCTTTAATGTAAAATGATGCAACTGATGCTTTTAGTTTCTACATATGATTCAAATTATTCTGTCATGGCCTGATGATAACCTGACTTTAGGGTCGAAACAATTTGCCATATAAAAATACAAACTATTTAAAAGGGAGTTGGTTGTGATTGTGAATATTTGTAGATACTGTATTCACTACAGCAACGGGGATGTTTCATATAAAAAAGGACAAATCCCATTAAACTCTCAAGTACGAACTCTAATACAGCAACAGATCATCAGCATAAAGGAATCAGATAATAGTCGGAGGATTAAGATGTAAAACGTTGTAAAGACCACTAATATCCAAGTGGTTATCTTCGTGCTAATAATATGAATTAGCTAAAATAAGCCCTTTCTCAGTCTAAAATTCATTTCTCTTTTACAGCAATCATTACAGCTCAACTATATACGTACATTAGGTCCCTGCTGCTATTTCCATAACCCTTATGCGTGAAACTCTAGAAGTGGATTACGTGTAGATGAGAGTTAATGATTAAAAGGACCTTAGTTAATTAGGGGTCTCGTTTCTCCCTTCTCAGTACATCTCGTATGGGAAAGTTCTTCGTTACTGGTAGATCAAAATGACCCTTCGCGCGATTCATAGCGGTTGCTGTGCTGCTCTATCAGAACTTCAAATAAAACCAGTTCTCACCACCTTTCTCTCTACATAAAGTCATATATTCTACGAGAAAATCTGTAGTCACTTCCTACAGGATTGACAGACAAATCAAAACTAACACATTCGTAAACAGCATAACGTACACTTTTAATTTTTGGCACTCAACTTCTTATCCAAAATTTAAAAAGAAATAAAATAATAAATCGTGACCACTTACTTCAAAAACCAATTTCTTAACCCGGAAATTCAAAGCACCAATTTAAACACCATTAAAAGGCAAAACACTTTTTCCGTTAAACATTTAGAAAACTTTAGTACGCAAATAAACCCACAGAAACTGAATATATATTCAGGTTTTATCTGCGTACCACACAGCAGAAAACCATAACATGAACTTAGCTGATAAAAAAAATTCGAGACAAAGAATCTTCAAGAATGAAAATGAAAAATCAACCTTCTATTATGAGAAATTTAAGAACAGTATACTTTAAAAGAAGCTTAGTGTTTCTTAGTTTGCGCCCCAGAGTTTGTTGTTAATCATTTATTAAAAGCAAAAATATAGACAAGGGACACCTTCTTGTGTGTGTTTGTAGGTTTAGACTTGAAAACATTTTGAATCTGTAGACCGATTTCCACGCAATTTATTACATGCAACCTCACAGCTACAAATCCAAATAGAGTAAATTTTAAATTCGTATCATCAGTAATAAAAAACGGGAGACTCGCGGATTAAGCTGTATTGTTTAAATAAGAGGAGTCCCTAACAGGTGAATCGTCTAGGATACTGGAAGAACCTTTGAAGGTAATTCTAATCCGACTTCGGCGGAGCACAGAACTCGACTGTAGCACCGTTATTAGGACATGTTAAAAACAAAAACAACCACGTCGGTGCAACACTTGCTACGGAGGCAAAACAGTAGCAAGATAATTAGGAGAAATTCTTCCTCTCCATTTCCAGTGCAAAAATCTGACCGTGTCTAATAATATTTATGTCGTTTAAGTTGAAAACAATATCCACAAATAGTTGTCGTCTTGCGTGTTTTTTTTTCCCGGAAGAAAACCATGTGGTAAAACTTGCAGGAAATGAAAGACTTGGGTTTCCAGGGCATAGAAAGATGGACAGTAGAATTAAAACTAAGTGCAGAAATAAGGAACACATCTAGTGATGGGGTATTTGGGCACGGAGTGAATCGTACTATTGTAAGAGCTGGGATTTTTTTTTTAATTTTATGCTTTTAGGAAGAATTTTTGGGAATAGCGAATTACACTTACAGAATTCGAAGTTCTACGCTATCGGATTCAAAACATTAGTTCTTCTTCATACGAAGTAGAAAGAGTTAAAGCCTAGGACTTGGTGACGCCCAAAGGCAGGCACGAGAGCTCACCTCGGGACCTAGTCTGGGTACCAGGGCAAAATTTATGACCTTCAACAGGATTCAATCCAGGGCCGTTATAGGCCTCCTCACGGGTCATAACACCCTGCGGAGACACCTCTACCTACTACGACTAGATGATGGCCTCTTGTGTAGGAAGTGTGGCGCCGGAGAGGAAACCTCGGCTCACATTCTATGTGAGTGCCAGAGTCTAGCCTTTTTCAGACGTGCATATCTGGGCTCCTTCTACTTCGAGCCGGAGGATATTAAAAGTTTAGGCTTGGGGGTCATCTGGAATTATTGTAGGGCTGTGGGGCTTCCATGATTTTAATATGGGGCACAAAGGGCCTGTCCAATTAAGGCCTAGGTGCATCGGGGTTGAGAGGCCCCGAACCCAAACGCCAATCTATCTATCTAAGAGTTATTACGAGTATATAGTACGTTTAGTGGGATTTGTTTATATAAACAAAAGTTCGCTACGGAATATTTTTCAATGTTCTTCGGTTGTTCAACAAAGTTCCAAACTTTTTGTGATTTACACTGAATTATAAATTAGCAGCACAATCAACTGCGTCTGAATTTCACAAACCGGAAACTGCTGGCTAAATTAACTTTATTCGTAGAATGCTAAATGTAAAGCTTAATGTTGCACCGTGTATTTCGTAGAATCACTTCAATTATTAACCAACAATTGCACTTAAATAAATTCCATATAAAACATTTAAAAACGCTTAAAATCACTCCGATATGTTTCAATCCTTTTTAGATCATCATCAGGGAGCTATGTTTTTCCTTGCTAAAGTTATATTGTAACATTCAAAATTTAATTCGTTTTTGTAAACAGGCTGTTGTGGCAGCATGTCATGTTGTGGC
>Ga0123357_10007757_pt1 | contig 13324 bp, 14 predicted proteins | sample TergutEmb28metaG_FD_89873 | JGI IMG/M metagenome (GOLD analysis project Ga0123357, IMG submission 89873) | Embiratermes neotenicus P4 segment gut microbial communities from Petit-Saut dam, French Guiana - Emb289 P4 | ecosystem: Host-associated > Arthropoda: Insects > Digestive system > Gut ...
ACCAGTCTGCTCTACCACTACACCCATACAAACCGATTCCCAACCAATCTCCACTACCAATACACACATACAGCCCCATTCCTAACCAATCTGCTCTAAAACTACACACATACAGTCCCATTCCCAACTAACGTGCTCTACCACTACACTCATACAGTCCGATTCCCAACCAATCTCCACTACCAATACACACATACAGTCCCATTCCCAAGCAATCTGCACTACCACTACACACATACAGTCCCATTCCCAACCAATCTGCACTACCACTAAACACATATATTCCCATTCCCAACCAAACTCCACTACCACTGCACACATATATTCCCATTCCCTACGAACACATTGGTTTACGGTCCGGAGAAGTCAGTAAACATCAGTGAACAACGTTTAAATTCCTATACAATTTATGATTAATAGTCTACTTTCTAACGACGAATGACAGCATTCAGAAAACAGCCAATGTTTTTATAACGTTACAATAAGGAGCGTTCCTGCTAATATTGTTTTTGTGGAAAGGAATATATTTTTTGCATATTATCATTATGTGTTTCTAGACGTCGTTAACCCGCATGCAATGCTCATGAACCATGACATAAAGTATGGTCTGCCTAGCTATATAAAATTTTCCACTTCATCTTTAAGCGGCACTAATTTGGAAATAAATTTACTTAGCAAAATGTTTGTTTTGAATTTGTGTGGAAATTTCGTCAAAATCATTTCACATTCTAAGGTGAAATTAGCGAGATACGATAAAAATTTATATTGGTATTCACCTAAAAGAAACCTGCAATAAGTCTGATAATTATGAAAATTGAATTCCTTTCCAAGTGTCAAAAATTTCTTAAATACCAAACTTAAATGAAACATGCACAGTGGGAAAAGATTTTTTCCTTGCCGGCATAGAGAAAGAGATACATGTCGAAACTAATAGCCGTATCACGAAATTATCAGAACCCGTCCATCATTTCATGAAAATATTAGTTATTCACATTTTGTTTAGCTGCAATAGTTTGTGTGCAACAGACATCAGTTGAATTTTCACAGTCAAAGGTTTGTGATACTGAGTGGCAAAATGTTATAAATATTTTGTGCTGCATACAGCATTTGCTTCTTTACAGCCAACGGATTAAAATATTGAGTGGCAAATTAGTATAAATGATGTATGCTGCAGAGAGCATTTGCTATTTTACATTTAAAGGATTGTGATATTGAGTGGCTACTTGTTATAAATGTTGTGTGCTGCCTAAAGCAATTGATAATTTACAGTCACTGGATTGTGATACTGTGTGGCTTATTGGTAAACATATTGTGTGCTGCAGACAGCAGTTGCTTCTTTACAGTCAAGGGATTGTGATACTGAGTGGCTAATTGGTAAAAATGTTGTGGGCTGCAGACAGCAGTTGCTTCTTTACAGTCACTGGATTGTGATAATGAGTGGCTAATTGGTATAAATGTTGTGGGCTGCAGACAGCAGTTGCTTCTTTACAGTCACCGGATTGTGATACTGAGTGGCTAATTGGTATAAATGTTGTGTACTGCAGACAGCAGTTGCTTCTTTACAGTAAACGGATTGTGATACTGAGTGGCTAATTGGTATAAATGTTTTGTGCTGCAGACAGCAGTTGCTTCTTTACAGTCACCGGATTGTGATACAAAGTGGCTAATTGGTATAAATGTTGTGTGCTTCAGACAGCAGTTGCTTTTTTACAGTCACCAGATTGTGATACTGAGATGCTAATTGTTATAGATATTGTGGGCTGCAGGCAGCAATTGCTTTTTACAGTGTCCGAAATATGATACTAAGTGGGTAATTGGTATAAATATTGTGTGCTGCAGACAGACGTTACTTCTTTACAATTACTGGATTGTGGTACTGAGTGGCTAATTGGTATTAATATTGTGTGCTGCAGACAGCAGTTGCTTCTTTACAGTCACCGGATTGCAATACTGAGTTGCGAATTTTTATAGATATTGTGGGTTGCAGGCAGCATTTGCTTCTTTACAGTGTCCGAAATATGATAATGAGTGGCTAATTGGTATAAATGTTGTGTGCTCCAGACAGCAGTGGCTTCTTTGTAGTTATCGAAATGTTATACTGAGTGGCTAATTGGTATAAATATTGTGTGCTGCAGACAGCAGTTGCATCTCTTTAGTCACCGGATTGTGGTAATGAGTTGCTAATTCATATAAATATTGTTTCCTCCTGATTTCAGTTGCATTTTACAGTCACCGGATTGTGATATTGTGCCTAATTTGTAAATCTTTGTGGGTTGCAGAGAGCATTGCTTCTTTACAGTCACCGGATTGTGTTAGTGAGTGGCTAATTTGTATATCTATTGTGTGCTCCATAAAGGAGTTGCTTCTTTACATTCAACGGATTGTGATAATGAGTTGTTAATTAGCATAAATATTATTTACTACAGACGGCATTTGCTTTTTAAAATCATCGGATTGTTATACTGATTAGCTAATTGATATAAATCTTGTGTGCTGGAGACAGCAGTTGCTTCTTTACAGTTACAGGATTGTGATACTGAGTGGCTAATTGGTATAAATGTTGTGCGCTGCAGACAGCAGTTGCTTCTTTACAGTCAACGGATTGTGATACTGAGCGGCTAATTGGTATAAATGTTGTGTGCTGCATACAGCAGTTGTTTTTTTACAGTTTACCGGATTGTGATAATGAGTGGCTAATTTGTATAAGTGTTGTGTGCTGCACAGAGCTTTTGCTTCTTTACAGTCACCGGTTTGTAATACTGAGTGGTTATTTATTATATATTTTGCAACTGGAGGTGTTTGTTTAGAAAAGCATTACTACGGTTTTAATACTCCTTTGCTCTTAACACATTTTGTTTCATATAAATTTAAATCAGTTCCTGTCTTTTTATTTCTCATTTGCAGCTAATAATGAATTATGAATAAATTAATTATATTTTGATAACCCGTACGACCCTCAGAGTCACCATATTACTAGGAAGTTTACACCTCTCCATCCCTTCTCTTCTTTGATTTTCAAAGTTTTATTACCTGAATTACATTTTTAATTGTGTCCTTCTGCACAGTTAAATTTCAACAGTGCAGACCGCAGAAGAATGACCACAGAGAGATGCTGTATATTTACGTGAAGAACTGCGTATATTGGCAGACATCACACCGAGATTCTCCCCTTGGTTGTCAATGGTGATATGCAGAGGGAGCACAGAGAGAGTTACAGTTGAAATGTGGGAGTTTAAAAGAACATATAATCGTGTGTGAATCCAAACAAAACTGTAAAAAGAAAAAGAAAAATAAGTACATAAATTAATATACGAAATTGCAGTATATCAAAAAATTCTACAGCATGTACGTAATGAACAGCAATATGAGACAGACAATACAGCAATATGTAATTGAATCTACAGCAATACGTAACTGAGTGTACAGCAACATGTGACGGACTGTGCAGAAATACGTGACTGACTGTACAGCAATATGTGAGTGAATGTACATAAATACGTGACTGAATGTACAGCAATATTTGTCTGACTGTACAGCATTACGTTACTGAATGTACAGGAATATGTGACTGAATGTACATTAACATGTGATTGACTGTACAGCAATAAGTGACTGACTGTAAAAGAGTATGTGATTGACAATACAGAAATATATGTCTGACTGTACAGCAATATGTGACTGACAGTACAGCAATATGTGGCTGACTGTACAGCAATATGTGACTGACTGTACAGCAATATGTGACTGAATGTACAGCAATATGTGACTGAATCTACAGCAGTATGTGAAAGACTGTACAGCAATATGTGACTAACTACAGCAGTATGTGCCTTACTGTATAGCAGTATGTGACTGTAGAGCAATTTGTGATTGACTGTACAGAAATATGTGACTGAATGTACAGAAATGTGTCACTGATATTATAGCTGTATGTGGCTGTCTGTACAGCATTGTGTGACTAACTATACAACAAAATGTGACTGATTGTACATCAGTACATGACTGTAGAGCAATATGAGACTGACTGTACAGAAAAGTGTGACTGACTGTACAGCAGTATGTGACTGACTCTACAGCAATATGTGACTAACTGTACAGCAATATATGGCTGACTGTACAGCAATATGTGGCTGTATGTACAGCAATATATGACTGACTGTACAGCAATATATGGCTGACTGTACAGCAGTGTATGCCTGACTGTACAGCAATATGTGAGTGACTGTACAGCTACATTTGACTGACTGTACAACATTATATGGCTGACTGTACAGCAGTATGTAACTCTCTTGAAGATATTGACGAAGAGTGACAGATAATGTCAATATAAACTGTTTATACGAAGATGCTGTGTGATGAATTGTATTAACGGTATTTTTCTTGCCTGTACGGGTATACTATATATTATATATGCGTTGTGTGCTGAAATGTAGTGATAGATTCTGAGAGAGAGAGAGAAATAATCTATTATATAAATTAATTAAAACAAATAAATATTTATATATAGTGAATATATTGATGTAGATTTATTAAATTCAGCCTTACTAATTTCGTCATGATATTGATATTGCCGTAGAAAATATTTTAGCAATGTTCAAAAATGTATATTTCAAATTTTGTATTTTCCATTAAATTTATTATGTCCATATATAATGTAAAATATAACTGCGAATAAATATTTTTTTCCTCACCTAAAATAAGATATTGCCTTGCAGTTATACCATTTCCATTGTCCTTCCTCTAAAAGCAAGATAAAAATTTTTGTGCAAATACAAATATTTTTTATTCTGTTTCCATATAACCTAATATTTTATTTTGTGTCAAAGAAATAAACCAACAAATTAAGCTCAACCGCTAAATAAATCTCCGTCCGCTTTATTAGTGCAGTAAGAGTAGAGCTATTGTACTGCTGTTTTTTTTGCAAATAAATTTAAAATTTTTATTACAATTTCGTCTCAGACGGTCGGAAGGTTACTTTGCCAACTGCCAGAATTATAGTTCTGCTGCATCAGTACTTAATCACCGAAAGTCAGAGCACAAAGTCACTGAATAAGTTCCTGTATACCGACGGTCACAGCACACCGACACTGTATCAGTTCATTTACACCGACAGTAACAGCACACCGACAAACTATCAGTTCCTGTACACCAAGAATCACAGCACACCGTCACACTATCAGTTCCTGTACACCAAGAGTCACAGCACACCGTCACACTATCAGTTCCTGCACACCGACAGTCATAGCACATTGTCATTCTATTAGTTCCTGTGCACCGAGAGTCATAGCACACCGTCATTCTATAAGTTGCTCTAAACTAAAAGACACAGCAAAACGTCACTGTATAATTTCCTGTATACCGACACTCATAGCAGACTGTCACTCTATCAGTTCCTGTACAAAGACATTCAGAGCACACAGTCACTGTATTTGTACCTGTACACTGACAGTCATAGAACACAGTCACACTATCAGTTTCTGTACACAGGCAGTCACAGCACCCCGTCACACTATCAGTTCCTGTACACCGACAGTCCCAGCACACTGCCATTCTAACAGTTCCTGTACAACGAGAGTGACAGCACACCGTCAATCTCTCAGTTCTTATGCAACGACAGTCACAACACAACTACACTGTAAAAGTCCCTTTACACCGACAGTCAGGTCACACCATTAATCTATCAGTTCCTGTAGAAAGATTGTCACAGCACACGGTCTCTATATAATTACTGTACACGGAGTGTCGCAGCACAAACTCAATTTATAAGTTCCTGTACAACGACAGTCACAGCACACAGTCTCTCTACTTGTTCTTGTACACTGAGAGTAACAGCACATCTTCAATGTATATGTTCCTGTACACGGACAGTCAGAGCACAACGTCAATCTCTCCGTTCCTGTACACCGAAAGTTACAGCAGACCGTCACTCTAACAGTTCCTGTACAACCAGAGTCCCAGTACACATTCACTGTATAATTCTTGTACACCGACTGTCACAGCAAACTGAGCCTTTATCAGTTCCTGTAAAACGATACTCAAAGCACGCAGTCAATGTATATGTTCCTGTACACCAAAAGTCAGAGCACACCGTCCCTCTATCAGTTATTGTGCATCGTTAGTCACAGCATACCTTCAATTTATCAGTTCTGTACACCGACAATAATAGCACACAGTCACTCTCTCATTTCCTGTACGCCGACAGTCACAGCACACAGTCACACTATCAGTTCTTGTACACCGAGAGTAAAGCACACCGTAAATTTCTCAGTTCATGTACTCTGAGTGTAACAGTAAACAATCACCCTCTCTGTTCTTGTACGCCGATAGTCACACCACACGGTCACTTTATCGGTTCCTGTACACCGAGAGTAAGAGCTCACAGTCACTCTCTTAGTTCCTGTAAACCGACAGTCACAGCATACCGTCATTCTATCATTTCTTGTACACCGAAGATCAGAGCACACTGTCATTCTACCAGTTCCGGTACAACGAGAGTCAAACACACCGTCACAGTAAAAGTATATGTACACCGACAGTCACAGCACACCTTCACTCTATCAGTTCTTGTACACCGATATTCAAATCACACCATCACTCTCTCCTTCCCTGTACAACGTCAGTCAAAACAAAACACCACTTTATCAGTTCTTGTGCACCGTCAGTCAATGCACTCAGTCACTCTATCAGGTCCTGTACATCGAATGTCACAGCACACCGTCACTATATCAGTTCATGTACATCGAATGCACAGCACACCTTCAATCTTTCAGTTCCTTTACACTGAAAGTCACAACATAACGTCACTCTATTAGGTCCTGTACACCGACAGTCACATCACAACGTCTCTCTCTCTGTTCCTGTACACCGAGAGTCATAGGACAACGCCAATCTCTCAGTTCTTGTACGCCGAAATTCACAACACACTTTCACACTAACGTTTCCTCTACACCGACAATAACAGCACACCGTCACTTTCTCAGTTCCTGTACGCCGAAAGTCACAGCACACCCTCACTCTCTCAGTTTCTTTAGGCTAAATTCACAGCAAACCTTCATTCTTTCAGATCCTGTACACCGAAAATAACAAAAACCATCACTCTCTAATTTCCTGTACGCCGAAGATCACAACACACTCTCAATCTCTCAGTTCCCTTACGCCTACAGTCACAGAACACCGTCATTTTATCAGTTCCAGTACACCGACAGTAACAGCACACCTTCAATCTCTTAGTTCCTTTACACCGACAATAACAACACACCGTCACTCTCTCAGTTCCTGTAAACAAAAAGTCATAGCACACCGTCAATCTCTCAGGTATTTTACGCCTACAGTCACAGCACACCGTCATTCTATCAGTTCCTGTACACCGACAATAACAGCACACCCTCACTCTTTCAAGTCTTGTACACCTAAAATAACAGCACACCGTCACTCTCTGAGTTTCTGTACGCCAAAATCGCAGCACACCCTCATTCTCTTAGTTCCTTTAGGCCTACATTCACGACACACCGTCATTCTATCAGATCCTCTTCATCGACATTAACAGCACACCGTCAATCTCTCAGATCCTGTACACTGAGTGTTACAGAACACCGTCACTCAATCAGTTCTTGTACACAGACAGTCACAACACAACGTCACTCTATCTTTTCCTTTGCACCGCAAATCACAGCATAAAGTCACTCTATCAGTTCCTGTACGCCGGCAATCACAGCAAAATTTCTCTCTACAGTTCTTTTACACCGAAAATCACAGCAGACAGTCATTCTATCAGTTCCCGTACACAGATATTCAAATAAAACCTTCAATCTCACAGTTCTTAAACACCGAAAGTCACAACACAACGTCAACCTATCCGTTCCTGTGCATCGTCAATCAGAGCACACCGTCACAATATCAGTTCCTTTACGCCGAAAATCACAGCACACCCTCTCTCTATCAGTTTCTTTACACCGAAAATCACAGCACACCGTCATTCATTCAGTTCCTATACACCGACTTTCAAATCTCACTGTCAATCTCTCAGTTCCTGTACACCAACAGTCAAAACTCAACGTCTCTCTATCAGTTCCTCTGCACCGTCAATCGCCGCACACCGTCACTATATCAGTTCCTGTACACCGACATTCATATCACACCGTAACACACTCAGTACCTGTAAACCGACATTCATATCACACCGTAACACTCTCAGTACATGTACACCGACATTCATATCACACCGTAACACTCTCAGTACCTGTACACCGACAGTCACAGCTCACCATCACTCTATCAGTTCCTCCACACCAGCAAACACATCACTCCGTCACTCTCTCAGTTCCTGTACACCGAGAGTCACATCACACCACCACTCTCTCACTTTCTGTACACCGAAAGTCACAGCACACTGTCACCCTATCATTTCCTGTACACCGACATACACATCACCCTTTCACTCTTTCAGTTCCTCTACGTCGACAGTCACAACAGAACGTCAATCTATCAGTTACTGTGTACCGTCTTTCTCAGCAATCCGTCAATCTATTATTTCCTGTACACCGACAGTCACAGCACACCGTCATTCTATCTGTTGCTGTACACCTACAGTCAAAGCACACTGTCACCCTAACAGTTCCTCTGCACCGTCAATCACAAAGCACTGTCACTCTGTCAGTTCCTGTACAGCGACAGTCACAGCTAACCGTCACTCTATCAGTTCTTCTGCACCGCTACTCACAGCACACCGTCACTCTATCAGTTCCTTTGCACCGTCTGTCACAGCATACCTTCACTCTGTCAGTTCCTCTACAGCGTCAGTCTCAGTACAACGTCAAACTGTCAGTTCCTGTACAGCGACACTCACAGCACACCTTCACTCTATCAGTTCCTGTATACCGACCGTCACAGCACGCTCTTCACTATGTGATTTCCTGTACACCGACAGTCATAGCACACCGTCACTCTATCAGTTCCTGTACACCGACAGTCACAACACACCGTCCCTCTATCTGTTCCTCTACACCGACAGTCATAGCACACCGACACACTATCATTTACTTTACACCGACCGTCACAGCACACCGTCACTCTATCAGTAATTCTATATCGACAGTCACAGCACACCTTCAGTCTATCAGTTCCTGTACACCGGCAGTCACTCCACGCCGTCTCTCAATCAGTTCCTGTACACCGACAGTCACATCACGCCGTCTCTCTGTCAGTATGGACTTACTTTTGCAATTAAAATTTCCACTAAATCCTTTCCAGCACATGCTTGTATATTTTGTGAGTTTACCAGGATTTTCTTTCTCAGTTTTCATGAACGTCAAAATTAAACATATTAAGGGAATTAGCTCTTAGCTCCGGCCACCTTTGTCCAACATAATATATTCCAGGTACTCATTTCTCTTAGAGGCTGAAACGAACTAATTCTTATAGTGCTGTCAAAATTATTAAATCAATGGAAATTCAAGTGAAACTCTCGGAAATATTTCGACTCTCCTGCGTGTACAGACGTGCAGCAAATATCTGTGTTACGCAGTAATTAATTGTTCAAAAGGGAAAGAAATTTCTTGTCTTTTGTACCACGCAATATGCATTACACTTTCCACATGTCCTACCATTAGGCTCTGTGGTATTTTTAATTTCTGTAGCTCCTAACCTAACATCTCATTCCTATAGGTTTCATATAAGTACTATCGTCCCATCTACGGACATTTCCTCCAAGTGGAATTTCTTTTCAGAAATTCCGCTTAAAATTTGTGGCTTAATTCTTATTTGTCATGCATGCCAAATTTTCAGCCCATCTTGTCCTCGATACAACCAACTGTGCCTTTAGACTCGTCGCCAAAATATATTGGATTCCCGCACTTTTGATTGAAATATTTGTTTACATGTTCAACCGGCAGGTTCGTCTTCGACATTTGTCCTCTCCAAAGTCAGACCCACTCTGTCGGTCCAAACGTCTGTAACCACTTACCGAGCAACCTGGCTTCATATAACAGAAGGGAGGTTAGATTATGTACACTTCTGTGAAAACCTATAATCTCGCATTACTGTATGAATGAAATAATTAATATTATAAAACAGCAACTCCTACATTACATACAGATAGTGCCACTCAACCTGTAATGTCACATTAACGCGAAAGTTATGAAGAATCATCAGGCATTAAATTATGAAAACAACGGACAAGCATCCTTATACAGTGCGGAATGGAAGGCTGCATTTTGTGTGAACCGGAGGTGAACGAAGTGTCCATTGAATGTGTTACGACAATATATTGGGCATATTGACAGACTGTTGTGTAGCGGACAAGTGCTGGAGAGACAGTAACGTTGTTATGATATTGCAGACGGTACAGTGCGGTGGTGCGGAATGTTGAGAGAGAGTGTTACTGGGCTTAACTGGCTGTAACGTGGTGGGAAGGGAGCGTTTAATGTGTTGTGTGAAGTTAGTGAAATGTGTTTTGGTACAGTTGACTGTGGTGATGCACATTGCTATATTGCAGACGGTACAGTTCGGTGGTGCGGAATGTTGAGAGACTGTTACTGGGCTTAACTGGCTACAATGTGGTGGGAAGGGAGTGTTTAGTGTGTTGTGTGGAGTTAGTGAAATGTGTTTTGGTACAGTTGACTGTGGTGATGCACATTGCTATATTGCAGACGGTACAGTTCGGTGGTGCGGAATGTTGGGAGACTGTTACTGGGCTTAACTGGCTGCGATATGGTGGGAAGGGAGTGTTTAGTGTGTTGTGTGAAGTTAGTGAAATGTGTTTAGGTACAGTTGACTGTGATGATGCACATTGTTATAGCGAGCATATAGAACATTTTGAGCAAAATTCAAAAAGTATGACAGACCGTCTAAAGCAACATTTGAATGTCGAAAAATTGCACAAAGTATGTTAAAAGCAGTCTTTCAGATTTGAATATAATGAAGGTGAAATGTAAAAAGGGCTCTACCAGGTTAAATACTGCAGAATAAAGTATTTTTTTCCACAATGATAGTGTTATAGATATTTTACCATCTAAGATTGCCATAGAAGTTCACATTGGAAGAATCAATGGGGCTCTTAATTGTGGGCAAAATTTTTCGATATTCTGGCTGACTGAACTCTATATGTGTGAAAAGGCATTACGTAAATTGCAGCAATAACTCCCAGCTTTAGACTGATGCTCACACGCAGAGTAGCCCCTCCTATCCCCTAAGGTAATATTTTTCCTTCACACTGAGCAACGATTCAGCCAATTTGCTTAATGAAATCTATGACCTGCATACATGCATACATACATAATTGATGAAGGGCTGACGTATGTAATTACTTTACTGTCGTCAGCAGAGGAACTTTTGAGTTTATGAAATTGATTGCTATACAAATAGCTTTGGAAAATAAGGAATTTCTATACATTTATACACAACAATCAATACTGTGTCTTGATCAGAGTAGGCAGTATTGTTTGATGTTAGAGAAGGCAGAAATGTGTCAGAAAAACCACGACAAATGGATCGGATGTCTGTACATAAAGTAATGCTTTATTGTCTGAACTATCGCAAGAAACCTGAGCCGTGAAAGTGCTTCAAAAGACTTTGAATATTCCTAAATTTTTAGATTATTTTATTGGGGTTAAAAACGCAATATTGTTTAAATTAATGAATAATCTATGGATATATTTTGCAACACATTCAGACATTGTGACGTCATTGTGTGTGAAGAGGAATCTGATAATACTTAATTGCAAGCAGCTGGCAAACTGCGAAATAACTGAGAATGTAAAGTAGTTACTACTTCAGTATTGTTAGAAGCCAACTGTACTGTAATGAGTGCTGTAACGTTAAAAGGAGGAGATTTATTGAAACAAAACTGTACCAGTGTGACTGTTTTGAAGAATTGGGTCTGAAGTTTTATCTTAACCAACTGTGTGTAGATGTGAAATGCAAGCAAACAGAATCATATTTTGACGGTATAAAATATGCCGGCATTAAAGGAACAGATTTGGAAGGAAATTTACAGAACAAGAATTGAAAAACCACCAGAGAGTGAAAAACAGCAAACATTCTGTCACAGTATATATACATTTTACCGTAGTTTGGTTTCATTTCCATATAAACAATCCACATGCTCTAGAGTTACTATTAAAGCAGGACAGATAAACAGAAACACAAAAATTGCTGCAGATTGTTTGAATCTCAATTTTATTGGCAACTCAGGTGAGAATAAAACCAAAAAGAAATATTAAATTATGTGGCTGGAATTTATAGATAACTTGAAATATATTTTGTATAAAAACCACCTCGGAGCGCGGCACAGGTTCGTTGTAATTTGGTGTTCTTCCAGAAGTTATCTTCCGCACAAAATGTAGTAGTGTGCAAAGAGAGTGAAATTTACAGTGACAGTTAAATTGACAGTTGCACGTGACGAAGGAGCAGTACTGAGATTGATGAAACGAATAAATATCTGTATTCCACAAAAATACTTTCTGCACTGTAATTCTGTAAATACACTGCAGTAACAAACACGACGTCACTGTTCCACTTTCTACAATACAAGATGTCAGTCAAAGCTGCCAGTCGGTCTACCAAAAGCCAACTACGACCCAGCTACAGCAGTCAACGTAGCCACAAACAACGGTCCATTCCAACCCACACAATAAACACTCCATCCCTTTACCGCACAACGTACAATTCACTAAACCTCCCTACAGTACACTGTGTACACACAAGCAAAGGTCTATTTCAACCCACACAATAAACACTCCATCCCTCTTCCGCACAACATAAAATTCACTATCCCTCCCCACAGTACACTGTGTACCCACAACGAAAATTCCATTTCAACCCACACTATAAACACTCCATCCCTTTACCGCACAACATTCAATTCACTATCCCTCTCCACAGTACACTGTGTACCCACAAGAAACGGTCATTTACAACCCACACAATAAACACTCAACCCCTTTACCGCACAACATTCAATTCACTATCCCTTCCCACAGTACACTGTGTACCCACAAGAAACGGTCCTTTTCAACCCACACTATAAATACTACATCCCTTTACCGCACAACATTCAGTTCACTATCCCTCTCCACAGTACACTGTGTACCCACAAGAAACGGTCATTTTCAACCCACACAATAAACACTCCTTCCCTTTACCGCAAAAGCTTCAATTCACAATTACTCCCCACAGTACACTGTTTACCCACAACCAAAATTCCATTTCAACCCACACAATAAACACTCCATCCCTCTACCGCACAACATAAAATTCATTATCCCACCCCACAGTACACTGTGTACCCACAACGAACATTCCATTTCAACCCACACAATAAACACTC
>Ga0123357_10007758_pt1 | contig 13322 bp, 9 predicted proteins | sample TergutEmb28metaG_FD_89873 | JGI IMG/M metagenome (GOLD analysis project Ga0123357, IMG submission 89873) | Embiratermes neotenicus P4 segment gut microbial communities from Petit-Saut dam, French Guiana - Emb289 P4 | ecosystem: Host-associated > Arthropoda: Insects > Digestive system > Gut ...
ATAGATGATTTATTGTCAATTTCAGATGTTGATTATTGACTACAGTCTCGACATGTTTCGGGCATCTTTATGCCCATCATCAGGAGAAAAGACCACGTGTTACTGCATATGGAGTATATTTGCAGGTAGTGTTGGATGTGGCAGTTTGCGGTACTGTGGTGCTACGTTGAGGGTGTGAGCACTGTGAAGGTTGCTGTTCGACTCGAACAGCAACCTTCACAGTGCTCACACCCTCAACGTAGCACCACAGTACCGCAAACTGCCACATCCAACACTACCAGCAAATATACTCCATATGCAGTAACTTGTGGTCTTTTCTCCTGATGTTGGGCATAAAGATGCCCGAAACATGTCGAGACTGTAGTCAATAATCAAAATCTGAAATTGACAATAAATCATCTATATTGTTGCATCTTGTTGGTATTCTTTCTTCAAGCAAGCTTTAATTTTAACGCACTATACACCTTCCCCAAACAATATGCCAGTGATAAATACGTTATGCGCCAAATTCATAGCAATACAAGTCTGTGATGGGTTGACTGCACTTCAGCCACCTGTTGTAAAAAATGTGAAGTGCCAACTAACTACCTTGGGTCAAAAGTTGCCGCTCAAGGCCGCCAGATTTCATCTCCGGCCAGCCACAAGCCGCGGCATGGTCCTAGATGATCTGTGGTCCTAACAGATGTACTGTGGTCCTAACTACGCCGCACCAATGGATGTTAGCACAAGTGTACACTTTTACAGTGGTTACCTTTACCCGACTCAACTTTTAAAGGTAGTAAGATGGAAGATGGATCAGTTCCTCCAACAAGACTTACGGTGTTGACTGTATGTTTCCTGTGAGGCAGGTGCTAAATTTTAATGTGTAGAGTAACTAAAAAAAGGTACACATCTTCAGATTTTCATGAAAAAGGAAACAAGCATCTGACAAATTCCTTTGCAGTATCATTCATTCGTCCATTCATTTGTATGTTCACTCATTCATTCATTTGTTCATTCATTTTTTCACTCATTCATTCTTTATGTTGTCTGTCTTAACGACAGGTCCATAGCCTCTTCCAAAGTGAGTTCTCCATAAAGAATGATCTAGTATTTCCTCATCAATTTCCACTATCTTCTTTTCTTAAGGTCATACAGTAACTACTTATATCTTCTTCTTTGTCTTCCAGTCACTTCTATTCTTCCCTTTATCTTTCCTTCAATAACATGTTTTAGAAGGCAGATGTGACCAATCCAGTTACACTTCCTTCTTGGTAATATTTGTAGGATATTCCTCTCCTCCTCGAGTCTTGTTAACACTTCTTCATTTCTCACAAGATTGGTCCAACTGATCTTCTCCATCCTTCACCAGCACCACATTTCAAAATTTTCCAGGTATTTCTGACCTACTTTCTGACGTGTCCAAGTCCAGCACCATACAAAGCTCTACTCCAAATGTAGCACTTTGCTAGTATCTTCCTGAAATTTAAGTCTATTTTCCTGGTGAACAGAGTCTTCTTCTTGTTGAAAGCTGCTTCTGCCATGGCAATTCTAGATTTCATTTCCTGTGTACATCATTTGTTACCATGCTACCATAATAGTTGAAATATTCCACATTCTCCATCTGTTTTTGATCTATCATAATCTGTATTGGGGATGGTGACCTTGAGATTCTCAACACCTTAGATTTTTCCACATTAATTTCCATTCCAAAGCATCTTCAAATTTCAATTAGACCCTCAGTCATCCCCTGTAGCACTGCTTCTACCTCAGCCAGTAACATAAGGTCATCCGCACATTTCACGGTGCCAATTACTTGTCCTCCTATTTTGAAGACCCCAAACCCTTCAAGAGCTTTACTGGTAAGGTTTTCACTGGACAAGTTGAACAGAAACAGTGGCAAACAGCATCCTTGTCTAACTCCTCTTCCAATCTATACTCTTCTTGTCTCCACTGGTCCAGTTTTAGGAGAAAATGCTCACAAACATACAGTTGTTTCGGAACAGTGAGGGAGTTGATTACTGAAGGTCATGAGTATTTGAGAATGAAATGTTGAGAAAGAGAATATTTCAACAGTTCAGCAAAAATAGAGCCCAGACATACAAAGTTACCCTTAGAGACAGGAAAAATTAATGTAAAGAGAGTGTTGGTTACACTGTCAGAGAACTGTCTGGATCATGGTCCAGATCTGTTTATTTTTTAGGATTGCAGGTTCCATGTAGTGCAGTTGTTAAAAACAAATAACAGATGAAACTCATACAAGTTCTGTTCCAAGAAAATTGTGGGAGGGAAGTGTGGTAGCATGTCTTATTTTCAGTCAGTAGCCACATTGCATGAATGGTAGTTACCCACCACAACATGTGTGTCTGGAGATCAAAAAAATCCTACCATTTCACATCACAAATTCTATAAATTATTATTTGCTGCAAAAAAATCATATGTGGAAATCTACACATGGACATGCAAATTAATTCGTTTATATTTAAATGTCATGCAGATTCCACAGATTTTATCCTCCACCAAGGTGGTTTAATATGTCACTTTCATCTGGAGGTATCATGTCTGAATAACATATGTATTAACACCACAGAAGACTGGACACAGTACTCAATTTGGTGCTACTGGCTTTCCGTGTCACCATACCCAAAACCATGTCACAGCTTATACTGAGGCAATAATGTGAAGGAGGCCATGTTTGTGCAGACATTGCTAACAATTAGTCCTACAATGAAACACAGGATCACTGAAGCAACGGCATCAATTGTGAGGGTCGTATTACCAAAGGTGTGGGAAGAGAGAATATAATGAATCAATGTTGCTGTTTGACTCACATGAAGTACCTGTATGGTTTATTAATAAAGAATGTAAATTATGATTTTTATAAGTTTTTGGAAGTGTTTACTTCTTTCTGAATTCCACTGCATTATTATGATTAATTTCATGCTTCACGTGGTTAATGGATGCCAAAATTGGCATATGTATTGTTTTACGTTATATCTTTCTGCACAAAGTTTATTTTCAGACCTTCAAATCATTGTGATTAATGTCACTTTGATCACACAAGGTCATTTTGCATTTTTGGTAGTGATCCAGAATAAAATATCATTACAAAAAAAAAAAAAGATTAAACTTAAGAGACAGGTTCATGTTCAATTGCTAGATGGCGATCGTTTTTTAAAGCTTTCACAAAATTCATTCATGTAAATTCATGGTTCAAGTTTAATCTGAAGGATATAATGGACTAACGAGGGCTAAATGAAATTTTCCCAGTAACACTGAAACATTCTGATTCTATCATGTATCATGACAGCATTCAAATACAAATATTATGTACAGAAAAATAAGGCTGTATATTTCCTTGCAAGTATGTGTAGAATACAGTATACTGATAACAAATTGTGTAAGAATTTGTAATGTATATTAAACAAAAATTAATGAAAGGTGAAAATGTAAAGAAATCCCCATTCCTATGCAGCATATGGAGGTAACACTTCTTCTGTCCCGAGTCTCAGTTGTGTATGGAGGAAAGTGGACAATATTTGCACTCTGTGATAACAGCCTCTGGTATCCACTGGATATGAAACTGATTGGGCTGTAGACAAATTCACAAAGTGATGCTAAGGGGAAATTCCCATATATCCAGATGGAAACTGAATCAAATCTGTCCAGACCATACTGACTGGAGATATCACATGTAGATTATAGAATTAATTACATTAATTTTATTGTAAAATACATTATGGTTTGTTTGAATAAAACTGTCTAGGAATATAAGAAATTCAGCACAATCATTTTGATCATTGTTCTCATAAACAGAAATAAACTTTTGATTAATGTTAGCTCGTTAAAATCTATTACATCAGGAATTCATGTAAAGTGTTCTAACTTAAATTCAAATTTAATGCTCAGATATATTTTATGTTAATTGTAGCTGGTATAGGTGCAGTCTAATTGTAACTGGTATAAGTGCAGTCTAATTGTAACTGGTATAAGTGCAGTCTAATTGTAACTGTTATAAGTGCAGTTTAATTGTAACTGGTACAAGTGCAGTTTAATTGTAACTGGTATAAGTGCAGTCTAATTGTAGCTGGTAATAGTGCAGTCTAATTGTAACTGGTATAAGTGCAGTCTAATATGCACACAATCCATTCAGTCTAGTCCCTGGATAGAAATCGTTAATAGTCAATTCACTTGGAGTAAATGCCATACCAACAAATTGTTACCAAACTTTATCAAATTTACCTGCGTATCAAAAAGGAATTTACTGTTTTGGCATAAAGGTGTTTACCAATCTCCTACCAAGTATCACAAATTTAACATCTGCAGACGCAATTAACTGGCAACTGTGGTAACTGAAAACCAGATACCAGTGGACCAATGGAAAACTAATAGATTGAAAAAGTGTCTATGTGCTCATTCCTTGTACTCTGTAGATGAATATTTTAATGTTAATAACAAAAGTCAAAACATATATTTTAGAATTTTAAGCTAATATTGTATAATAAAAAACTACTATATGCAATAACTTATTATGGCTTGTTTGGTGTCCAGAGATATTAAACTGTTTTGGATTCATGAAATGTAAATAAACACAATTCAAACTCTGAATACATTATAGTCTATTAAAAGGTTTTGTTCTTGGCAGAAACAAAAAATATTCTTCTTCTTCTTCCATGTCAGGGTTTTCATCATCTTCCTCACCACATTCCTCTTCATCATCACTCTTGAAATGTCCATACATCTTTCCAAGCTTTTGTATGTCTTTCACACTAAGTCCCTCTCGCTGACCGATCATGGTTCCATTTTGCTAAGCAAAACGAAGTAATAACTGATAACAGTGATACCTCTCAAAATTCAATGCTGGTTACAGGTACCCTATATTAATGCAAGGAATGTCCACCGCAAGAAACTCAAATCCAATTGTGTAGGTGTGAGAAAGAGAACTTGTGTTCTTTGTTCTGACCTGTATGTGAGAATGCATAAGGCATGGTTCACACTTGGTATCTATGTTCCCAAGGAAGGCCACACATTATTCATGGTATCATTCCATTTTGGCATAAGTGCTACTCTGCAATGTTGTGAAACCTTCATATGCAGTTCTGAAATCTCTCATTTATGTGGAAAAAGATTGCTTATGGCAATGTAGAGAAAAACCTTCAATTCCAAATAGCATAAACTAGTATGTAAACCATTTTTAAACAGTAATATTCAATTTTAAGGTCATTAGCTAATGATCTTAATGTGATATTCCATTATCAGAATCTACGGATAAATATTACTTCTTCCAGAAGTAAATTGCTCTGTGTGACACAATTCTATTACAAATGTACAGAAATTAAGGTAGCCAACAATTAATATCATACAATTTACGAATGACGTGACCATGTCATTACTTCATTTAAGATTGACAGCTGAGCTCTTAGGGTGCAGAAAAGATACAGCATTAACACTGACATATTTTACGACACTTACTGAATTTATAAAACAATGAAAAGATATGTGAGAATTATGGTTCAATGGTGGGTTTTGGGAACCAAACCACTTGAAACAGTTTATTTTTTTAAATAAGTAGTAGCATTATACGTACTTCAGTACTGCAATGATGAATGGTTATGATTTTCATGTATTACAAGGGAGAAAGTATGAAGTCATTCAAGTATCTAGCAACTATGCTGGAGTTGACATTTACAAAATCATAAATTTTGGACTACTTAGCTTCTGGGTTTTGGGCATCATTCAGTGTTCTAGAAATACAAAATTGTAAACATGTTTCTGTCATTAGATAAAAAGTTTGGAAGGTGTCTGCTCAGCTGGCCTGTCATACTGTACTGTTCTCAGTCTGGTCCACATGCTGTCAACAGTACATTATCCCAGATGGCCAAACTGTAACTAGCCCAGTTTAATGGGTCTCCCTGCCATCATACTTGATGATGGTAACATTCCATTTCTGATATGCTGTGTTTATTTTATGTACTTTTGAACAATGGAGCATGGATAGTATACAAAAAAAATAAAATATCAGACTAATATATATTTGTGACAGCACTTAGAATTTAAACTCAGGAATGTTTAAATATGTACATTTGATAACACTGACGATCATTGATTTAAACAGCATCACGACACTAATAGTGGAGTATAAAATAGACCTGTATCGTCTAATCATACATACAAGGGGTGTTATTGTAGGTTTTCCATTCTTGGAGAAGGCATGTGCACTGTAATGCATTATGCTTCCATAATCGTACTGCACTCCGAAATTTGTAACAGTTGCTTCACTGTATTTTCTGAAGTTATGTTCCCTTCCTGTTGAAAAATGAATTGACATTAACCCTTATCCCGCTAACGTGGAAAATATGGTGAGCTCCTAATAATACCAGCAGATGGCAGATGGGATTTAACTTGATGTTTAAAGGGTTAATGAACTCTTGATGTATGTTTCACAGTTTTTAGGCAGCACTCATCCAATTAAGATTATTTCCACCAAATTTCACTCTTATAAAATAACAAATACAATTCTGGCATTTGAGTATTCTAATTTGTAGATTTTCATGCAGAACAGATGAATGATTCTGACCTGCATTGTAAGGAAGGTTTCCTGAATTTAATCTGGTTTCACTTTCAACACAAGTATTATATTCATTTATTGTTAGTTTCATTAATGTAAACTTTTCTGCACTTTTAAATGATTTGTTAACTACAGAATATCTGAAATTACATGTGCATGCTTAAGTCAGTAGATGTTTATGTCATTAATCTTGAAATGATACTATCATTTGTAGATGAATTATATTTGGAGTTTATTTTCACCTGACTCACAATATCCCACTGATCATACTTCTCTAACATTCAGGATGAGCTCAAATTAAGCATTACCATATAGATATCAGTTTATAACTTTAGCCTCTGCATGTGGAGTTAAACATTTAAAAAGATACAGGTAATCTATCACAACTTTCTTCCAGCATATTCTTATCACTAAAGCAGTGTACAAGTCCAAGTTCATACAGTCTTCTGTTCTGTGCATTTGTTACCAAGTGTAATCAGAGCATTTGTAACATTTTTAACTTACTTCATTTCAATAATGATCATGTCAGCCTAATAATTACATTCTGACACCAATATATTACTGTGTCATTGTTAGTAGAGGTAATGCTTTTTCTGCTCAAATTCTGCGTTAAAAATTGACTATAAATTCTTTTTCTCATTTTCTTACCAAGCTTTATGTTCTCCCAGTTGATTCTGACAAAGTCATCTCTTTCATATGCACTCTGCTGATGGTAAAATCCTAAAGCATGAAGTAGTTCATGGATAATTATCCCATGGTGCACACAACCAGGATTTTGGAGGTTCACAACCTGGCCACCACCACGACGTCCAACAAAAGACCAGCATCCAGATTGCTTTCCTTCTATTTTGATAAAATCGTCATCTCCTTCCTTATATGGCCGAAATCTCACACAGGTTTTCTTATGGTATTCTTCAAAAGCTTTAGTAATAACATCTTGGTCTTCTTGAGCTATAAAATTAACAAAAACCCCTCTCCTCTCAAACAGTAATTCCAAATCACGTTAACATTTAAAAAATCATGAATAATAATAATAATAATAATAATAATAATAATAACTACTATTTAGTTGTCATCATCGTTGTTGTTGTGGGGTGGTGGTGATTTTGGTGTGTAAACCCCAAATATCCATGCATATAATGAGCTGGAATAGTGTTTGAACTTTTTGTCATTGATCATCACAGCTATTTTTCCCATGTTTTGAAGATGAGAAAACTTTATCCTTCCTTTCTGCGGAAAATAAAGAGTGGAGGTGTACTGTCAGTCACTGCAAGACACACCAATTCCCAGTAGCTCTGAAGATGCATCATACAGTATTACCTTTTCTGTACGCATTTGCTTTCTAAGTGAGCAATGATCAATAGTCATTTTGGGACAAACTACCATATATTCTCGAATCTAATCCACACCCTTTTTACAGTTTCAGAGGGCTAAAAAATCAGATGTGGATTAGAATCGCATGTGGATTAGATTCGCGGTCGTGAGCTGGATTTTGGAAAAATGATAGAGGCGCTGTACATGCCATAAGAACAATGCAATACAATAATTTATTACTTTATTTATTATTTATAATATTACATATTATATAATATTTATAATTTATTATTCAGCAGACTCGCTGTCATCATTCATAATTGAATCGTTATCTGTCACCCAGTCACTATCATCTTTATCTTCACCATTGTCCTCCCATAGAATGTCATCTTTGGATCCATCCAAAGCATTAGTTATGCAACAGATAACGGTTAAAGCATTGGTAACATCCAATATTATTCAATCAGTCTGCCTTGTAGGCAAGGGGCAGTTGAAGGAAAGGTGCAGATTAGAGCCGTGAACTAACTTTTTTTCATTTGAGAAATCGGCAAAAACTAGTGTGGATTAAATTCGAAAATATACGGTAATACACTGTCAGACCTGAGAAGAATTTACATTGTGTACAAGATCATGAAACTGGAGGCAGAAAGGGAAATATTTTTTTCTAAGTGCAAAATAAAGTTTCTGCAACAGGACATTTCTCACAGTAGCATGTAGATACTGGAAAGCAGGAGTGCAATATTACTCCTACGGGCAACAAACCATTTATTGTCATAAAAGAAAAGCCTCAAAAGGAAAATAAACATAGTACACAAATTTGATAGATAAACAATTTTTAGGACAGTTATATTAAGATAGTTCTTGCACTGTTGTTCAGAGTGCAAAACTAAAAGTGTTACTTCCAGTTCTGAATAACAAGCTAAGCATCCAGCACAACCAAACCATTCTGTGACATATCATTAGAAGAAGGTGGAAGGAATGCAGGGACAGTGAGAAGTTCTAATGAAATATATTCTCAGACTGTAGTCATTTTATGTTAAAAGTATTAGCAATTTCAGGGCTAGGCAATAATTTGCACTGCCAAGTACATGCATACATGCTTCTTGCACATACCAAATTGCCCTGAAGTATAGCACAGACAGGTGTTCATGCACCTGTTTGAAAGAAACAGCAAGTTAAAATACTGTGCTCTAGCAAAGAAATTGTCTTCATTCCAAATGCTGTACTAATATTTAAATCATGTCATATCTAGTAGTTATCATGGCAACATGAAATTTTATAATTACAAAAAGTGGCTGAAGTGCAAATTAGAGTAAAAACCACAACAAACACCATAATATGACCTGTAAAAGTCTGTTAACTGGAAATTTACGAAGAGACATTCTACATTTCACTATTCCATCCATGGTTAGCAGTGTTCAGTATGTTGATTAAACGAGTGAGTTATTTGTTTAATGTTTGTTGAGATGATGTTACATGAATAGTGATGAAAATGGAATAGAAAGTGTAGCAAAGAAAATAGGACAGGATGTTAAATGACAAATTATATGAGTAGGTCTGTCCATTACATTGCCAGGTACACTAACATATGTATAAATTACATGTTTCAATGTTCATAAAATAAACATTTTCAGCAAACTTTTGGTCGTGGAGGTGCCAGATAGTTCAGCTACTAGTGTATTTCAAAATCTTATTAGCCAATTTCACCTCAACACAGCACCAACAAATTTAAAATTCACTGAATACAACCACATTTTGGAAAAAATAAACACCAAAATGATCGCTGTACAGGCCTACAGTATTGTCTTCTTTCATGCTTGAGATATGAGAATCTGAGCTTGACTTTTTTTTACTCACAAAAATCCATCTTTTCTATGAAATATGGTACAACAGCCTTTGGCCAACGTGCATTATCATCTTGCAGTACATTTTTAAGGTCTGCATTTTTGTAAAGCATTATGTCTCCTTCAAACTGTCCACTGAGCTCCCAAGCATTGTTTTTATCTCCTGGAGACCACGATGCCACGCCTTTAGCTGAAATAAATTGACATTAAAATAAAAAATTTGATTGATATTAAAATAATCGATGTCTAGAGTTAACTGGATGGAGGCTAGTAGTTGCTAAAATACCACAAATAGGGTCATGTAAGGGTCTGCTGCCAAAATTGACCAATGGGTTGAATGCTAATCGCCTTACAATTTCTCCACTGCATGTGTTCTTGGTGATACTTGACTGTATCATGCTTGCTACCAGGGCAAATTTTCGCTTGCTGAGAATGTTCATGTATCATTTCGCCCAGACTGGTGTGAACCAGTTCATTCACAACCCTGTGGACTTTATGTAATTCATTTTAGTATCTGATGGTTACTACATTGCAACAACTTGCATTGCAGACTTTTTTTATGTATTTGATTTCTTCATAATAATAAAACAATAATGTATTGGCATTTCCACATAAAGTGGCAGTCCATGTCATTCAATTTTTATCAAAATTTAAATTTTGTTGTTAAATCTTATTAATGACTAAATATCAAATGTAATCATGATTTGGTATCCATATGCATAGATATGTACATGCAGAAGAGCATGTGGCATGCAAAAACTAATGAGGAAATGCACATACAGTATAACTCTTATGGCACATTTGGTGATATACAAATCTGATGCTCATGACAGCTTTATCCTACAGACTACTGAGACTAAACATATTACTAGGACAGACAGCAAAGGTCAGATGAAATATCGGCTCAAGAGAATGACTTCATTAATACGTACCAACTTCTGCTTGCAGGGATGATGATTCAATTTTTCCCTCAAAACGGGGTTTTGGTGGCACACTGTGTTTGGGCACAACAATACTAATCAGCATAAACAATTCAAAAACAATAATTAAATTCATGCTGTATGTCAAATTTGTAGTTTGTAATGTAATTTAAAAAAAAATTTGAAGACAGTCGGTACAAAAACAAAACAGTTATGTTCTGTAACTCTGACAACTGACACTTTTATACAGGTAATATACATATACATTTTAATTGGGCTGAATTCTGTGACTTGATTACAAGACACTGCATTATAAAGTACATATTGGTAACACATATATCTAAGTTTTAGGGTGCTAATTGTCTAAGAATGATTCGCATGTATATTTCTGCATTATGTTTATCAGTATGTCTGATAACATTGTGTGTATGAAAGTAGGTTGCTAAAGGTACATTCACAAAAGTCACCTTTCACTTTGCCACCACCATGTAAGCAACTTTCAAGGAACAGCAAGTGATATGAACTTTATCAGACTAGTATGTAAAACAGGAAAAAAATGAGTAGCATGAAAGTGGACTGCTTGGAAACATGCTTACATGATGATAAAATAAACAACAGCATATTTAAACAAAATGCATGCATTTGCATTCTACAATTCTTTGCTTAACAGAACAGTTTATGTTTTCCAAACATGCGCTGCAATGGTAAAATCTTATTAACCATAGAGTAACAATTTTATCAGCTGGCCCTGAATAAACCTTACCAGTGTAACACCGTTTATCCAGAATTTCAAACTGTATATATTTGGGATTTTATGTTCTGAGCACATAATTTCAGGCTTTTGTGATGTTTACAGTACCCCATTGACATAGACTTCACCTTTACCGTTCAAAGCTGAACCTGGCAAATTGTACAATCCTTTAATTTGTCACATGCTGCTGGCCTTGGTGCACTACACAATTGTAAATGCATCTAAAGCGATGGCAAATCCTGATACAGAATCAGGTCTAGCAGAATGGTAATTGGATGGTATTGTGTATCCTTCTGCTAGACCTGACCCCCAGATCAGGATTCACCACTGATCTAAGGATGCTAAAAATTTAAAATCTCTCTGCCCTGTACTGTAGTTGGAATTTGAACCCCATTGTCATTGAACGGATACCGGGCAAGACAGTAAAGATGTCGAAAATATCATCAATGTAGACCATATCTATACACCATGCCACCAAGATACAAAAAATAAAAAATAAAAGTCAAGCAATGTAAGCACAGGGTTACGTTTGTTTAACTGTTTCTAAAATGGCAAGATTTATGAAAAAACTGTGTAGAACACAAAGTGTAATTTTCATTCTTCCTGCAACTCTCTGTTTGAAACTTGCTTCTCTTGGATAAACACTGAGCGAAATCCGCTCGATACACGGGTGGGAACACGTTTAGATCTACATGTAAAGTGTCAGTTATTGTTGTTACAAACCACAAAATCAAATGTCGTGAAACGCCTCTCATCGGTTGTCCAGTTTTGTTATGATTACAAACAGACAGACAGGCGGAAGGAGCTAACTCAATTGGCACTCTGCAAGAGTGAAGAAGAGCCTACAGATGACGTCGCTCTCGAAGAGTTAGAGAATTTCTGTATTGTCCGTAAGGCACAATAAATGGTGTTTTTAAGCTGACACTGCGGACGTTGTTCCAACGATGACCTCCCGGGTTGTCACACTGTGCAGTATAAAAAGTTTATCTCTCCAAAATTCCTTTAGACTTCAGCGAACGAATGAAAACAGACGCCATACAGCAATGGCCGTACCAACACGGTACAAAACCAGGGTGCGTAAAAATACCTTAAGAGTCCCGTTACTCTGAGATGGTAAACGTAAGGTAAAGTTAACCCTTGAATAGGCCATGCAGGCCCAGAGGGGGTAAAAGGTAAATCAGTCCCGTTACAGGCCTGGAGTGGCCCAGAGGGTTCCAGGAAGTTAAGGTTCCCAGATTTCGTGACAACAGCACAGGATAGTGGCAAGGTTGTCAGCCTTACGCACCGGCCACATTTACCCCCAGGAAATACTCCTGGCACTCATTTCTGTTAGAGGCTGAGTCGACCCCAGGGCCATAGTGCGATCGGAAGGATTTTATGTGAATGAAAAATCCACTGACACCAGCCGGGATTGAACCAGCTACCTTCCGATTTGTAGCACAGCACCTTAACCGCTGTGCTACCGCGGTAGGCCCAGAAGGGGAGTAAATTTAAAGTTCTACTCCTTGGTAAGGAGTTACGTGTAGAGTACACACAGTCAAACACAACTATATTAACCCCTATTATTAATATAATGAGGGTTCTAACAACTACATGTTTCAGCCTTACATGTGGGCCATCTTCAGGTTGTAAAATTAGACTAGATAAGTTATACTATAATGCGTGGGGAACATTATTGGGAGAAGGGGGGTGTAGGGGGTACCATGGTCACGTAAAATAACACCCATTAGCGTAGAGACTTAATACTAATGAAAAATCCTCTGATATAAAACGGGACCATGGTACATCACTACACCCCCCTACTCACAATAATGTTCCCCACACATTATAGTATAAATTATCTAGTCTAATTTTACAACCTGAAGATGGCCCACATGTAAGGCCGAAACATGTAGTTGTTAGAACCCTCATTATATTAATAATAGAGGTTAATATAGTTGTGTTTG
>Ga0123357_10007759_pt1 | contig 13322 bp, 8 predicted proteins | sample TergutEmb28metaG_FD_89873 | JGI IMG/M metagenome (GOLD analysis project Ga0123357, IMG submission 89873) | Embiratermes neotenicus P4 segment gut microbial communities from Petit-Saut dam, French Guiana - Emb289 P4 | ecosystem: Host-associated > Arthropoda: Insects > Digestive system > Gut ...
CTTCTTGGACTCTCAAGGGCCTATTCTCGAAACCTATCAGGAACGTGGAACAACTGTCACAAGTGCAACGTATTGTGACATTCTTCAGAGAGAACTGAAACCTGCAATCTGCTCTAAAAGAAGGGGAAAACTGTCAAAGGAAATTTTGTTGTTGCATGACAATGCCTGCCCCCACACTGCAGCCCACACATTGGAAACCCTCAAACAACTGAAGTGGGAGGTTATGGAACACCAAGCTTACAGTCCAGATTTAGCACCATCTGATTTCCACCTTTTCGGACCGCTCAAAAATGCTTTACAGGGAAGACGATTTTCATGTGCTGATGATGTGAAAACAGCGGTGCGTCAGTGGCTACGAGCTCAACCCAAAAAACTTTTTGCTGATGGCGTTAAAAAGTTTGTAGGACGCTGGGAAAAATGCATCACAAAGCAGGGTGACTGTATAAAAAAGTGATGTAATTTGCTTTTGAAGTTCTTAATAAATAGAGTTAAAAAAAAGAAGTGCGGAAACTTTTTGAAGAACCCTCGTACTACTGCTACTACTATACTATACTACTACTACTACTGCCACTACCACTAATAATAATAATAATAATAATAATAACAGCAACACCAACAACAAGAGTCTAATTCACATCTTTGGGTGTTCTGTAATATGTCTGCAGCTATGAACAGAAACAACTGAAACGCCTGTGTTCACACACACAGACATCTTAAGATCCATAAAATTTCTGTTGAATAATTTAAATACTTAAATGTTATTTGTTTCTTACACTTGAAAGTTACCTACTCTTCACAGTTCACAGTAATGTCATAAACTTGTTTCAAGCAAGGCTTGCTACACTTTGTAACACAAATATACCTACAATTCCCATAGATGAACTAATGTGTTCATGAATGCATTACATTAATTAATAGATGTATGCACTTGTCTGTCCACCTTTTGCATAAGTGTTTCATATGTGGATTTAAAAACTTGTGACTCCATCTGTTATAGGGAGGGGTAAACTGTTCTTGATGAAATCTGTGGCAACAGCCAGGTGCATGCATATTGTTACTAAATTTGAATCTGAATTAATTCTACTGAATCTTAAAGGCCTGTGGGAAGGCCACTGTTATTCAGATTTAATGACAATATTTAAAACAAAACCACAGAGTTCAAATAAATTTTATTCTTTGAGCAGTTGCTGTCCTGCTTTGCTCCGCCCTTTCTTTTCCTAAGACCTCTTAAAGCTGTGCTAGTTTATGTTGCAGTGAAATAATATGGGTATCATCATGCACTTAAGCTTAGAAATTTAAATAGCCACATCCAGAAATCACACAGAATAGATTTCTTATGTTACATATACATATTTGACTTAAGGCCATTGCTTTTTCAACAGGTTGCATGCTGTCAGGAATATTTGAGTCTCCTACCATGGCAACTATAGCTGCTGTTCCAATTGATCTAATTTCATTGTTAATGGCTGGAATATTTTACAATATCAGGTAAAAAGACATTAATTTCTAGTTCTAAACTAATCATAAGTCTTTTAATCTCAGTGGCCGAACAGTGCATATATATGCAGGATGAGACGTGGATTTTTTCAGTCCTAATACTATTGCCTCCAAGGTGAAATCTGTCTGCAAGCTCCATACTACCGGGGGAATTAAAAATCTCCTTTTTGCAGATAATATATTACTAAGGTCTCCTTATTGTAACTGTGGAATGATTGTTATGTCAGTTTAGAAACCCTTCAAGGAAAGAAGATGAAATTAAAAATGTTGGACACAACAGAAGATGGAACAGGATACTGGAGAAAATTTATTTTTATATTAAGGTGCATAATTTGTACTTTCACCAAAACTGTAAAGGTGAAGATATTAACAAGATTAAAATGGATATGTAGGGCAAGATGCGAAATGAATAAATACTTCAGTCAAAAAACCGATTGCAGCATACCACTTCAGAGGCCCAGGTGCAGGTGGAATAATAATATTAAACTGAATCTTACAGAAATATTGTGAGGGATGGACAGAATTAATCTAACTTGGGATAAGGTCTAATGGTGAGTTCCTAAGAGCACCTTCTTGTTTGGTAAAGAAGCATGGAATTTCTTAACCAGCTGAGAAACTCTTAGCTTCTCAGTGACTCTGCTCCATTTAATTAGTTAGTAAAAAACTGGAATTGTTGCTCTTTTGTATAATTAATTCTCATGCAAACAGATTTCTCATTACATTATTTTACAGAATGTTATGCATAGACCAACCATATCAGTTTTTAATTTCATGTGATTTTGAAAGGAAAATGATAATGTAGGGTAGACTTCAGTTTCTATAATACATTTTGTGGCAGGTGTGTGATAATGACTTGTCTCCTGCTGTAATTTCATTACTTTCTCCCCTGCTCATGCCTCTGTTCAGTAGCATTTGCCCCTCTGGGGTTTGGGTGAAGGGCTGCAAGCAGTCTATGGCCAGTTTTGATTTTTGGTTGGCAGCTGTTCTAGTTTTAGTGTGGCAGATTTCCATGGTCTGGTTGCTAATGACTACCAGTGTGCAAGGCTCTGTGGAAAAGTCCAAGTTGGAATTCACAAGGCACCTGCACAACATATTGAGTTAACACATAGTTTGTGTAGCCCTAGTCACTTCTAATTGTCAGCCTGGCATAAGGGATAAGTGCCTACACCCACTTCACATTTGTGAGAATTTTGCTATCTCACAATCGTTCCCCATGTGGCGATTAATACAGTAGGCAATGTTTACCTGGAATTATCAATATGAGGGTTGTCCCAAGCATTTTATTTCAGTTTTTCTACAATCTCCTACAAACTCTTTAACATCCAGCATTAAAGAAGGCTACATACACAATGATGTGAAATCTGTACCATCTCCTGCAGTTGCAGCTAAACAGACTTCTGCTTGGCAACTGAAGTTTTAGCTTTTCCATTGCTATGCACTATGTCAGCAGTGACTAGGCCATGCAGCTCAATTACAAAAGAAATTATGAAAACTAAAGTTTGTACTACAATATGCAGAGTTTACAAACAGTAGGTATCTGGTTCATACCTCTGAAAGCATAATGGTTACAATATGTACCATTTGCTTTGACATTTGAAAAACTGCACTTTGTTCACACAGTGTGTTTATGGGTTTTGTGTGATACCCAGAATTTAAGAAAAATCATTTCTGTAAGCAGCATTAACAACTCAGTCTTTGTGATGGAAATGCAGTATGTTCTCTTGGAGATACAGCCTATTTGTTAATGTTATGTAGATTAGTTTCAGGCTTTGAATGGTTAAATATTCAAACATGTTCACTATTAAATGGTCTTCATGAGCAACTGATTATTGTTATATTACCGAAGAAATGTTCTGTTATGGCACTTATCCTATAATTTCCTAAATATCTGGAGTGTACAATAAATTCAGGGACTGAATTTCTATGTATTGTTGTGTCATCAGGAGAAGAGCAAAACTGAACTTATTGCATGTGAATACATGAAACTCGTAGTGGAGGAAGTATGAATTAAACTATTCGTGTTTTTGAATAGGTGTTTGAGAATATAGTGCTGCATATGCAACTGTCAGCAGGATAGCACAGAGATGTAACAATCCTACTACTATATTGCTGCATATGCAATTGCGGACAGATTTTTACTACTGAAGGAATTTTTAGTTTTGAAATCCTTCAACAGCTGACTTCAGGGGTCAAAGGAAATATTGTTACCATCCAGGGTGCCTGAATATTTCATATATTTATAGATCTTTCATAATGTCCTCTGTACATTACTGTCATGTTTTAGACATGTGTCACATTAAAGACTTGTTTTCCTTAACAAAAGTTGTTGAGGAGAGGACCTGAGAAGTGCTTCAGACTTGTTTGTATGGCTATCCTGAGACTGATAATAATCATGTTCAATTTTTACAGGGTTTTACCTGCTTCAGTTGCATGGATGAAATATCTCTCTCAGTTTTACTATTCCAATGAAGCACTGGCAGTTGTACACTGGCAGGATGTTGAACACATTAGTAAGTAGTAACTGTAATGTCACTATGAATTCTTGAACTTCACACTCACCCTGCATCTGTGATCAGAAACACTAAGATATGGAAGAGCAAATCTGGAGAACCCTCGATTATCCGATTCAATGTGGATGTGGGGGGGCGTTTAGTCCACTGCTGACCCACGTGACCCGTAGCTCATGGGCAATGTGTTACCCGCACCACAATGTTATGTTGCCTAGGTAGACAATTGAAATGAGAAAATGTCTTTTAACCCTTTCCCTGGCACAGCTGAGAGAGAATGCCAGGGCAGTTATGGCAACTTATGGGCTGTTTATTTCTGAAGAAATACATACATCATTAATACATTCTGTAACAAGAAGGCAAGGTACATATAACATAACACTGAGGTGCATTTGTGTATCTTGGATAAGCAGTAAGTATTAAATATTATGGGTGGATGTCTGCATTCTAGCATCTGTTCTGCACCATAGTATATTGTCATTTGTGGGCTCTCTGGCTGTACCATATTTTTCCACATTATCTCATAAAGAGCAAAATTTTCAGAAAACATTAATATAAAAATTGTTTGTTTTGATTTTCTTTACAAGTTTACCTGAAATATTTCTCATTCTAAGAAGAATTCAGTGATGTATCATAAATGTACATAGGTCTCCGTGTGAAGTACCCGTTATTCTTGTTGAATTTAAGACTTCAACTCTCTGAACAGATTTTTTAAAAAATACTCAAATATAAAATTTCATTAAAATCCATCCAGTGGGAGCCAAGTTATTCCACGCTGATGGACAGACATGACAAAGCTAATAGTTGCGTTTCACAATTTTGCAAATGCGCGTACAAATATGCTAAAAATAGTAACCATAGGGTAGGTTTTGAATTGCATTTTTTAAAGAACCGTTTCCTACTATTATCAGTATGCTTTAATTTCCTGTGATGCAAACAAAGATATGCCTGTTGAAGTTATACATATAATTATAATCGTACTTATTTATTCTTCATTTTGTGTATTGAATTCCATGTTGCCCATATCCTAACAACATTTTTCTGAAGTTGCCTGCACCATATAAAAAGTTAAGCAGGCCTGGCCTAGACTACAGATGCAAAGTTAGGAGCCAAATAAACAATCCTAGGCACTGTATTACGATGACGCCCCCGCCACGTGTGTGTGTTCTTTTTTATAGCTTTATCTTCCAGGCATGTTCCATTACATTAGCAATACTATATGCTCGGTATTGTCTTTCTTTTCGCTTAACATCGTTTAGTACAACATGTATATTCTGTTGTCAACTAAGTAGATTTTGGATTCTTTGCTCTTTTATCTGCTCCACTTCAGTAGTCTTTTAGTGTAATTGTGCATTAACTTTCATAATGTTTCTAGATTTATGGAATTCACAAACTTTTGGAATATGTTCGTGTACGTGTTTGCCAGTTCAGTATTTGATACTGGCCAGCTCCCGCCCTCCTTCATAAGACTATTTTTGAGACTTTGTCTCTGCTTGCTCAATAAGGTGCATTCTCGTATTAAGTGATCAGTAGTTTGAGGGTTCATTTCACAGGGACACATCAGGTCTTCTATTATCTTAAATCTATGCAAATATGCCCTCAATTTCCCGTGACCTGTTATTACCATCGATAGATTTAGGCACATTTGTAGTCTTTTGGCTAGTTATCTTTTACTTTTGGGAAAAAGGTTTTTGTTAGAGCTCCTTTATTCAAAGAGTCCCATTCACCTTGCCACTTTTGGAATCCCAATTCCTTTAATTCACTAATCACTGCACTTTTGGGATATTTGTTGTAGGTTATTTCGAGTTCACCGTTGCAGGCCGCCTCCTTCGCCAGTTGATCCGCTCGTACGTTCCCGCTGTTATTGTTGTGCGCCTTCACCCATGTGAAATGGACAATCTAGCTGCTATTTTATAGGTTTCTTATCTCCTCCCTGATCAGCTCGATCAAGTTTTGGCAGTTTCTTGGGTTTGCTACTGCCTCTAGTGTTATTCTACTATCAGTATGTATGGCTAGAGTTCGTTGGTTTCTCTGTACTTGATGTAAGTCCCTCACTTTCTCTAATGCTTTCACAATTGCTAGTTGCTTCGCCTGGTTGTTAGAGCATTTATCCGCCAGTTTGTACCGCAGTTGGAAGGTTAAGTTTCAGTCGATGAATATAGCAATTTTAGATCCTACCCCTTTTTCGTTTTTGCTACCGTCTGTAAATTTCTATCGTGTAGTTCATGTCGTCACGCTTATTTTTTGGCTCATTGGCTTCCGCGGGATGTGGCCATTCCTTGTAGTTCTTTGGCGTGTCCTATAAGCCATTCAGTCTGTTTCTGCGGGTGATGTGGTACAGCTGTGTTAAGTTTACCAGTTCAATTAAGATTGGTGGGATCCCAGTTAGCACGCAGAGGGCTTCATGTGAGGTAGTTCTGTATGCTTTTGCTATTTTTATGTTGACCAGTCTCTGTATTCTCTTGACTTTTGAGGCACTGCAGTTCTGTTGCAGGCTCTGTTTCCAAACTGGGGCTCCATAGGACAAAATGGTTAGTGTTGCCCCCGAGTATATTATTCTGTGTGTGTGTGTGTGTGTGTTTTTTTTCATTTATTGACATTCAGAATGCTCCATTACAAAGTAATACTACATGCTTTACAGTTAAATATTCACAATACTGTTACATATATTTACACTTATGCACAATTTCTTCCATTTTCTATAGTTACGGCAGGTTTACTTTCGGTTTTCTAATGTACCTATTGCTTTTTTATCTTCTATCTACTGAATTATTAACTAAGGAGCTTATTAGCTAAATAAACTAACTGAGGTACAATATGTATATATTCAATAACTGGCTTATAATACGCTAAAATCTATTGATCTTACAAACTTCGTGAACGTCGATGTGTTTTCTTGTGAGTTGTTCAAACGGAGGGGCCAGGTGTCACCTGTTCGGACTATGGAATTTCGTAGGATCCTTCTCTCATTTTCTAGTTGTGTGGAGTTCAAAATTTTGTGGTTAATTGTCTGTTCTTCTTTTAGTCCACAAGGGCACGTTGAATTGGGAATAATCTTGAACCTATGGAGGTACGATCTGGTTAAACCTTGACCCGTTACCATAGCCGTAAATTCAGCTGAGAAAGGTATCATGGTCTTCATTCTCTCTTTTATGTATGGGAAGAATAATTTACTTACTGCTCCTTTTGTAGAGCTTGTCCACTGCTCCTGCCATTTTGTTATTTCTTTCTCCTTCCCTTCCATAATTATAGTCTGTCTTGGTATTTTATCATACACAAATTCTCCTCTGTCATCCGTTGCCGCCTTCTTGGCCAGACGGTCTGCCGTTTCATTTCCTTGTATTCCAGCGTGTGCCTTCACCCAGTTAAAAAGCACTGTCCATTGTTGGTCCTCCAGCCTCTTTATTTCCTTCCTTATATTCCCTGTCAGTAAGTAGTGTTTGTTTCTATTCTATTTTGCTGTCTGTGTTAACCACTACTATCTTTTCTGCATCTTCTGCTAACTGTAGATTTTGAATTTGTTCCATTGCCTTTAGGATTGCTACCTGTTATGCCTGATTATTAGAGCATCTCTCATGTTGTTTGTACTCAGACTGATGAAGAACTATGTCATCCTTAATTATGACTGCAGCAGCTTCTACCTTTCCTCCAATTTTACTGCCGTCCGTGAATGTATTTATTACATTATGTGGTATCTCTGTAGGTGCCCTAATAAGAGATATTTCCACAGGGTGGGGCCAATATCTCACTTCCAGAGGCGCATCATACTCGATGTTGTTATAAGTTGCCTTATAAGTTCGTACCTTTTCTTCTACAGCAAGCCAGATTGTGCGAACTCCTACCAGTACGCATGATGCTTAATATGACAGTGTTCTGAATGCCTTGGCTATTTTGATATTCATCATTCTTTGCACTCGCTGATATTTTCTCAAGTTGTTTTGTTTTGTTAAGGCTTTCTCCCACACCAGTGCCCCATATGTCAATATTGGTTCTATTGCACCATTGTATATAACCTTCAGTGCTCGATGCCCCAAACCGTATTTGAGTTTAGCTGATTTTGCTAACATTTTTATAATAGGAGTGCATTTCCCTGTAATGTAGTCTACATGTCTATTGAAGCTAAATCTGCTGTTAAAATAAATTCCTAAGTGTTTTAGTTCAGATACTTGCTCCAGGCCTTTGTTGTTTAGATAAATGTTTAATGTTCTATTATCTCCTCTTGTTTTCATTGTCACCAATAAGACATTAGACTTGTTTTCATTAAAATGCATTTTGTTCTCCCTGGCCCAGTTCTCAATTTTTTTCAAGTCCTGGTTGGCATAGTTCTCTGCGCCCAGGGCGCTTTTCCCTCTGGTTAGTACCAGTAGGTCGTCCGCGAAGGCAATTACCCTGGTGCGGTGAGAGAAGTTCATATTAAGCAGCAAGTTGTGAAGTATATTCCAAAACCCTGGACCACTACAAGAACCTTGGGGGCACCCCATAGTCACGGGTTTCTCAATTTTCAACATATTCCCGCATAGCAATGCCGTTCTATTGCTAAAATAACTTCTGGACAGGTTGAAGAGGTTCCTCGGGCATTTTAGTTCTTTTAGATTATGCAGAATGCTTGGTCACCAGGCCGCGTCAAATGCTCCTCGGACGTACAGGCTAACTACTGATGTACAGTTCTTTAGTTTCAAGTTTTCTTCGATGATCTCCTTGACTGCCAACACTGCATCCACAGTTCTTCTCTGAGGTATGAAGCCATACTGATTACTTTTCAAACCAGCACTGGTATGCACATGATGCATAATTCTGTCTATCATTAACCTCTCCAGCATTTTGCCCACTACATTAAGCAAACTGATGGGCCAGTATTTTGATGTGTCTCTATTAACTTGTTTCCCCGGCTTTACAATTGGGACTATGCTAGATTTTTTCCATTGTCTTGGAACGCTGCCTTCTTTTAGGCATTTATTGTACAACTCAGAAAGGATGGAAAGTTTCTGAAAACACGTAGGAGAATCTCACTTGTCAGTCCATCGTCCCCAGGAGCCGTTTTAGGATTGAACTTTTTTATCACAGATGGTATTTCTTCTCAAGAGAAGAATTTATCATCTTCAGTGTCTACCAGCTCCTTTACCTGCTCTCTAATCTGCTTGTGAACTGCACTGTCATTTGTCTCATTGTCTTCAGGAACAAAATAGTCTAACATATGCTTTGTTGTGCTTTCTGTGTCCAAGGTGAAGGTCCCGTCAGGCTGTTGGAGAGTTGTTAAGCAAGTTGTTCTTGATTTCCCAGATGCGGTTTTATAAATGCATTCCAAGGGTTGGACTCCTCAGTTGAGGAGCAGTACTTTTGCCAGGATTTAAATTTTTCATCCTTTAACTTCGATTGGTATTGTCATTTCTCCTCAATGTATTGGATTTTTCTCTCACTCCTAAGGTCTTCATTGTTTAAAGTTCGTTGATATCGTTGTCGTAAGGCGTCGGCTTTTTTCCGTAATATTTTTAATTCGTTGTTCCACCATGGGACTGTTTTCCTTGTTTTTAGTTTTCTACCTTTGGATATTCGAAAAGCTGTGTTACATGCTGCTGTTACACATGAAAAACAGTCATTTATTAGGTCTTCTGTGTTATATTGATTTACTTTTCCTTGTAATTCCTCATCTAGTTTATTTGCGTCCATCTTGTTAGTACAGTTAAATGTAGAGGTAAAATTGGTAGCTAGACTAGTGTCAAATTTCCTGTAGTCCTGGTTAGTGATGTAACGTACTCCCATGTGATTCATCTTTCCTTTTCCATTATTTACGCTTGCAATCTTGAAATTCACAACGTTGTGGTCTGCACAGCTTTCTTCCTCTCCGCATATCCAGTCAGATACAAAACACACTAGTTTGCTGTTGGTAATTGTTAGGTCATTGCAGCTACTTCCCCTATTAGATTGAAACGTTGGTGTTTCAGTGGCTTCGTTCAAAACATAGAGGTCATTACAAATGATAAATTCTTCTAGGGTTTTCCCACGCTGGTTAGTTAGTGTCGTGCCACATTTTGCTTCTGGTATTACTGTCCATGGCTATGATTAAACCGTTTCCCTTAGTGTAATCCATTACTTTTTCTAACTGTCTAATATCTTCTTCTATGTCTCTGCGGGTATCAAAATACGTACTAACACTAAAATTTGACTGCTCCTGAACGCACCTCCTCATTGGACAATTGGGTAATTAGTGTGATATCTAATTGGTCATTGTTTATGACTATACCAGTTCTCTTCCGTCTCCAGACGTATACACTTTATGGGGTCTTGGAAATCCTGCCAACTTATTGTTAAAAGTGTATGGTTCTTGAATGTATGTTATATCAACGTTGTGTTGATTAATAAGCTGCACTAAATTACTAGTTGCTGTTCTCGAATGTTGTAAATTGATTTGGAAACAATTTACTTTGTCCCTTCTCATTGTATGCATTGTTAGTAGTCAATGGTTTCGGTGAATCTCCGCAACATATTTTGATAGCAGCTGCAGCTATTGTCTAGGGAGGAATGCTTTGCATTAATTGGCGATTTATGATTGTATTTATTAAAGCTGGTGCATTTGATGCATTTGTACTGCTCTCTTGAGGCCTTGCATTCCCACAAGGAGTGATTTTCAGCACAGATAGGGCAAGTTAATTCCCCTTTGCAGTCTTGAGCCCTATGGTTAAATTTGCTGCATTTGTAGCACCTGTTGATCTTAATGTAATCATCAACATTACACATGTTCCAGCCTAATTTCACTTTCTTCCCCAAGAATTTCATTCTCGCTGTAGAATTGACTTCTATCACTGAATTGTTGGCTTTTCGCTTGTCCTTGAACAGATACCTTGGTGTTATGTCTTCTTGTTCAATGCACAGCTCACTGTTTTGTTTCATGATTAGCTGCTTGGCATTTTCAATATTTAATTCATCTGAAACATTGTAAATGATGAGTCTAGGATACCTACGTCTTGGCGTTGAAGTTTCTAGTTCTTTGCCACACATTTCGTGGATTGTTTTGCTTAGAGCATCAATTTCCTGTTTATTATGGGTTTCAATTAACAGTCGCCCATTCCTAAGACCTTTAAATGTTGTAATTGCAATCTTCATGTCAACTGGATTCACCTTTGTCTTAACAAGGGTCTTCATATGTTCAATGCTAAGGCCACTTTTACTCTTAACAGTAAGTTTGAAGGTTTTTTGTTCAGCCCTCTTCTGTTCATTGCCACTTAGAGCTTCCGAGTACAACCTTTTCTTCTCGATATGAGATGTTGCCTCCGGTTTGACATCATTAGCTTTTTTCATCTGACATTCTAGGTTTTCAATTTTCCTTGTCTTTTCTTCTAGGTCAGCCATTACTGTATTGTATACACCTCTCAGCGAGCTTACAGATTTCATTATGTCGTCTCTCAAGTCTTTCCCGAGATTTCCGCTTTTTTCAGTTACCTCTAGCAGGGTATTTAAACTGGTTTCAAAGACGTCCTCAAGATCGCGCACCATCTTGCCGCGATCGACTTTTCTATTCTCTGCCTTGCATCATGACCATGGCCGAGGATACAAGTAGCTATACGCCTCGCACTTGTGCGGCTACTAGACTTGTATACATAACTTCACCATCAAAGTTGCTCAGAATAACCGTTAGTATCGCACTTCTACTTGATTGGCAGACTTACCCCCAATTCACAAGAAGGATAATGCGATCACACTTCTACACTTCTCCTCTCACCTGTAATTATGTCTTCAGATGAGTATGAATCGCTCGGCCACAAACTAAATAGCAGTAACGTTGAGTGGCGTACATTCGTCGATTTGTGTGTGTGTGTGTGCGCGCGTGCGCGTGTGCGTGTGTGTGTGTAGTGGTAGTACAATTTTGATATAGGATACGAAAATAAGTCCTCGACAGTATGTTTTACAGCCTACATGTGTTGCAGAGCTTTCACCACTTAACAAATTTTGACCTGTCTTTTACAGAACTAAGCCTAAGTATTATTGTTTGTAAATGTAGTTCTGATGGCTATGTTATTGCCCCCTCACAAAAATACAGTGTAGCATGTTACCTAAATGCTACTATCCACACTTTGTTCCTGTATTCATGTCAAGGCAGGTCATGGCAGTTGTGTGTTTGGCAGTGTGGGGTCAGTTGATCAAAGTTGGATGACCGAGGGTTCACTGTCCTGTTAATGGTACAGGCTTCTGGGATGTGATGCTTTGTAGTTCTGTGGATTCATAAAGAAACTTATGAGGAACCTGCTACCTCCATCTCAGGTTGGAAGGGAATTCTTCTGCCCTGGCAGAGATAGCAGGTTTCCCCTGAAACATTGGTACTAAACAGCGTCACATTCCAGGAGACAGTGATATTAACATTTAACATTCTGGGAATCTCAAATATCTTCAAGTATGCTAAAAATCAATACTACTATATTTCTGATACCAGTACTTGGAAGTCTGAAGGTTTTGATGACACCTGTTACAGTGGGGGGAAAAAAAGCCATGATGTGAGCTGCCTAGATTTTGGATGCTTTAGTGACAGTGATAAGCATGTTTACATTAAATTGTGTTGTTGTTGTAGTCATCCTCATCAAGAGAGAGAGAGAGAGAGATAATATACACTTGACTACTGTTTGGTTACAGGATGTCCAAACAACACAAACTTACCATGTCTCGAGAACGGTCAGCAAGTATTAGATGAATATGGGTATAGTACTGAGAATTTGCCAAGAGACCTTGTTGCACTTTCTGTATTCTACATTGTGCTGCATTGTGTTGGTTTTCTGGGTGTCTGGAGGCGAAGCAAGAGGATAGCAGCATACTGAAGCGAAGTGCTTGTTTTGATACGTGGTAGTCTGTTAAGGTGGTGTTAAGAAAATAGTTTTTTTTCATACAAAAATAAATATATTTGCTTACTTCTCTTTTCACATATACTGTATCTATTTATTCTGTAGTCTGTCTTACGATAGCTCTGTAACCTCTTCCAAAACAAGTTCTGAACAGATTGCAATCTGGTGCTTCCTCTTTCAATTCCAGTATTCTCTCGGTTCCTTAACCCTTCAGCGTGGGGGTATTTAAAACCCAGTCAATACTGTGATGTGGGAAGGTTTTTCTATGGGGTATTTAAATTTTGAGCTAAATTGTGCAGGAGTCTATTCAGAATAATGTAGTTTTGTTAATAGTGGTTGGATTTCGATGAAACTTGAAACAAAATATTTAGGAGTGTCTAACCTTTTCTAATATCCAAATCAAATCCTACCTTAAAAATTTAACTTGGTGTGAAATGCCTTGAAACATTCTTCAACACATAGGGCTGCTTCACATTCGAGGCACCAAAAC
>Ga0123357_10007760_pt1 | contig 13320 bp, 10 predicted proteins | sample TergutEmb28metaG_FD_89873 | JGI IMG/M metagenome (GOLD analysis project Ga0123357, IMG submission 89873) | Embiratermes neotenicus P4 segment gut microbial communities from Petit-Saut dam, French Guiana - Emb289 P4 | ecosystem: Host-associated > Arthropoda: Insects > Digestive system > Gut ...
AGGCCTCTAGTACAAAAAAAATTGGAGGGATTCTCTATCTATTGATATGCTCCTTTCTGCCGTGTCTGTCTTGGTTGTTGTGCCGTCGAGTTCGGAAATCCCGGAGGGACTTATGAATAACCCTGTATGTCTATAAATTGAAATTTTTCACGGAGTACTGTTATGCCATAATGTACTGTCCGTAAGTTCAGCCAGCGGTTTGACCCGGGAGTATAAATCCCACTACGCCCAATTTTTCGTCACGAAAAGTTTCCATGTAATTTACATGTTAAAAAAAAAAAATTTACTTATGTATGACCATACGTTGTAGTTAACCAGTTTTAATGGATGTTCAATTTGTTCAATTATCTGATCAAGGACTTTCAATATAATGTTCCTGGAACTAAAATCATATGCACGGTGGCGCTGCTTCATAATGCAAACTGACGTACGGAGCGATTAGAGGCGGACTTTAGTAGAATTACGCCTAGGAAAATTTAAAAATTAAGTAATTACTCTATCCGATGCTCCCAAATCTCCGTGACGCCATTGTTCTTTTTTAAGTTCCTCAGACTTGGCCTGTTTGCCTTTTTCTTACTTGTAGATGATGATAAGTGTGGAACATTGAAGCAATCACACTGATAGGCTAAAACCGAATTATTCGAAGAAAAGTCTGTCGTCGTGACAATCTACCAAAAACTCTCACTGACTGGTATGGGATCGAACCCGAGCCTCCGAGGTGGCAGGCCGCCGACTAATCGCCTGACCCATAACACCATATGAGTCAGTATCTGAAATTCACAAAAACATCGTAGGGGAAAAAGCAGAATATTTAATGTTAAACTTTGCATACCCAACGACGAAAATCATACTATCATGCGGTCGAAGTTCGTGGGTTCTTGAATCCCTCAGACGTTGGAGGTCACATGTTCGAGTCTGTGTCCCAGTACGATTGAATGAACGCGCTGATTTCCTGTCTTACTTTGTCCGGTGAGACTTGCCAGTGGTTAAAATTTCCCCTGAATTGGTTACGGGCCCAGAGCAGGGTACGTCTAGTGGTAGGATTGCTACCTTTAGCCTCTGGACCGACGTGTGGTATTTCACTACCCAGGGTAATGAAATACTACTCCCCAACTGGCAGAAGGAATCATGGTGGACTTTTGAAGAGACTTCTGGATATGTGAGACCGGTACGGTTCAAGAAGTGGCCCACCTCCATGAAAGATATTATGTTTATTGGACCGTGCATCGTGAATCATTGCGATATTTGAAGAATAAAAGACCAAATTAATGTCACTTGTTATTTTATTTCACTTATGTGCTCAACATATTTCGGACATTAATACATCCATCATCAGGAGCTTGCAACTATTCGGCTGAATTACCACATTGGTCGTATTGTTCTTGGTTCGATGTATGTTGGAGTTTCGGTGTGGTTGGGTTAGAGTGGTATCCGTGTTACAGACTGCTATTCAGCAGAATAGTCGCTTGCTCCTGATGTGAAGCCTGCAACACGGTTACCACTCCAACCCAACCACACCGAAACTCCAACACACATCGAACAAAGAACAATATGACCAATGTGGAAATTCAACAGAATAGTCGCAAGCTCCTGAGTATGGATATACGTATTAATGTCTGAAACATGTTGAGCACATAAGAAGTGAAATAAAATAGCACGTGACATTATGTTGGTCGTTTATTCTTCAAATATCCGTGAAAGATATACGATAATGATGATGATGATGACTTTGTCCGGTATAGGTGTAGACCACGCGATGGGCCTGTACTCTGTCCAAAGAGCTGCATAATTTATCTAATGTTTCGTGGTTTCGGAGTGACTTATTATTCGAACTGATCAACAGAGCCGGACGCGTGACAGCTGAAGAAATAAAATAAAAATTTTATACTCCTATTCCCGGTACGTCCGATTATTTTTCCATGAAACACCTGCATTAACTTCGCTGTCAGCCTATCAGTGTAGGCAACTAATTCTTACGAAAATTTCAGGTGACTAGTGTGAGGTTAAATTATCATTACATGCAGGAAAGGTTGCAAGAGGCTCCACCACGGAATACGGAAAGAGTTAAGAACTTGACGTCGACTAAATTTATTGAACCCTACTCTTTACGGCACACCAAATGAAGGCTTAATCCCTTCCCCAGACTTCCGCCATGCCCTTGAAATCCCTTCACCCTCTGTACAGTACGATACTCGCTCATGTGTACGTCGTTTGGCCATCAAACGAGATTGTAGCTTCCTACAGTAAGGGGGCAGACAGGCTCCTATAGTGCAGTGCAAGGTTTGTGGCTAGTAGAGGAGTTTATCAGAGCTGGCGGACGGGCCTACAGAGTGTGGTGAAGTGTCAAGCGGTGGGTGTTTATTGGCTCGGAACTTGATTGTGACAAGGGCGGAGAGAGGGATTCGACCAAATGACGCTGTCACTGCATTAGTGGCTCGCTCCTAGACTAACGTTTCAAAATTCCACCGGCCAAAAACCGTGCACTGCACTCTACCGCAGAATCGTAGCCACATTTGCATATTATTTATGGACACGGCCTCACAAGTTATATAGGAAGCACAGACTGCGCGTAAAATGGGTAGACTTAACTACACAGAGGAATGGGATTTAAGGAGGTGTGCTACAGCAAGGATGCAGGGCTATATGAAGGACACACAACACAAATACGCCGAGCGAAATAACCCTGCGTGAAGTACACACAACGCAAGCAGTATTTAAATTAAACTGAGTCCACCCTCATGCAAGCTCACGTAGTGAAATTCGCAATTGCCGCTAACAATAATGAGACAGTAAATTTATGTAAGCCTGGTGAAGTCGCCGCATCTCGAAGTAGTGAATCTTACGTTTATTGGACCGTGCATCATTGTAATAGCTGAAGAATAAAAGACCAACTTCATGTCACTTGCTATTTTATTTCACTTCTCATGTGCTCAACATGTTTCGGACATTAATATATCCATCATCAGGAGCTTGCGACTATTCTGTTGAATTACCACATTGGTAGTATTGTTCTTGGTTCGATGTGCGTTGGAGTTTCGGTGTGGTTGGGTTGGAGTAGTATCCGTGTTGCAGGCTTCAGCCTGTAACGCGGATACCACTCCAACCCAACCACACCGAAACTCCAACGCACATCGAACCAAGAACAATACTACCAATGTGGTAATTCAACAGAATAGTCGCAAGCTCATGATGACGGATATATTAATGTCCGAAACATGTTGAGCACATAAGAAGTGAAATAAAATAGCAAGTGACATGAAGCTGGTCTTTTTCCTTCAACTGGAAGTAGTGGCCCCATACTGTTGCGTTCCAAGTTTCATGATACCTCAATTGAATATTATAATGATGAAAATTTAGAGGTAAAGATGTCCTTGTGCGTGACATGAACACATAAGGCGGAGTGGATGTATAGCTCTGCTCATACCCAAACTTGACACCAAATGAGGGTCAGTAATGAGGTTCAGGCCCAGGTCGCTTTCTCCCTGGGGAAACAGCCACGGATAGCCACTGAAAAAGAGGCTACGTGGGTCCCAGAACCAATCCCCATATTCTGGAGAACAGAAAAATCTCCTTCTCCTGCCTGGAATTGAAAACCGATTTACTCGGTTTTCTTAGCCGTTGCCTTGGTCACTGCACCAACGAAGCCTTCAAGTTGCAATTGCAGGCGACGATCAAAGCGGTTGTGTGGTTAAGTTACGTATGGTCCAGGATCAGTGGGAAACACTAGGCCACAGGTTTAAACTCCGCCCAAAGCATGTCTCTTGTGTTTTGAAGAGGAGCATGAAATGGGATTGAGTTCGTTAGTTCAGAATAAGAGCCTATTAATATGTGATGCAATGAAGCAATCGCTTGGTCTGAAGGGCATTCTGTGTCAGCTGTTCGGCAACTGTAATCGCGAGCTTCAGTTGTGTTCGAGGTATCGAGAAATTGGCACATTTCTTCTTGTTCAGTAGAGGCGTTTAGCTGTCCGATCCAGTGTCCAAAAAAAAACCTACCAAATATGTAATTAATTAATTGTTTCATAACTGTTAATTCTGTATCGGAAATGTTCAGTATGAGTAACCAGTGACGACTGGGAAAACGTTTTGATATCTCTCATACAATTGGTTACCTCCTCTAACGTTGACGTTAGAAGGTGGTAGCTCAGTAAATGTAAAGGCGCCGTGCCTGCCACGAGGACACTACAGAAACCGACGAATAGGGCCACTCATAGGTAAACACCGCAGCTTCCCATCCCGGCTGCTCTATCCCGGGAAGAAAGCTCCTGGTACCGACCGAATAGAAAGCTGAGCAGATTCCAGGGCCGTTCTGGTCACTTTAGATAAGAAACAAGTCTGTCGTACCTTTCGAAAACCGAACTAAAATTCTACAGTTTTCCATCTCCTATACCAGAGTTTCCCCAGTTTCTTTTTTCCTCTCGAGGACCCCCCTCTTGGCTTTGACGGATCCTCACATCTTCACTGACTTCAAATATAGAGAGTCCGGATGACAGGTATAAAAAATTTAACGTGCATATCTCAGAAATGACTTCAGATAGCTACGAATATACACCATTAGCACATGTAACAATGTATTGCATGATTTGACTTTAATTAAAATGACCGTGGCTTGCTTCGTGGGCACAGGGTATTTCTTAAATGAATATTATAACGGCCACCCGAAATAAACACATCGCCAATTAAAGAAGTTCCTCGATTATTTTTAACAAAACATTATACCTTTAATTAAAAATAAATATACTTCAAATTAGCCATTACAGAAATGTATCCACGGATCCAGTGAAAACTGGTCGCGGATCTCTTAGGATCCGAGAAGCACACTTTGCGACTAATCATTATACACACTGAGGTATCAGGGCTCCTCATACGGTCCGGACCTACGTAAAGAAACCGTTCAAAAAGGAAATCGATTAAAAAGGAGAAAGAAAAATTCCGTGAAACGCACCAACAGTGAAGTTAAAATGTCAGCTAGGAGTCTCAGTTCTGAGCAATGCGTCTCGTAACATACATAAATGCAGAAGCTGTCAATACGAGATGTGCCAACGTCTCAGATTCTACTTCTGTTACACTTCTTACGAGTGGAAAGGGAAAAGATTGAAGCCTCACCATATTGGTTCGCTGCAAGTGCCGTCTCTACACACGGTTACATCAGCAACTACACATATCGACAACCGATTCTACGTCATATTCAGTTATAGATAATGGAGCGTACGGGTAAACATTTCAGACGCTCCAAATGTCGGACAGAGTGTTGCAAGACAGCGTTGTGTCCGGGCTATAATCTCATTTAGACCACCTGCAGTTGCCGTCATCGAGGGAAAAGAGGAAGTCCGGCCGGGTGGCACCATATCCCGAGGGACCAAGCCGACCCGCCGAACTTGGCAAAGGGAACAGAAGGCACGAATCAGCTACTATACAAAGTAAAGCAGTAGGCAATGATTTCCTATTTCTTTATATCCGTATTGGCGTTCCGTAAGTCGATGAACGTTCTAACATTCCTTCCACTTCAAATTCAAGAGGCAAGGTGAGCGAGTTGGGGTTGATGTGAGAGGTGATATGACATCTCAGGATCGAGCGGAGATTGGCTCAAAGCCATTTTCGAAAGAAATCTACTCATATTTATCCACGGGGGCCAGAAGCGTGGCACCACAACAGCAGCAGCTTTCTTTTCTACACCCCAAAGAAGTCGTTTTTTATTCCCCATCCTGTAGCTATATTGTCTTTTCTGAATACATCCCAGTTTCTTCCCTATCACTTGCCTCTGATGTCAGTTTAAGAAGGAGAGACACAAAACTGTAGGTGACAGATAACCTTCTCTTTCAAAACAACAAAGAGTACCAAACTGACAAAACATATTCGATACAGATTATTGATCTAATTTTTTTTTTCCCGCGAAGAAGCAAGAGATTTCTGTCTACTATACAGCGTCCAGCCCGAATCCAAAGTCCAACAGTTCTCCTGTCCAATGGGTGCCAGGGGCACTTTTCCCCGAGGCTGAAACGACCACGGTGTGATGCTGACCACTCACATACATCTGATGATCTGATGACAAGATTAAGAGTGAATGGAGCTACACTTCCAGTTCGGCCACGGAATTTATAATTTTTTTTTTCTTTCTGGGCGCGCCTTCAACTATTTGGGATACATAATATCAAAATGTTTTGGAGTACTAGACAAAATAAAGGCAGAATAGATCTTGGGATGTTTTAAGGTGCTATCACAACGTCCTTCCCACAGGAGCTTGAATTATAAAACCCTTCATTAGGACAGACAGCGTCCGGACTGGGTTTTGAACCCTAAAATACGCGAAATTTTGCTAACTGCTCGACCGTTAAACAAGATTGATAGGAACGGTACACAATTCGATACGAATTCATAGTGTTATAGAAAGGTCAGTCCAAACACAGAGACACTCTGCATTCGATTAAAATTGTTTAATGAAACGGCCATGAGGTATGCAGAAAGGTGCCTTTCGGGCAAAATCGATAAAAAAAATATTTCAGTCACAAAAATGTCCATTAGACCTAACATGTCCCTTCCTTACAGCTCACTATATGTCAGGCATTCTGTGTCCACAAGTGAGTGCAAAAGTGTATTGAAATATTGCAACCGATAATACAGAAGTGATGTCATGTGCTTGCGTTCCGTAGGTACATGATTCGAATCCTGCCTGGACTACATGGTATTGTGGTGGTTCGAATGGCTTTAGGCAATTGCTCAGGCGAATACTTCGTTAGTACGCTACCCCTAAACATGCCGCAATTATCTCCTACGAATTACTATATCCCTCCCCCCCCCCTCACCGCTCAGAATAATTTACGTTGTTTCGAAATTTATTACCGTTTCGTCACGTTCAGAAAAATGAGTGCGGATGTTTCAAATCACGTAAGCGTAATTATGGGAATGAGATGACATTCACTTTACACACGGTTACGGGACGAAGCCTGAGGGTGATAATGGGCTTAACAGGGACGAGGTAACAGTGGAGTGGAGAAGACTATATAAAGAGAAGCTTTATGATCTGCACTCCTCATCATATATTATTCGGGTAGTCAAAAAACACGTAGGAGGTGAGCAAGGCATGTAGCAAGTATGGGGAGAGGGGAGGTGCACACACAGTTTTGTGTGGAGACCTGAGGGAAAGAGACAATTTGGAAGACCTAAGCAAAGATGCGAGAAAATATTAAAGTGGATCTTCAAGAAGAGTGGTGGGGAAGCATGGACTGGATTTATCTGGCTGAGGATTGGGAGAGTTGGCGGGTGCGTGTGAATGCAGTAATAAACCTTCGGGTTCTACATAATAAGGGAAATTTCTTGACTAAGTGAGGATCCGTTAGCTTCTCAAGAAGGACTGTGTTCCATGGAATTAGTTAGTTAGTCAGTAAGTCAGTCAGTTTAGTTTAGTTGGTAAGTCAGTCAGTCAGGACGAGGTTTCTTTAGAATCATCCCACCAAACACAGTCAGAATCGGGAAAACACCTTACAGAATTCTGTATATGTACGTAAATAAATAAATATCTATAAATACACACACATACATGCATACATACATACATATATACATGCTATTATGGCAAAGATTATTCCTAAATTTCCAAATGCTTCCTTCTTTCCACTTTCATGACAAATGATGCGAGAAATTATAACAAATCCTAGTAGGATGAGAATATAAACTTCAGGATGTCCGAAAAATCAAAATAAATGTTGGTATAAAATTAAATCTCCACCTCCAGCCGGGTCGAAAACTGATGTGTTTAGGTTAGATCTATACACTACGTCTCATGTATAATATATATATATATATATAATATGTAGTAATTTACACAAAACAAGGAAAATGTTTTGGGAAAGAAGAAGTACTCCAATTGAAGAACACCACTTCAAAACTCGCAAATTTCCTTGATAATGTAATTAATTGGACACACTATGGTTAATTTGCAACGCAGCAACTTTTATTTCCCGCAAGCAATAAAGCTGCAAGGGCATAGCTGACGACGCACTGAACCAATCGCATCAAGTCCAAAACCATTACATTACAGAACACGTAAGCAAGCAGTCGGAGTGGAACAGGCAAGCCTCTCGGTCCCGCATCCAGCTGCATTGTTCGCAGAACACTTCCACGTGACAAATGTATGGCACCGATCACCGATCAAAGTGAGATCCTTAGTTTGGGAACAAGTTCACACTTCTCCAAATGTTTTCTGGAAGCACAACAATGCGCACTGCCCGCGCTTCATCGTGGACTGATCCAGCCACCAGGCACAACGACACTTCACTGATTTGTGTCGTAAAAGGAACAAGATTTTATCACAATAGAGAGTCGCTTAGACGACTGACGATATGTTTTCCTTTCAAATAATCCCTTCATACTCTATCAGACGAATGTTTCTTTTCCATTCCTTTGATCCTACTAGCAAATGAAATGCTTGCGGGCCGAGTATTACACAGGCAAACACAGATAGGGACATCACGTTCAGAATTGTCATCTCTCCAAAATATGTTTGATATACAAGAGGTTTCGGGGACCGCGGTGGAACAGTGGTTAAGGTGTCGTGCTACAAATCGGAAGGTCGCTGGTTCGATTCCAGCTGGTGTCATTGGAGTTTTTCATTGACACAAAATTCTTCCGATCTATGGCCCTGGGGTCGACTCAGCCTCTAACAGAAATAAGTACCAGGAACATTTCCTGAGGGTAAAGACGACCGGTGCATAAGGCTGACAACCTTACCACCATCCTGTGCCGTTGTCATGAAATCTGGGAACCGTAACTTCCTGGAACCCTCTGAGCCACTCTAGGCCTGTAACGGGACTGCTTTAACTTTTACAAGAGGTTTCGGCGGTTGGCTGTAACTCTTTCTTCGTTCCAGTGGTGGTCACTTCTAAGTCACAATTTAATTCGTCCATAACAAAACCAATGTGATAAGTGTATATATCGTCAAAACACAACTATATTTATTAGTAGTATAATAGGGTATCAACTACATTAGGCACAACGACATGTTTCGGCCGCTAATGCTGGCCATCTTCAGGTTGTACATGGACTTATCGAGTAGCTATACAACAGATACAACACATGTGGGGTGTTTTTTTTTAGGTGTTACAGACCATGGTCTCACGACTGACACAAACGAGATCTCGGTCCCACACAAATCCCTTTCCCACACCTAAAATCATCCCACATATGTTGTATCTGTTGTATAGTTACTCGATAAGTCCATGTAAAACCTGAAGATGGCCAGCATTAGCGGCAGAAATATGTCGTTGTGACTAATGTAGTAGATAGCCTACTATACTACTAATAAATATAGTTGTGTTTTGACGATATATAAACTTATCACATTGGTTTCTTTTTCTAATAATACAACAGGGACGACGCAACTTAAAATTAATTCTTCCATTTAAGATTCGTGGTAAAACCTGTGAATGAACTGGAACCTTTTGACTACAACCGGTCTGGTTAACGTAAACAGCCTATTATTTAGAAATCTGGATTCGATCGCATTAGTTTTTAAGAATTCTAATAAAAAAACATACAAACAGGCCGGCACAATAACAATGAAACGTATGAAGACAAAAGCACGTCCAACTCTCTGAATATCATTAAGATCGTATTTACTTTAGTCCAGGTGTATATAAACCTTCCAAAAATCTACGAGCAACCTCAAAATTCCAGGCGCCATAAAGGTAACAATATAGCAAGTACCATAATTATGAACCACAAATATTAGGTGCTATCGTAAAAAATATGGGGGACCGCGGTGGCACAGTGGTTAAGGTGCTGTGCTACAAATCGGAAGGTCGCTGGTTCGATTCCAGATGGTGACATTGGAATTTTTTATTGACATAATCCATCCGATCACACTATGGCCCTGGGATCGACTCAGCCTCGAACAGAACGGATTACCATTAGTATTTCCTGGGGATAAAGGCGGCGGATGCATAAGGCTGACAACCTACCACCATCCTGTGCCGTTGTCACGAAATCTGGGAACCCTAACTTCCTGGAACCCTCTGGGCCACTCCAGGCCTGTAATGGGACGGCTTATCGTACAAAATATAGTCATACGGTCCACCCCGAATCCGGGATTTGCGCATCTCTCCTTCTTCTTCATGCAATGTACATTTTCAAGCTTTAATATCTGTCTCCTAAATCAACCACTGCCACATGTCTTCAGACAATCTCACGTCAGTTTCTTTAAAAAAAAAATTAATGCTGCTTAAGTTTCGATATAAAGCCAGTAAGTGATAGGGCGTTGTCGATTTTTAGACGCGTTCGCAAAACTGCGAAAGGTTACTATCATCATCGTCACGTTGTCTGTCTGTCCGTCTGTTTCTCCCTCCACATGGGACAACTCGGCTTTTCGTGAAATTTGATATTGGAGTTTCTTTCGAAAATCTGTCCAGAAAATTCAAGTTTCGTTAAAGTATGACAAGAATAACAAATACTTCACATGAAGGTCTATGTAAATTCACGATAACATGTGGCTCCGTTCTTCTTAGAATAAGAAATATTTCAAAATGTGGGGAAAACCAGAACACATATTACATGTTCAATAATGTTTTCCCAAAAATCGTGCCGTTTATGAGATCAGGTGGAGAAGTATTGTATAGTCAGACAGGCCACACATGCCAATATAATATGGCGCATGACCATTGCATGTTGGATAAATAAAGCTACAAACACACACTCAGAACATGTAATACCCACTGCTTTGACACGGCAACAATGGTTACTCGAACGCGCCTCAAAATTACGTTTCTACGTATATTGCCCGTCTTGTATAGATAGTAAGTGATACATTTCGGAGTCTAGCTGTGTCCCAGTTTTCGTGTATAAATAAAAGGTGCTGCTATTTGTTTTGTCACGTATCGCAAAATATAGCTATTCTTAACCACAAACTGTTGATGTAGTAAAGCGAAGAATGAGGAAACATTAAATGCTTAAAGCTGAATTATAAAATTGTAGTGAACAATTGTTAGAACAGCTGTTATTTGTAAGAGAAATAGCACATTCGTGATGCAGGCCACATCACAGTAATCAGACCGATTCATGTAACATAATTACATGCAACGCGCCAAGATACCAATAAAACTCGGGGCGTTGCTAACAGCTGTGCGAGGAAAAGCCCCTAATGAGCGTTCAAAACGGAACGCGTAATTTTGTAAAGAAGAGAAACAGCCCCAAAGCCGCAACGTTTCCCTTACTTACATTGTTATATCACTGAAAGTGTGCCTAGATTGAAATTATTCTGTAATTAAATGGATTCTGGTTGTTTACACTCAGTTTCCTATTGGGCTTGTTTTGAGTTATATCAGGAATATTCATAAATGTTCAAGCAGTCGCACCGTACGCATTGTGCAGTTTCTATACCATAATAAATAGGATGACGATCTAACGAACAAGAGTGTCGGTGCTTTGACTTATACAGGCGATTTCACCTCCAACAGTGCAAGGAAGAGACAAACATTCCCCTAGAATTTTTATTTCTCTATCATATTCCGCATACACAAACGCATACATCGGCCATCTGGAGAAACTTCTTTCCATGAATTCTGAGCCCTGTAGTTCGATTAGTTTCCGAGATATCGAATATCAAAGTTTTTGTAATTTGGGCGAATTGGTCCTGCACGCCACCATTTCGAACTCAGTACCTCCGGAATGTATTTAAAGAGTTCAATAAGATCCAGTTTTAAAGCTTATATAATGCAATTTACACGTCTCCAATACACCTTCATTATTTTACATAGCTCATATAGTTATTCCTGCCTCATAAGTCTCATTTGTCTGGTGAAAAAATGTCCCTAAAAATAAACCCGGTACATTAAAACAGCACTATAAATTCCTTATCCCTTGTGATGTACAAATTAAAAAGAAAGGAAGAGTAATCAGTTACAGCACTTTGCAGTGGCGTATTGTATATCGTGTGACATGTTTCGATTTTTGCCCAAAGCCATAATGAGCGGAATATTTGTAGCTAAAGCCGAAATATGTCGCACAGTATACAAAAAGACGGTGCAAAGGTACTCACTTCCATCCTTTTAAATAAGTAATGAATTGAAGAATAAGAACCAACTAGATGCTACTTAATGCTTTATTATACTTACGATAGGCTCAACATGTTTCGGGCACTATTATGTCCATCATCAGGAGCTCACGACTATAGTGTTGATTACCACATGGACCGTTCCGTTCTTGGGTTGCTGTTGGTTGGAAGTTAAGTGCAGGCAGGCTGGATAAGTGTAAGTCTATAGCCTGCAAATAGGACACTTATCCAGCCTGCCTGAACCTAACTTCCAACCATCAGCAACCCAAGAACCGAACGGCCCAATGTGGTAATCCACACTATAGTCGTGAGCTCCTGATGATGGGCGTGATAGTGTCCGAAACATGTTGAGCCTATCATAAATGTAATAAAACTATAAGTAGCATCTAGTTGGTTCTTATTCTTCAGTTATCACAACAATGCACGGTCCAACACACATCAAAAGTAATGAACTGTAGGTTAAGTAGGTCATTAAATCTTCAAAAACACCTTGCTAAATACAGGGTGCCTCACAGCTATAGCGTCATGTGCGGTGCAAAATACAGTCAAGTACAGGCATGTATGATTTAATATGTTACTCTGTAATGCTCACTTTCAAGTGCCACATTAGGGTAAAAATAGTAAGAAATTTCTGGTTTCTTGCCCTGCAAAACTCATTTCGAAAGAGCCGTAACTATGGCGTGCAGAAGACAATCAGAAATAAACTAAATTCAACGCGCTGCGTGCCGCGAGGCAGATACGTGGGCAGTTGCACGTGCGTCAGTCAGTTTTCCAGGAAACTTCCAAATCATCTGGTTGCACTGGTTGCATGTTCATATTATTGTGAACTATCTCGAGTTGGAAGAGTGCAAAGTATGAAATACTTAATCTATGGTGCAGAGTCCTTCTTGAGAAGCTAACTGGTTTGCAGCTAGTCAAGAAATTCCCCAGATTTCACGGAACCCGAAGGTTCATTACCGCGCTCACAAGCGTCCGCCACTTGTCTCTATCCTGGGCCAGCCCAATAAAGAATGAAATACCAGACATAAAAATAAATTACAAAGTGCCAAGCAGGTAAAGTATAAAAACGTAACCGCAGTGTAATATTACAACGTCACTGCCCTCGTTTCTTCCAGATGAATGCAAACTAACACCCTCAAACAAAAGATAAGGGTTTTTTAATATTTGTGTATTCCATCACGTTGTGTATAATAGATCAATATTTATGTATCAAAAACCGTCTTACACAACAATGTTTGCTAAAAGCAACAAATAATATTATTACTACATGTTTCGACC
>Ga0123357_10007761_pt1 | contig 13320 bp, 5 predicted proteins | sample TergutEmb28metaG_FD_89873 | JGI IMG/M metagenome (GOLD analysis project Ga0123357, IMG submission 89873) | Embiratermes neotenicus P4 segment gut microbial communities from Petit-Saut dam, French Guiana - Emb289 P4 | ecosystem: Host-associated > Arthropoda: Insects > Digestive system > Gut ...
AGGTGCCTTGTTTATATAAAAAATATTTTTAATGCCACAAGGAAGAAGGAAATAAAAACAAAATTAAAACTCCCCCCCACATAAAAATAAGAAAAAACACCCCCCCCCCCCCCCCCCCCCCGTGTGTGTGTGTGAAGTTAAGACTGTTCAAAAGCCTTTGGGGGAGCCGGTGGTTCGGCACTAGTGGCCGTTCTCGAGAATGGAACCGAATTTCTTTCATCTCTGCCATCAGCTGCATCCCTTTCCATCCCGTGTCACGTAGGGGTTGTCAGCGCCATTGCGGCCGGCATGCGAGCTAGCAGTTGTGCCGTGTTCGATCGCAGACGTCAGTGCGGCCGCGCGCGTGGAGGAAAGAAGTAGTGTGTGCTGCTGTGCTGATGTGTGTTTTCGTACGGCCTACTCTTCTTGGCTGTGAATGGTATGTATCACCTCTTACTTTTTTCTAAGTGAGCAGACACGATGTGTTAACACTAATAACAATGTCTTTACCATTCCTCGGTTAAGCTCAAGGTGTAATGTTTCTCGTGGAATGACCTAAGTTTTCAAAACGTGTAGTCAGTTATGTATTTACGGTTGGCCATTTGTGAAGCCCACGGGAAGAAAATTTTCACAGTTTTAGTACGTGATTTGTCTGCAAATTGCATTCTCGAGGTTCATTCAAAATTTCGCCGGTTATGACATTGTTACACTTGTTGATATGACGAACATGTTAAATATGAAACTTGGCGGGATCAGTTGATCAAAATGGCGATAAAGGCTCTGTATTTACAATTAGAATTCAATCAGTAAGCACGGGTAAAAGAAAAGAGAAGTCCCAGGAATAAGTGCCTGCCAGTCTTTAGGACAATGCATGAAATAGCGTCTGACATCCAACAGACGGGGGTACAAACTTTTGAAAAAAAACGGAAAAAATCTTAAATTGTTCCTCTGGCGGTATGTTATCAGAACTATGGGCCATGTCTTCCCATTCGCAGAAATGCCTGTCACTTTATACCTTAACTTGTACCCATGCAGTCGAAGTTCCTAACGTATAATTCGTTACGTTTGTGCACTGAAACCTTTTTCAGCAGTTCGGTGTATGATTTTCACAAACATTAAATATGCTGTATGTAATGAAATCTAGTACATTTTTCAAGGTGTCATGTAGAGTCAAAGGATGTCAGGGATGATTAGTTTTAGGACCACGGATCAAGGTGAAACTCGAGGTTTCACACTCTTTGCTTGCCGTATATTTTCCTCAAGCGCCCAGCCCAAAGCGCTTGTTGCCAGTGGAGATTATCACGTGTTAATCGTTAGCAACATTTAAATGAATAGAATGGCTAGTCTTGTGGAGGGGCATATAGGTATATGCTTGATGGGAAGGTGGAAACTCCAAGGGTGATGTGGTAGGGTGTCGATCGACGTGACTTCATTCCGTAGCCACATTATAGTCGTGGTACTGGAGGGTCGTTATTGCAGCTAGCTTCTTGTGAGAGTAGACTGGAACAGCTTTTCCCTGTTAAAACAAAATTCCCAAGAACTCTATCGAAAAGGGCCTTTAAATATTTCTTGATATGGAAGGACTGTTGTAGCATTTGACTTTGAGTTACGATATATTCGATTTCGGGCTACGTAACAGTTCTTGAGGAGAGGGCGACAAAGGAATAACGCACTAACTCCATGGAGCAGAGTCCACCTGAGAGGCCAATAGGGCCTCAGCTACTCAACAAATTCCCCGCCTTTTATGGAACCCGAGAATCCATTACTGCATTCACAAGCGCCCGCCGCCTCTCCCTATCCTGAGCCAGATCAACCGAGTCTAGGACTCCCCATCCCCATTTTGAGGATCAATTATAATATTATCTTCCCATCTACGCCTAGTTCTTCCAAGTGGTCTCATTCCCTCAGGTCTCCCTACCAAAACGTTGTTTGCACCTTTCTTGTCTCCCATACTTGTCAGATACCCAGCCCATCACATTTTTTTTTTATTTTATCACCCGAATAATGTTCGGTGAGGAGTAGGCTTACTTATCATAAAGTTCCTCGTTATGTTGTCTTCTCCACTCTCCTGTCATCTCGTCCCTCTTAGGCCAAACTATCTTCCTCACAACCTGTTTTCTAACACCCTCAGCTTATGTTGCGCCCTTAATGTGAGAGACCAAGCTTCACACCCATACAAAACAAAAGGCAAAAATTATAGTTATGTATTTCTTAATCTTTATATTTTTGGATAACAAACTGGAAGACAAAGGGTTTTGCACCGAATGGTAGCAGGTATCGCTTTACTTCAATCAGTCGAAAGAGGAATGAGTGCACTGAGCCACTCATATACAGAGTTACTTTTATAAATATACTTAAAAACTTGTCATATAGACCTCAGTGACATGTTTGCTTATGAGACAGACCTCCCTGAGTTTAGGTAAATAAACAGGACGTAAAGTTCCAGGAACCTCTATGATCATCTTCTGAGGATACAGATTTGTAAATATGCAACAGTGAACACAACCTCTATGATCATCTTCTGAGGATACAGATTTGTAAATATGCAACAGTGAACACAAGGCATATATATATATATGATTTGGCCTTCAGTATGCAGGACAAAATCACACGAACCTGCAACCACAGCCAAATATTATATTGTTCATGCACATGGAAACGACAGTGACAAATTAGAACTGTAAAGAAGGTAAATTTAATAGCAGAATAAATCTGGAGAATGCTTGTTATTATAATATGGATCAGAGTTTTTGTATCTTGTCTATCTAAAAACGTAAAGAAATAATGTGACTTACTTTGTATAAGTGCAATTTTATTTATCTTATGAGCGTGGAAGTTGCCTTCATTCTAAGAGAAGTAGACATATGGCTTTTCGGCACAAAATTCTCAGAATTCATTTATTCACGATCTATACAGTACGCAGTGGCGCAGTTGATTTAGATCCTGCGCTGGAAACCGGAAGGTTGCGGGTTCGATTCCCGATGGGGTCATAGATTGACTTAATCCTTCTGGCCCCACTGTGGTTCTGGAGTGGACTCAGCATGGGGGTAAGGCGGTCGATTCGTAAGGCTGACAACTTTGCCACTTTCATATGCCGACTGACTAGAAATTTTGGAAGCCTCAACTTCCTGAAGCCCTGAGGGTCTTCCCAAGCTTTACCATGATTCAGCATTTGGACTGTAGCTTTGAATGGTGCGATTATTCATGAATAGGAAAGGTTTTGGATACCAGTGTTCGTATTCCGAAATGAGGCGCTTTAACGGAATTTTGTGTGGGGGACTGACGGAAAACATAACCAAACTTTTGGTAAGCAGTTGCCAGGCCGAGACTTGAGACACGCACTTGTGAAATAGTAAGAACTGAATCTCGAATTTTTTTTCGATGTGCGCAGCTTATGGGTCAACCCATGTGGCAGGCAAATTGCGAGCCCCCTGAAGATGGTCAACAGATGAGGCCGAAACCTGTCGGAGCAATAATTAACAAATAAAACATTGTGCAACAAGTCGGTGTTAAATATTATATATGTAATATATTTGCACGGAAAATATAAATATGAAATTCCCACTAAACGACGTCGTCTGGAAACGAAAATCTGGAAGTAAGAGGTTTAGCCGCATTTTATCTTTGATTATGTGCGGAAAAATCTAGTTTCAGTAAATCGCTAAGGTTCTGATTTCGCTATTTATTGATACGTAGTGAAACTAAGGTCAAAATTCTTGTCTGGTTGAAGCGGCAGAAAGTGTTAGCTGGCGCTGTTACGTGGGTTGCATAACGCTCACGGTGGCGCGTGATCAATAGATCAGAGTGCCGTCGGGTAGCACGTTTCTGAACTCACCTTCCAGCAGCAGGAAAATAATTTTAATGCAAATGCAATTCCAGGTTGTCTGCTTTATTCCATAATATATCGTTATCCATTCTGCAATTTCAGCAGTGGACACAAAGAAGTTAATAACTCTGAATATTATTTTATGACCTTCTAAATACAGAGTTGACGTTCCTCAGTTTTTCTAATGGTTCCCGCTACTTGCGTCAGAGACTTGGTACTGACACCGAAGAAGAAACCAGTTTGGTGTACCGGGAACATTTATGACTTTCATTTGGGAAGAGATATTCGAACCTCGAGTAGATTGCTGACTACCCTCTCTGTGGTTTTTCGTGGTCTTCCTCATTCTCTTTCTAGGCGAGTTCCCGGATTAAATCTTGAAACAGGTCTTTGTTACGTCTGCTCACGTCGCTAAATCCGTTCATTTAACTTGGTGAGTAGTCAGACCGACGTCTAGACTACTTGGTCAAATGTGAGGACTGGTTTTTGTGTCGGATGTTGCAGAGTCGGTGGTTTGACTATGTCACTGTGGGGGGGTGGGGGGAGGGGAAGCCTTTACATTGTTACTTGCAATGATGAGTAGTAACTAAATGGAGCAGGGCCTGTATTGAAAAGCTTATAGTAACTCGCCTAGGTAATAAATTTCCCACACTATGTAATACCCCGAATTTTCTTATCTAAGCTAGATCTGAGTTTCTGATGGTGCTGGATGTGAATATTACTGTCCTGTGAGATCTGACACCATGCAGTCTAGTAGAATTAGCAACGGTGTGAAGGCACTTTGTCTTGGTCTTCACCGAGTGTCTTCATCAGTGAAGACAGACGAAGCAGTATCCGCTGAACAGTCGGTGGTTCTACGAGACTGCACGTCATCGCATTTCTGAAGACAGCAGTGTTTATTACCGTGTTCGAAGACACCAACACACATTCCCGTTTTGAGCCATATAACCCCCGCCCACACTGCCCCACCCTGTGTCTTTAACATCCGTTTTGATATCGTCCTATCTACGTCTAGTTCATCTCAATTGTCTCTTAAATCCTGGTTTTCTCAACACATCTTTTTGTGCATTTCTTATCTCTCCCAAGAGTGGTACTTGCTCCACCCATTTCATGCTTTTTGATCTCATCAACTTATATTATTAGTTGTGGAGTAAAAACTATGAAGATCCTCATCAAAGTATCCTCCAGGCTCTTGTTAAATCCTCCGAAGGCCTTATTCAGCATTCTATCTCAGATGCTCTCATTCCAAGTTGTTCCCTTAATGTGAGATAAATCCTACCGTGTTTAGATAAAACAAAATTATAGATTTTGTAGTTATATACTTTTTATATTTTAGTGTCATGTCTACAGACAGCAGACAATACATTCTGAAATTTATCTCGTCAAGAATTAAATTTTTATTTTTTTTATTCCGTCCCCAGGCATATAAATTAGCAATATTTTTGGATGGTTTGTGGCTTATATCTATATTAGGATCTTATCTTGTATTCTGGCTTGTAGTAGACCTTCTGTGTTTTCGATACAGCATTTAGTATTTTTTCGCTCAATAATTTAATATCATCAACATAGACAAGAGCCGTTGTGTCACATTCAGTTTTACTCCACATGGTTAGTGTTCTGGGAACTTCCTGACTAAGTATTTGACAGTAAAGGTTTGCAGCAGTAACAATGAGACATCCTTATCGTAGACCACTCTGAATAGGAAACATATCAGAGTAATATTTACCCATGCGGAATTTTTTGTAGGTTTCAATTAAGCTTATTTTAATTACTTCAAATAATTTTGTGGATATTGATATTGATATACATGTTAACTGCAATTGGGTTGACACCAGGTGGCAGTAGCACAGTACACATTTACACAAAACAATACATAGAACAAAACAGTAATATACCTGATAATGTGAGAGTGTTACGCAATATATTCCTCGTAACTGAATTATAGCTTTGAACTTTGTAAACACCTGATGTCCTCTCCCATTATATTTATATTTTTTCAAGTATCTGAAAAAAGTCGGGAAGTCTGATCTGTAGATGATATGCAACTTAGAAATTCATTCTGACTCTCCATTACGTTTTTCCGCATATTTCGTTATTGGTGATAGAGGAATGTTGAATAAAATTATATATATATATATATATGAGAGTTACCGTAGGTCTGCAATATTCGTATCTTATATCGTTGCAAGCGCCTAACAGAAATGGTACAGGATCATTAGGGGAAATATCCTTCAGTGTCAGGTCACTAATGGCCTAAGTTGTGTGTCGACTGCTGGACATGGAAACTGAATACGGTTTATTCATTGATGTATTAATAATAATAATAATATTTATTAACTGCAATTGGGTTGTCACACGGTGGCAGTGGTAGTATACAGACTTTACCAAGACGTTCTTTATTTTCGAAATGGAATAAGGTTTTACGGCACACGCGTGAAAGTGACTTTATTTACTCCAGTACGAAAAGGAAGGCCTTTCCTGAGCCGATATTTACAAAACTCAAGATTACTCGACAATATTATGTGGAGATATGTTACATCGGTTTCATCCAAATTGGACAATAAATGTGAACACTACTGACAGAAATCAATTTACTTCCCTAAGTAAAGTACGACAATAATTGCGCCGGTTTCCATGGAACTCGGATCACTGAATAAAGAGGTTATTGTATATTTTCTGAATTCTTCGTCTGACTTTAATGGATCCAAATCAGACGGAGAAAATATCATTTACGCCCTTGGGTAAAGTACGAATTTCACTGTACACATTTTCACGAAATTCACACGTAATGGTAACGTGTGGAGGTATTATAGATCGAATTTTACTCCAGTCTTCCTAGAAATAAGGAAATTACTGGAGAAATTTCTTTATGCTTTTAAGTAAAAGGTGACTGTCACGGTGCCCATTTTCACGCAACCCGAGCGCTTGCTCGGTAACCGCATGTGTATAGAATTCCTGTACCGAATTTCATGACGGTCTGAAAGATTGGGTAGTCGCTGATATTATGTCACAAAAGAATGTATGTGGTTTCCACATAAGGGCCCTTTTTCCTTCGTAAAGAAAACCTAAAAATTAATAAATAATAATAATAATAATAGCACATTGCCTGATGTTTTGCCAGACTGTCAGTAAGTCCTGCAGTCAACAGGAATATTTCACTAACACTTTCAAATACCTCACTTTACGTGGGATATTGTGGTATATGTGAATGTATCTGGAGTTTAGTTTTCTTCTGGTTTACTCATCACTGTCGCCGCTGATCTGGTGCCTGATGAGCCCGCATTCCTACATGGACGTAAGAATTAAAAACCAAATTTCGTGAAACTTATATAGCATGTAATTTCATTGCTTTCACTTCAGAATTAAACATTCAAAAATTTTACTATGGGCCTATACTTTGCTTAATATCTGGTATGATTTCCAATTGAATCGTTCTACAACAAATCTTACGTAATACGCAAGTGAGCTAACAAGCTTCTGAGCACGCGAATGTTTGTGTAAAACCAAAGAGCACTCTGTCCTGTGGCTATTACTAAAATTTCTTCCAACAAGGAATTATGTCATCTTGGAGGCTACTGTGCAAGACCCTGGAAATCCAAGATGCAATACATGCAAGAGTTTTGTGGCAAGTAGAGCGAGAATCGCTACCTGAAGTTATTCTCTACGAATATAAAAATTCCTACACACACAAACATAGGTACTTGCGTATTTAAGATGGTTGACAGTTAAGAAATGCACAATGCAAGTGCCGTTTGAGCATTAGATATAACGAGGCTGTATCATTGCGCAGAACCCAGGAGGTGGAAGAGAAGAGAAAAAGTGTGGAGATGGAGTAAAAGAATGCTTACCCCAACGTGTGGATTCCTACACCAGCGTAACAATGGCAGCCACTGCCATATCGATCCGAAGGGATGAATATTGCATTTAGCTTTCTCCAATTACGTTGACTCAGCTCGCTCATAACGTCCAAACTATATGTTTAGCGGATCGTGATCTTTTGCTTCTAAATTCTGAATTATCTCAGCAACTGCTGTCATGATATGTTCGTAGTATGTGTCTGCCCATCTGTCTCTTGTGATAGCTAAAACCGAGACATATTTTAAGGAACTTTGACGTTACCATACTTTTGTAATTTACGATCGGCTGCTATTTTATAAACAGTTCTCTCCACTGTTCAGTGACCAGGTACAGTGCAGTAAATACGGGTTACTGGAGTGAGTAAGAAATCGTGCAGCACACAGACGTACAGTAGCATTTAACTTGCATTTGTTCTTTGAATATTGTTTGGGTGAATCTCATTCTTCTAAGTTTCCTTGAACGTTCGAGGATTGGCCGATTAATAGCGAAAAGCATTTCTCTCATTATTTTTCCTGTTTATCTACAGACATCAGGCTTCTTCGTCGATCCCAAGTTCTTCAATATATTCGAAATGTCCTGGTGGCTGCTGCCGTGCTAAGCAGGGAAATTTCATAAGTGAGAGAAGGCGACTAACTGCACCTGGTTAACTCTGTAAGTTCTTGTGTTGCATGGGTGGCGATTCTTGAGCTATTTGATTGTCCAGCTATCGGATGCGTAACATATGAACGCACAAGTCGCGCGATGAGTGCCTTAGACTTGTCTCCACACCCTGTCTCGAGACTAGTGATTTTATTGTCTCACAACGTCTCCATTACGTTTCACTATAATCTGCTGAGCTTCATGAAGTAGAGTTTTCGAGCCTGTCTCGTTTCAAACAAGTACATTACGTACTTCATATCGTAGACGGGACATCGGATATGTTGAGAGGTTTTTGGGTTTACTCAGTTAATATCCTGCAGGAAAGGCAGTAACCACACCGTCCACCAACTTTCACAAGGGTCTTTACATCTCATTCGGTGCTTCTTACACTTTTCATTTGATGTTGCGTCTTTATATGAATTACGAATAATTCACCGTGTTTTGTTTCTCATTCGCCCTTTATATTGAGTCTTGTTTTATTTCACGTAGTTACAGTGTCAACCATTAACCAAGAAAAATTCCAGTGAATTACAATCTTATGTAATTCCTGTTACCTCATTTAATTTTCCTCTTTGAAAATATTAATCTTGTCTCTATTTATGATTAATTACACCAAATGCCTAATGCAGTTGTACTCGTAATAATGCGGTTGTGTGTTTTACATTTTGACTTATATTTGCTGGCAGTATGTCAAATAATAATCCCATTAATATCCGATATTATCTGGATAATTTTACAGGGAGTTATTTGGATGGAAGGGCAGTGGGGGGAAAAAAGATTCGTCCGCAGGGCGGAGCATTTCTGGCGCCTTAGGTCTGTTATTGTCTGTAGATTTTAAGCCACGTATACTTTCGAGAAAGTCACTGAATATTTTAACACGTAATATAATATTTCTTCTTACTCTAATAGCAGACTTGCAGTAGATCGTCATCAAGATATCCTAAGCGGGGAGATTTGCGATCACGCTCTCTTCACATTCGATATTCGTCGTTGAAAACAGACCATGCTTGTTGCTCGATACTCAACTGTTTCTTCAGCCTCAGCTCTTACTTCGCACAGAACACAGTTTGTCTCAGTTATTAAAACCTTTTCTACGGCCTCAGTTTGCAAGTTACGGAGAACAGTCTGTCTAAGGTATAAAGACCAATCCCGAAGACATAATGAAAGGTGTAAATTATTCCTTTTTTTCCGATATTAGAATAAATGGGAATATGTCGACTTTGTAGAAGTCCCAAATATAAAACTTCCACGTAAAGTTATTCGGAGGGAGTTAACTCTTTTCCATGCGGACACGCTAACAATTGACGAAATTATGAGTCGCCTTTTCAATTGCTTGGCACGCTTGCCTTATAATTCTCAACCTTACGCATTATACTCGTACACTCACGAACCAACCAAAAAGGTAACTTAAGTAGGAGCCTTGCTTTTCGGTCAGGCAACGTCCCTTCGTCCATTTAGATATTCCTGCTTACGAGACTCATCGCTGGACTATTACAGCAGAAAGATTAACACGTAGAAGGAATAAGACTTTTATACATAAAGGTGGCCATCACCCATTGGCCACTCGAACGGAAATTCGCTGTGTTCTCTGCGAGTTACGATCTGATTCTTAATAATGCAGATTAAAAAAGGGTTGCTTGCTGCATAGGTTTTATGTACGTGGCAAGATTACTGTAAATAGTGCCTTTATAGAGAAGTGGAAGATGAGCTTAATAGCCTGTTGCAATAAATATGTTAGGGTGTGTATACTTGTCTAACACAACTAATGGTGGTAGATTATATGTATAATTTACTACATAAGGAGTCTACTACATGTTTCGGCCTTTCTCTTTGGCCATCATCAGGTAGGAAGTGAATTAAACTTAGTAAGAAGTTATACTTAGGTTTCTATGGGTTTATATGGTGTATTGGGTGCGAGATCTCGCATGCTGTGTAGGAGGGTTTGGTATGGGAGCATGAGAATATACTATATTCTAGCACAATGTCCCCGACATTATCTTATGTTAGTCAGGCATATAAACTAAACGAATCTAGTATACAGTGAGAAATATTGGTGTTTAGAACACCATAATTATAGTTTCTTTAGTAACTTCCTTAACAATAGTCTAAATTCTTTGTGTAGTTCATAATGATAGCTGTAATGGATCGCTGATTCAATCGTCTTGTTGAATACAATTATTAAGCCTTCCAATCTTAGATTGCATTTGTGCAATGTTTACAGTAGACCAATATTTTAGGCGGAGACACCTGTGGGTTAAAGCGAGGTGGGTGGCGGCATATAAGAGTGAGGAGCTGCCTCCTGTTTTGTAATCATGAAGTATATAAAAAGGTTTTAACGGCTCTAAGCGTTATTTTCCACTCTTGGATTCGTTGGTTCTATGCGTGTGCTGCTTGAGGGTTTTTTCCCCCTTATGAGTGGTGGTAACCCGTATTATAGGGCCGCCGATGGGAGGATCCTTGGGCGTCCGGCTTCATATGTTCGTTGTGTAAGCTGGTATGTAGCTCGTGTTCGGGTGGTGTGGATCTACCTGCGGGACAATATAAGGTGATATGCTCTTAATGGTGGTGTACATGTTACCGTTCTATGTGTGAACTACGTACGGTTTTATTTATGTTGTACTTACGGTTGGAGGCCCTCGTGATTAGCCTGTTGCAAGATTGTGTCCTACATTTTTTCTAAAGGGACTAAGGAAAACACGGATAACCAGAGTCCAAGTGATCTTGATCAAGATACAATGTCAAGGTCTCCTAGCCTACATTGTGATTCGCTTACCAGCAGATTGGCGGAGTGTCTGGCTAACTGGTTGATTGCACCTGCTCTCTGACCTTCTGACTAACTGATTTTGAGACTGGCTAGCTATTTGGTTGATTCACTGGCTGACTGAGTCTCTGCCTCGCTAACGTTTCTAACAAGACCCAAAGTTTCGTCACCACTAATACAACAGCGGAACAGGGGACCACGGATATACTGAGGTACTCAATGTGCTCTATTTCCTCAACACCTGTCAAGGATTCAAGTGAAATTATTATTACTCACGCCTCATAAAATCGCAAGACCATCGTATGTGTAATGTGAAACAAAAGGAGTTAACAAATAATAAGGTGCTAGGATCTTCAGTTACAATTGTGTTTATTTTCAAAGACTGCCAATTAGCGCTTATAATATCTGTATCTCAGCTCGCTAGTGTGGGGGGCCAGCAGCACTGTAGAACGTGGTGTGGGGGTTCCGGCAGGTGATGGCATGCCCAGACAGGTGCGAGCACTCCGAGATTTGGAGCCGGTTTTTGTGCGGCAGATGTTCTTTCCTTCACTGATTAAACAAGGCAGTAGAACGCAGTGATATTAAACACATATCGGACGGTTGGCACACAATGTAATGAGCCCTAGCAATTTTACTTTTACAACATCAGCAATGTCTTATCTCCGAAGTCAGTCTAAGTAAAGATATTAAGGACAGCTCTTCTTAAGAATGTGACACAATGAAATATGATGGGTATATACCGACGTTTTAAGAGAACCTGGTGCCTCTATTTTCTACGATGAAGGTGCATAAAGCGGTACCTCCAAATCGTCGGTGCACAAGTATCTGCTAGATTACATGGGGTCACATAAAAATCTATGTTGCTACCGCCATATTAACTTCGTCTCTCTTAGTTAATAATGCACGATTTTTATTTATTTTAAGTTTTAATTATCAGAGACCAAACCTAACAAATACAAATTAATTTCTTTATAATCTTAAAAGGTAAAGCAGTCCCATTACAGACCCGGAGGGCCGGCCCAGAGGGTTCCAGGAAGTTACAGCTCCCAGATTTCGTGACAACGGCACAGGATGGTGGTAGGTTGTCAGCCTTACACACCGGCCGCCTTTACCCCCAGAAAATACTCCTGGAACTCATTTCTGTTAGAGGCTGAGTCGACCCCAGGGCCATAGTTCGATCGGAAGGATTTTATGTCAATGAAAAAATCCACTGACACCAGCTGGGATCAAACCAGCGGCCTTCCGATTTGTAGCACAGCACCTTAACCGCTGTGCCACGGCGGTCCCCCTTTATAATACTAATAACGATAAATTCAGGAAATACTTGTATTCATCGCTTCCGAAATTATCTTAATCCCGTTCCCTCTACAAAGCTTACACGAGCGATTAACAGCCGGTGCCATACTGTACATACAGAAAGAGATGCGTTCACCTGGTAACGTCATCAGTACCTGCGAGCGGGTTTGAACATGTTTGTTCTCGGTGGGTGTAGGGCTCCAACAGTGTGGCTGAATCTCTGTTGTGTAGTGCAGTGACATTAGTTGTATGTGTGTGGTGGCGGCAACATATAGCTTTTATGCACGAGTTATGTGATGACATACATTACCTAACATTGTAGACAACCACTGTAAAATGTGATAGAGGCTGTGTTGCACCAAAAGTCATATTAGGCACAAGGAACGATTATGTGTTACACATATAGGCCTACATCTTGAGAGTGCCGGAAGAAAATGCCTTACTAGCATAAAAAATAAACTTGAAAGAAGCGATATTCCCGTTAACCTATTTAATAAGTAATTATATGAAAGGTTTAAGTTTGGCCGAAGTTTTCTTTTCAAGAATGTACGAAAAAATGAGCATGGAGATCGAAGGGAAGCAAAAATTTTCAAGAAAGGAGCGCAACATTTTTACCTGTGACAGTAGTGGTAAAAAGTAAAGGAACTGATGAGACAAATGGAATTTAAGTGACTACTTCATAAAGTCTGGGCCTTATTTAACGAGAGAAAAAACGAGAAAACGTTTTCTGGTGGCAAGTTGTTGGCTTTGCCACCACAAGATAGAAAGTGAGGGTAGTTTAACTAACAACTGCATTAGGTCTGGCTCCTATTTAATAAAAGAGGAAAAGGGAAAGGATTATCCACTGGCTAGTTTTTTTTTTTTTTTTTTTTTTTTTTGTCTTAAAAATTTGGAAATTTTTTTGTTTTTTCTTTACGAAATTTAAAGCCCCCCAACCTTTAAAAAATATTAACCCTATAAAAAT
>Ga0123357_10007762_pt1 | contig 13319 bp, 11 predicted proteins | sample TergutEmb28metaG_FD_89873 | JGI IMG/M metagenome (GOLD analysis project Ga0123357, IMG submission 89873) | Embiratermes neotenicus P4 segment gut microbial communities from Petit-Saut dam, French Guiana - Emb289 P4 | ecosystem: Host-associated > Arthropoda: Insects > Digestive system > Gut ...
AGCGGCGCGGGTGGCGTTGAAGCGGTGTATGCCGACGAGAATGTCTGGCTGACCCAGAAGATGATGGCGCAGCTCTATGACGTGGAAGTCCACACCATCAACTACCACCTGAAAAAAGTGTTCGGTGACAGCGAGCTGCAAGAAGGGTCAGTTATTCGAAATTTTCGAATAACTGCCGCTGATGGCAAAACCTACGGCACCAAGCACTACAGCCTGGCCGCCATCATCGCGGTAGGCTACAAGGTCAATTCCGAGCGCGCCGTGCAGTTCCGCAAATGGGCTACGGGCATCGTCGAGGAATTTACGATCAAGGGCTATACGATGGACGACGAGCGCCTGAAGCGTGGCGGCTCTGTCCTGACGGAAAAATACTTCGAGGAACAACTCCAGCGCGTCCGCGAGATTCGCCTTTCCGAACGCAAGTTCTACCAGAAAATTACCGACATCTACGCTACGGCGATTGACTACGACCTGACCGCACAAGCCACCAAGCGGTTTTTCGCCACGGTGCAAAACAAGCTGCATTGGGCCATTCATGGTCAGACGGCGGCGGAAGTCATCTACCACCGCGCCGATGCCAACAGGGACAACATGGGCTTGACCACCTGGCAGGATGCGCCACTGGGCAAGATTCAGAAATTCGACGTGAGCGTTGCCAAGAATTATTTGACTGAGTTTGAGATGGCGCAACTCTCCCGGCTGGTCAACGCTTATCTGGATGTGGCCGAGGATATGGCGCTGCGTAGGATGCCCATGACCATGCAGGATTGGGAAACCCGCCTGAACCGCTTTCTGGAGGCGACCGACCGTGAAATTTTGCAGGATGCGGGCAAGGTGACGGCGGAAATTGCCCGCGCCCACGCCGAAAGCGAGTTCGAGAAATACCGCATCGTGCAGGACAGGCTGTTCGAGAGCGACTTCGACCGGATGGTGAAGCAGCTTGAGCAAAGCCGAAAAGCGGCGTCCAACGCGGGCGATGATCGCGGCAACGAAAACAACGAGGTGCAAGCATGAGTTCCCGCGTACTGCACCACATCACTGGCCGCCTCTCGCTTCGTCCGCCGCAGGCGGAATCGCTGGCGCGGCTGGCGCGCGCGCTGGAGGCTGCGCCGGAGCTTCTGGGCCATGAGCGGGATGTGGCGTCGATTCTCTCTACGCTGAAGGCCGAATTCGGCACATTGGAGGACTTCGAGCGGGAGTTTCCCTCGCTGTGTTTCGCACTGGCTACCGGGGTGGGCAAGACGCGGTTGATGGGGGCGTTCATCGCTTACCTGCATCTGGCGCGCGGCATCAACAATTTTTTCGTGCTTGCGCCGAATCTGACGATCTACAACAAGCTGATTGCGGATTTCACGCGCAATACCTCGAAGTATGTGTTCAAGGGAATCGCCGAATTCGCGCAACGGCCTCCGCTGATCATTACCGGCGATAACTACGACCAGACCGGCGCGGCGGTGGATGAGCCGCCAGAGGGCTTTGTCCACGATGTGCGCATCAACATCTTCAACATCTCCAAGATCAATTCGGAAGTGCGCGGCGGGAAGGAGCCGCGCATCAAGCGGATGAAGGAGGTGTTGGGCGACAGCTATTTCAATTACCTGGCGAACCTGCCCGACTTGGTGCTGCTGATGGACGAGTCGCATCGCTACCGCGCCAGCGCGGGGGTGAGGGCGATCAACGAACTGAAACCGCTCTTCGGGCTGGAGGTGACGGCGACGCCGTTTGTGGAGTCGGGCAAGGGGCCTGTGCCGTTCAGGAATGTGGTGATGGATTACCCGCTGGCGCGGGCGATGGAGGATGGTTTCGTCAAGGATCCCGCAGTGGTCACGCAACGCAACTTCGATGCCAGGGCGCATACGCCCGAGGAGATCGAAAAGACCAAGCTGGAGGACGGTGTGCGGCTGCACGAGACGACGAAGGTCGAGTTGCTCACCTACGCCCGCGAGAACGGCGTTTTGCCGGTCAAACCCTTCATGCTCGTCATCGCGCGGGATACCACCCATGCGGGCCAGCTTCTGGCGCTTCTGGAATCGGAAGCCTTTTACGAGGGACGCTACGCAGGCAAGGTGATTCAGGTCGATTCCAGCCGCAGCGGCGCGGAAGAAGAAGAGATGATTGCACGCCTGTTGGCCGTAGAGAGCGCGAAGGAGCCGACCGAGACCGTGATTCACGTCAATATGCTCAAGGAAGGCTGGGATGTGACCAATCTCTACACCATTGTTCCGCTGCGCGCCGCCAACGCCCGCACGCTGATCGAGCAGTCGATCGGGCGCGGCCTGCGGCTGCCTTACGGCAAGCGCACGGGGGTGGCGGCAGTGGATCGCCTGAATATCGTCGCGCACGACAGGTTCCAGGAGATCATCGACGAAGCCAACCGTGGCGACTCGCCGATCCGCCTGAAGCAGATCATCCTCGAAGCGCCAGACGCCGAGGACAGGAAGCTCAGTGTGCAGGTGAGTTCCGGCGCAATGCTTGGCCTCGGGCTTGCGGACGCGGCGCCGATGCCTGGCGAGGTCGCTGCTGCGCCAACTCCCGTTTTCTCCACCGAGGCGGAAAAACAGGCGGCGCGTGTGGCGATGGAGATTATCGGCAACGAACTCAAGCCCGATCTGGCGCCGAGCAGTGGCGCGTTGCTCAAGCCGGAAGTGCAAAGGAAAATCCTGGCGGAAGTGTCGGAACGGCTGAAGCCGATGCAAAGCAACCTGCTGGCGGGCGCGGATGAATCCGCTCCGGCGCTCGATCTGTCCGCCGTGGTGGCGAAGACTGCCGAAATCGTGGCGCAACAGACGATCGACATTCCGCGCATCAGCGTGGTGCCGAAAGGCGAGGTCACGACAGGCTTTCATCCGTTCACGCTGGATCTGGGCCAGCTTCATCTGCAACCGGGCAAGCGCGAAATCGTCGGCCAGATGCTGCGCACGAACGAGCAGTTCACGCTGGCTGCCGAAGCCGGCCTGAAGGAGCAGCGCCCGGAAGACATCATCGTTCACGCGCTGGTGGATTTCGACGATATCGACTATTTCACGCACGCCGATCTGCTCTACGATCTTGCGGGCCAGATGGTGCGGCACCTGCAAGGCTATCTTTCGGAAGCGGAAGCCCTCAATGTGCTGGATCGGGATCGCCGCCTGATTGCGCGGGAAATTCACGCGCAGATGATGGCGCATTTCCGGGAGGAGGCCAGCGATGTCGAGGTGCGGGTCAGCCGTGGCTTCACCGCGCTGAAAGCCTGCAACTACACGGCCACGGCGGGACAAGCGCCGCGTTCTTTCCGCGAAACCGTGGAGAATGTGGGCCGCATCAAGCAGATGCTGTTTGGCGGATTCAGCAAATGCCTGTACCCGCTGCAAAAATTCGACTCCGATTCGGAACGCCGCTTTTCGGTCATTCTCGAACGGGATGCGCAAAAATGGTTCAAGCCCGCGAAGGGGCAGTTCCAGATTTACTACAAACTGGGCGCAGAGCAGCCGGAATACATCCCCGATTTCGTGGTGGAGGCCGATTCCACGCTTTTGATGATCGAAACCAAGGCGCGATCCGATATCGGCGCCCCGGATGTTCAGGCAAAGGCTGCGGCGGCGGTTCGCTGGGTCAGGCACGCTTCGGAATATGCGGAGAGTATCGGTGCGAAGCCCTGGCGCTATTTGCTGATACCGCATGACGAAATCGAGGAGTCGAAGCGGCTTTCCGATTTTCTGCGGTTTGAACACCTGTCGAGCGCAATCCCCGCCATTCATGGCGGGGTCAGCGAGACATAGCCTGGCAGGCGCCGAAGGCGCCCCACACTGTGTCGAGGAATCCCCAAGCTTCAGCTTGGGGCGACTCAAAAAAAGCCCGCGTAGAGGAGGCGTGCTTCATCGGGCTGCACCTGCAAATCGTGCCGAAGAAACCCGGGATCAGGGATTGGCATCTTCCCCTGGATCCTGCGACTCCGCTTCGCTGCGCGCAGGATGACGGGTCAGGGGCTGCTGGTACGCGCACTCCGTCATCCTGCGCGAAGTCGCAGGATCAGCGAAGTCGCAGGATTCGCCGGTAGGGGACGTTTTCCAATCGGCCCGTGGAAGCACGGGCGGATTAGCATCAGCCCCTACGATACGGTTCAATTTTCTAAATTTGACTAAAGAATTCGTTTATCAAAATAACTACAGTAGCCGAATATTATTTAAGTAATTTAGAAAATCTGCTCCTCAAGCCGATTCAACAATTCACGGATCGGCGAGGGGAGCGCGGCGCGGGTCTTGTGCGCGAGGGCAAGCCATTGCTGAGGAGCTTGCGAGGCTTCGGCGACGCGGGGCGTCGTTTGTTCGACGGGGCACAGGAAAGGGCGCAGCTTCAAACGGAAATGGCTGAGGCGGTGCTCGAAGGCGGGCAGCGGCGCAATAGGGGAATCGGCGGGAATGAGTCCGAGATTGCGTGCAAGCCGGTGAATGGCGAGGGCGATTTCTTCAGGGGAAGACTCGCCAAGGTCGAATTGCGGCGGGGTGAGCAAGCCGCCCCAGATGCCGCGAGAAGGACGGCGTTCGAGGAGGATGCGGCGCTGATGAACGAAGAGGGCGAATGCGATTTCTTTTTCCGGCACGGCGCGGGCCGGCTTTGGCGTCGGCAGCATGTCCTGGCGGCCTTCCCGTTCGGCGACGCAATCGGCCTTGACGGGGCATTGGGCGCAGCGGGGCCGGGCGCGGGTGCAGCAAAGGCTTCCCAGGTCCATCAGTCCCTGGATATAGGCTTCGACCGAACGGCGCGGAAGCAGGCTTTCCGCCTTCTCCCACAGAAGCCGTTCGATTTCCGGGCGGGCGGGAGCGCCTTCGATGCCGAAGAATCGGGTGAGCACGCGCTTGACGTTGCCATCGAGAATCGCGGCGCGCGCGCCGAAGGCGAAGACGGCAATGGCGGCGGCAGTGGAACGTCCGATGCCGGGCAGGGCGGCGATTTCTTCCGCCGTTCCGGGAAACTGTCCGCCGTGCCTTTCGGCGACGAGCCGCGCCGCGCGGTGCAGGTTGCGCCCGCGCGCGTAATAGCCGAGACCGGCCCATTGTTCGAGCACTTCCGCTTCCTCTGCCGCCGCAAGCGCGCCGATGTCGGGAAAATGCGCGAGGAAGCGCGCGTAATACGGGATGACGGCGCTCACCTGCGTCTGTTGCAGCATGATTTCCGACAGCCAGACCCGGTATGGATCGCGGGTATTCTGCCAGGGCAAATCATGGCGGCCATGCTTTTTTTGCCAGGCGACGATGCGGGCGGCGAATTCGGACATCGGGAAAGGGAAACGGGGTCAAGGAGGCGTTGCGGATTCTCTCATACGATTGCCCTGCGCCCCGCCCGCGCGTAGAATTGCGCTTTTCGCGGGCGTCGTATAACGGCATTACCTCAGCTTCCCAAGCTGATGAAGAGGGTTCGACTCCCTTCGCCCGCTCCAATTCCCCCTCGTTTTTTTCGCGCCTTGCGCCGGTACGCCCATGCGTCTTCTGGTCAATGGAGAATCCCGGTCGTTTTCCGAACCGCTGAGCGTCGCGGGGCTGCTTGACGTCATGGGCTTGGCAGGAAAGCGGATCGCCGTCGAGAGAAACGGCGAAATCGTGCCGAAAAGCCGTCATGCGGAAACGGCGCTGGACGAGGGCGATCGCCTGGAAATCGTCGTCGCCGTCGGCGGCGGTTGAGATCGGGCGGCAAGCCGCCGGACATTTTCACGCACACTTTTCCGAAAGAAACCCTCATGGATCCTCTTGCGATTGCCGGCAAAAACTATGCCTCGCGCTTGCTCGTCGGCACCGGGAAATACCGCGATTTCGCCGAAACGGGCGCCGCCATTGCGGCTTCCGGCGCTGAAATCGTCACCGTTGCCATTCGCCGCAGCAATATCGGCCAGGAGCCGGGGCAGCCGAATCTGCTCGATGTGCTGCCTCCCTCGCGCTACACCATCCTGCCGAATACCGCCGGTTGCTACAGCGCCGAAGAGGCGGTGCGCACGTTGTTCCTGGCGCGCGAACTGCTCGACGGACACGCGCTGGTGAAACTCGAAGTCCTGGGCGACGCGAAAACGCTTTTCCCCAATATGCCGGAAACGCTGAAAGCGGCACAAACCCTGGTCAGGGAAGGATTCCAGGTCATGGTCTATTGCGCCGACGATCCGATCCAGGCGCGGATGCTCGAAGACATCGGCTGTGTCGCGATCATGCCGCTGGCTTCGCTGATCGGTTCCGGAATGGGGATTCTCAATCCGTGGAACCTGCGCCTGATCATCGAACAGGCGAAGGTGCCGGTGCTGGTGGATGCCGGTGTCGGCACAGCCTCGGACGCGACCATTGCGATGGAACTGGGTTGCGACGGCGTGCTGATGAATACCGCGATTGCGCACGCGCGCGACCCGGTGCAAATGGCCGGGGCGATGAAAAAGGCGGTCGAGGCCGGGCGCGAGGCTTTTCTTGCCGGACGCATGCCGAAAAAATATTATTCCGCCGATCCTTCATCGCCGCTTTCCGGGGTGATCGGTTCATGAGCGTGGCGCTGGAAAAGGAAGTGGCGGAAAATCCGCAGTCCCCGCAATCTCCCTCGATCCGCAGCTTCGTGCGGCGCCAGGGGCGGGTGTCGAACGCGCAGCAGCGTTATTACTCCGAAATGATGAGCGCGGTCGGGATTCCCTTCCAGCCGCAACTCCTCGATCTGGCCCGCATCTTCGGGCGCGACGCGCCGAAGATCCTCGAAATCGGCTGCGGCATGGGCGAAACGACCGCCGAAATCGCGGCGACATATCCGGAAAACGATTATCTCGGGATCGAAGTGCATACGCCGGGCGTGGGCAGCCTGTGCAAGCAGATTGCCGAACGCGGACTTTCCAATCTGCGCATCTGCCAGCACGACGCGGTCGAAGTGCTGCGCGCGATGATCGCGCCGGAGTCCCTTGCCGGAATCCATATCTTCTTCCCCGATCCCTGGCCGAAAAAGCGTCACCACAAAAGGCGCTTGATCCAGCCGCCGCTCGTGGCGCTGCTGGCTTCGCGCCTGGCGCCGGGCGCGTATATCCACTGCGCCACGGACTGGGAAAACTATGCCCTGCAAATGCTGGAAGTCCTTGCCGCCGAACCCTCGCTGGAAAACAGCCCCGCCGCGCTGCAAGGCGGTTTCGTGCCGCGCCCGCCCTCGCGCCCGCGCACCAAGTTTGAAGAGCGCGGCCTGCGTCTGGGGCATGGGGTCTGGGATGTGTTGTTCCACAAACCCCTTGGCCGAAAATCCCCGTGAAAGAACTGATTGCCGGTTTTTGGCGCCGCCAGAAATACCGCGCCGTCATCATCTCCCAGAGGCTTGCTCCCCTCGTCCGGAAAGCTGGCGTTGGCGCGCGCATCCTTTGGCTGGAAACGCGCAAATGGTTCAAGCATCTCGTGCTTCTGCCCCTGCTTGCGCGCTTTCCGGCGCGGCTGGCCTATCGCCTTGCGGGGTGCTGCACGCGCGGCTGGAAACCGCCCTGCGAACTGGAATGGCGGGCGAATTACCGGGCGGGGATTGTGCATCTTCAGCAGCGCAGCAGCATGCTTGCCAGTCTCGATCCTGTGGAAACGGTGCGCTGTCATGACGAAGTGCTGGCGCATGACGTGCTTGACGGCTACCGCTTCGCGCGTTTGAGCGCTGCCGATGTCCATGCGCGCGTCCGTATCGAGGGCATCGAGGCGCTGGACGCGGCAAGCCGGGCAGGGCGCGGCGTCGTTCTCTGCATGGGACACTTTGGCCGCACCGCGATGCTCGGCGCTTCGCTCGGCTTGTCCGGTTATCCGGTCGGAATGCTGACGAATGCCACCGACCGCAGCAACACCGTCCTTTCCGCCGCCGACCGGGCGATGCTCACACGCAAGATGAACGACCTCTCCCGCGCCGTCGGCGGCCCGTGGATCAAAACCGGCAGCAACACCCGAACCCTGATCGCGCATCTGAAGACGGGCGGCAGGGTCTGCGCGACCGCCGACCTCTACGAAGCCAACCCCGCCAACCGTTTCTTCGCCCCCTTTCTCGGCGGCATCCTGGCCGTGCCCAACGGATTGCTGCGCGTCGCCCGGAGCACGAACGCCGCCTTCGTCTATGGCCGGGCGCGGAGCGCCGGCGAACGCGTCGAAATCCAGCTTACCCCCATCGACGAGGCCACGCCGGAAGCCTGCTTCGCCGAATACCTGCGCCTGCTCTCGGCGGACATCGAAAAGGAACCCTGGCAATGGTGGCTATGGGGAATGTTGCCGGCATTCTGGGAGACGGCGGGATCCATCATCGAAAAACCTGTACCGGAAACCGGGAACCCGGTAGTATCCAGCGATAACGACCTGCCTGTTTGATCCAGGAAAATGGAAACCGGAAACAAATCCGAAGCTTTTGCGGGACGGCCTCGTTCGCTCAAGGCAGTGCTGATGTGCGGGCGGATGGTTGGCGAGGTGGATAGCTTCCTGCGCGAATTTCTCGATGAGTTCTACACCGAGCAGGATCCGCGCGAGCGTGCGCTGATGCTGGCTGAAGAACCTCCGTTGAGCGATAACGACCGTCAGGACGCTTACCTTGCAGCCGTCGCCGAGCATTTGGCCATGCGCAACCATCTCGGAATCCCCGACTGGACACAGGCTCCCTCCCGCTTCCTGAAGCGCCCTTTCTTTCCGGCCGGGCTGGAATCGCTGAAGGCCATTCTTCTCATGGAAAGTCCTGCCGCTTTCCGCCGCAGAATGATTTTTGTCGGCGCCGATCCCCTCTATCGGCCTCGCAGAGCCGGATGAGGCAAAGTGATGACGCTACTCAAAAAAGAAGACATTTTGCGTGGATTGCAAAAAATCGACGCCCGGGCAAAAGAAGCCGGAATCATTGTTGATATTTCAATCTATGGCGGCGCGGCGCTGGCAATTGCCGCCGAAGAAGGCTGGCCGGAAAATTGGCTGAACGACGGTGTAAAAGGATTCACCTCGGCGAATGAAAATATGCGCCTCATGGAGCGCTTCGACGCCTCGGACTCCGGCGGATTGCGTATCTACACGCCTGCCCCGGAGTACCTGTTCGCCATGAAGTGCATGGCGATGCGACCGGAAGGAATCGAAGGATCGCACGACATATCGGATATTGAGTCCCTGGCCGATATTGCCGGCATCAGGGATGCAGAAATGGCGCTGAACATTGTGGAATCGTTTTACCCCGCTTCCCGGATTCCGCCGAAAGTCAGATTCGGCGTCGAGGAAATCATGGAAAGAATGGCAAAGCGCCGAGGGGAAGAATGAAACCCCATGACCGCTCGATCTACCAGGCAATCGTCGCTGCGCCCACTTTTGCGCTTGGTGTCGCTTGCGATGAAATGTGGATCACGGGAATCGACTTTCTTCCCGCCGGCAGTGAAAAGAGGCCGGAAAATCCGCTGGCGTCCGAAGCAGTGCGGCAGTTGCGCGCATATCTCTCCGATCCGCGCTTCGTTTTCGGGCTGCCGCTGAAACCGCAGGGCACCGCTTTCCAGCGCCGTGTCTGGGAACAGATTGTCATGATCGAATCCGGCCAGACGCGCACCTACGGCGAGTTGGCCCGGGCGCTGAACAATGCTCCGCGCGCGGTGGGCCAAGCCTGCGGCGCCAATCCCCATGTCCTGGCGGTGCCCTGTCACCGCGTCGTCGCCGCAAACAAGAATTTCAACGATGGCCTGGGCGGATTCAACCGCGAAAACGGCGGCGCGGCGCTGGAAATCAAACGCTGGTTGCTCGCGCACGAACTTTGAACACCTGTCGAGCGCAATCCCAAAGCTTCAGCTTGGGGTGACTCAATTGTGGGGCGGAAGCTACAGGATTCTGAAAGGACGCCGCCCGTTTGTAGCCAAAAAGTATCGGGCTTCAGGCTGGCGCACATGATGATTTTCTAAATTAATTAAATAATGTTCAAAATTAGTACTGATGTGCATGGCTGAATTCTTCATCCAAATTTAGAAAATAATCAACAAAAAAAGCAGGGGCTGGAGGTTTTTCATTTAATTCAATTTCATTTTATTCATCCCGGAATACAGGCTGTTTCCGATGGAGCCAGATTTACGGCTAAAGATTCTGTACTCATCGACGTATAGTTTTGATGAATATCAACCTGAAAAGATATTACTAAAAAGTTCTTAGTGGAAAGCTGCTTCAGTAGCTCGTAGCATGGAAACAAAGGAGTTTGGGCACAGATGCCCATTTCGCCCTGTATGGGCAGTTGATTTTTACCAGAAGGTTTGTCAGGCGTTTTGCAGGAATGTTTCACAACATCTTTTCAATGCTTGGTAGTCGGCTGTTTCACGGCAGATACTTCTTACCAATGCAGGCCAATGGACGCGCCGGGGCGACGGTAAAACCGTCTGCTTCGGCGAAGCCTTCTTCGGGTTCGCAGCAGGGGCGCCCGAAGTTGAGTCTGGTCGCCCCGGACGCGAGGCCGTCGATTCCGGATTCGCAACCTACGCCTTCAAGGGTGAAGCTTCCTGTTGTAAAACCGCTCCCCACAAAGGCAAAACCGCTATCTCCAAAGCCAAAGCCGGCAGTTTCAAAGGCAAGATCGTCGGCTTCAAAGGCGCAACCGGGCGCTGCGCGAAAGCCCCTCTACGTGCCGGTCTGGTTCAAGTTCTGCACTGCGCTGTTCTTCGGGTTCGCGTGGGCGATTTTTGCGGCCCTGATGGCGACGAACTGGATCATCGACTTGGGCAGGATCATTGGAAAGGTTCCTGCGTACCTGGGCATTTATGGCATCGCCGTCATTCCCGGGTTCATGAATGCCTTCCTGATTTCCAGCCTCCTGATGGACCGGCGTCCACGTTGCCAGGTCAGAACCGGCCCGCTGCCGGCGATCACCATCCTGGTGGCGGCGTATAACGAGCAGAATTCGATTGCTGCCACGATTGAAAGCATTTCCCTCCAGAGCTATCCGGGGCATGTCAAGGTCATCGTCATCAACGATGGATCGACCGACAGGACCCGCCAGATCCTTTCCAAAATCAGCTATCCCTGGCTCACGGTATTGAACCTGAAGAAGAACGTGGGGAAGGCCGAGGCGTTGAATGAAGGGCTCAAGCTGGTCACGACCCTGCTGACGCTGACGGTCGATGGCGATTCCTACCTGTACAAGGATGCGCTGGAAAACATCGTGCGGCGTTACATGAATGATCCCGTCAATACGCGCGCGGTCGCCGGGGCGGTGCTCGTGCGCAACTCCCGCAAGAACATGGTGACGCGCATCCAGGAATGGGATTATTTCCACGGCATTGCCGCGATCAAGCGATTGCAGAGTCTCTATCAGGGAACGCTGGTCGCGCAGGGCGCCTTTTCGGTCTATGACACGGACACGCTCAGGAAGATAGGCGGCTGGCCGAAGACCGTCGGGGAAGACATCGTGATTACCTGGGCCATCCTGAAAGCGGGCTACCGGGTAGGATTTGCGGAAAACGCCTGCCTGTTTACGAATGCGCCCGACATGTGGAAGCAATTCATTCGCCAGCGCCAGCGCTGGTCGCGGGGAATGATAGAAGCATTCAAGATGCACGGCGCCCTGCTGTTCAAGCCGCGCATGACGACCCTGTTCATCTGGTGGAACCTGAGTTTCCCGTATATGGACGCGGCCTTTTCGCTGATGTTCATCCCGGGCATCGTCCTGGCGCTTTTCGGAATCTACTTGATCGTGGGACCGATGACGCTCCTGGTACTGCCGCTCTCCTTCCTGCTGAACTACATCATCTTCAGCATCCAGTCGCGCATGTTCACCGAGCAAGGGCTCAAGGTTCGCAAGAATTTCGTTGGCTTCGTGCTTTATGCCCTGTGCTACAGCCTGGTCTTGCAACCAGCCTGTGTGACAGGCTATATTCAGGAATTCTTTGTGCGTGCCAAAAAATGGGGAACCAAGTGAGAAAAAAATTCGTGGGAGGTTTATGTCTTTTGTGTGCGGTCATCGCTTCGGCAGGGGCAGAGGAACAGCAACAGGAACAGCAACAGGAACAGCAACAGGAACAGCAGCAGCCCGGGCTTCGTGATCCTGCGCCCGAATTCCATGCCAGATGGATGTTTTCGCACGACACCGACCAATTCAACGAGAACATCGTAGCGGCGGGTTATCGCTTCGCCAACGGTTTCGGCGTCGACGCGCTGGCAACGTATTACCGCGCGCCGGACAACTGGTCGGCCAACGGCCAGGGATTGAGGGCGACCTATGCCCGGAAGATTACCGAACGCGAAATCAACGCTTCTCTCGGCGTGCATGATGTCGGCAGCCATCAACTGCTCGCGGGCAACCTCGATTACCTGGAACGCCTCAACCGCGACAGCGCGATCGGATTGAGCCTGGAGCGCGACATCGTCGACTCGGTCAAGGGCATCGACAAGGGCATTACCTATACCGCGCTGATGCTCGTCCTGGAACACCAATTCACACCGCGCTTCGGCGTCGGCGCTGCGGCAGGAACCACCTTCTTTTCCGACAGCAACTCCCGCCCCATCATCCGGATGCGCTGGAATTACGACCTGTTACCCGACGATGGCTTGAGCACCTACCTCAAACTGCGCTACTACGAAAACACACGTTCCTATCAAGGCAACTACTACGCGCCGGACTCGTTGGGCGATGCCTCCCTCGGGCTGGCCTGGCGCACGGCGCTGTCGGACAACATCGTTCTCCTGGCGGAAGGCGATGCAGGACGGCAAGAAGTCGACCACAACGACCGCAGCAGCGTCTGGAGCGGACGCCTGTCGCTGCAATCTCCAAGGCGTTCGGACATCCAGTGGAAAATCGCGCTGGAAGTCAGCAACTACGCGGGTTCACAGTTCGATCCCACAGCCACGAACTACCGCTACTACAGCCTGGGCGCCTATCTGGTAGTCCCTCTGCGCTGACCGGATCCCGGATCAAAAAAAACCCTTTTGAGAGGGAATGACATACTTGAATCCAAAGCCTGCGCGGCGCGCGGATTGGAGGTTGTAGGGGCAGCATTCTGCCGCCCCTACGGGCAGTGTGTTGTGGGTATTTTCTAAATTACTATAATAATTTCTTGCTAAGAATCACTACTGTAGCTGAACATTCTTTAAGTAAATTTAGAAAATTTTGTGCTTTCGACAGGGCGATTGCCATCGCTCCTACCGGCTTGAACACCTGTCGAGCGCAATCCCTGCCATTCATGGCGGGGTCAGCGAGACATGGCCTAACAGGCGCCGAAGGCGCCCCGCATTGTGTAGGGGCGGGTGGTACGGGTGACCTTGCCCCCGTAAAACGTATCCCTTGCTGAAGTGTTTTAATACAAGCAAGGAGAAGCTCAATGATGAAGAATGCAAGAGCGAGCTACACGCTCGAATTCAAGCGGGAGGCGGTGCGAT
>Ga0123357_10007763_pt1 | contig 13319 bp, 7 predicted proteins | sample TergutEmb28metaG_FD_89873 | JGI IMG/M metagenome (GOLD analysis project Ga0123357, IMG submission 89873) | Embiratermes neotenicus P4 segment gut microbial communities from Petit-Saut dam, French Guiana - Emb289 P4 | ecosystem: Host-associated > Arthropoda: Insects > Digestive system > Gut ...
AATAATAATAATAATAATAATAATAAACTTAATCACTTGTAGCCACTTCTCGCCGATCATTGTCAGGTACATCAGGAAACTGAGGCGAACACATAGCACACTTAATACGTATAAGAGAAATGCACACAAAATATGGATTGGAACAGGTTTCGTTTGATGTAAGGACAATATAAAATTTATATGGAAAATTGCAGCATGAAAACGTTGTCTAGTTTAATTTGGCTCTGCTTAGGGTCCAGTGGCGGGTTCTTCTACATGCGGCAATGAACCTTCGGGTTCCATTAATTACTGGGAATTTCACGACCAGCTGAATGACTATCAGCATCATAACATAAACTGTTCTATTGAAATTACTCAGAGAATTTTGACAATTCCCGTAAAACTTAAATCGTACGATATTCCTCCATTAAACACAAACGTATATATCAAAGGAAGCAAACGTCTACATTCAGTACAACAACCAAAGAACGCATTTAACAAAATACTATCCATGACAAGTACCAAATTCCCACATATTTCGGCATCGGAGTGCCATCCTCAGGGTCTTCAAGAGCAAAAACATGAAAGTCCAACACGCCAATCTAGGTATTGCATCGCCCTCACTAAAATGATTAAAATTTTAAAATTCCACAATACACAAAGTTTTAATAATTCCAGAAAGGGCGATGCAACACCTAGATTATAGTGTTGGACTTGTACTTTGTACTAGAAGAAACCCTGAGGATGACACTTCGGTGTCGAAATATGGAGAATTTTGACATCTGTCATGAATTGTATTTTATAATACGCATTTGTTGGATTACACATTGATTGTAAGAATACGCACCGTATGAGCAACATAAAAACCGGTACGTGTTACGGTGCATATTGAAGCCACCATCAGGATGCGTATAATAGTTAAGACAGCAATGTACGTGTGACGTAACATCGAGGCGCGTTCGTGCAAACATTGTTGCTGTGGGAAAGCAAAAATTACTACATACTGTGTGTGTTTGTAGCCTTAGATAACCAGCATGCAATGCGCATGCGCAATATTGTCATCTATGGCCTGCCCGGCTCAACAGTATTTTTCCATATTATCTCATAAACGGCACGATAAAAAAAAAAGAAGCTGTGTTTCGATTTTCTCTACAACGTTTTTCCGAAAAATTCTCATTCCAAGAAAAACTGAGCGAGATATCATGGAAAAAGTATAATTGTCTTCACATACAGTGCCCATTATTCTTGTCAGATTTTAATGAAATTCGAATTTTCTCGACAATTTTCGAAAAACACTCAAATATAAAATTTCGTGAAAATCCGTCCAGTTGGAGCCGAGTTGTTCCAAGCGGGCGGGCGAGCGGACGGCTGACAGACATGACGAAGCTAACAGTCGCTTTTCGCAATTTTGGCAACGCGCCTAAAAATGTAAAATTTACAACTGCAATATTAAATATTCAAGGCGAGATCTTCTTAATTTCTATACGCAGGCTGATGACGGCTTAACTATAAGCCGAAATATGTAGTTGTTTAGCTACTTTTATATATACAGCTGTGTTTGACGGAAGAATATTGGTTCTTCATTGTTAGTGTAACACAAAGGGATGAACCAACTCGAAGTTAAAGCTCACGGTCTAAGCTACAGACTTGCAATTCAGCGCCATTCCCAAGAAATCCTCGTACTCGTGTGAGCTTTAGACTGCCTTGGCAAGAAACAGGGAGCCCTGTGATCCAGAAATATTCGTTCTAGTGGCTTACGCGCCTTCCTTCGCCTGGCGACACACTGCCGCAAGCGCTACAAATCAGCAAATTCCAGTCAGAAAAATGAAGCCAAACAAAAGCCACATCTTATGCACAAGGACATAAAGATGGCTCTATGAGACGTCCGACAAAACACGAGATTCCTCGTCACACGAAGTGACTGTAACACTTTCAATAATTTACTTCCGATCTATTCAAGAAGTATTCAAGGTTTCCTCTGCTCTCTGATACTGCAAAGGCAATTCGATTACAGCCGTGTTTCGAAACCTTCCACAACCTGCCCACTAATGGAAGTTAGCAGTACTTCGTGAGAAGTAGACAGTCGCTGGTCAACAAATACGCCATAATTTATGGACCACGAAGGTTCATTACCGCGTTACTAACAGCACAACACCGGTGCAAGTACGGAGTCAAATGAATTCAATGAACATCCTGACACTCTATTTTCGTACTAGCCAATGTAATATTACCGTACTATCTACGCCCGAGTCTCTAAACTTCAAGCATTTACATTATCACCCACGCATGTTACATGTCCCGTCCATTTAATTTACATAAAATCTTTATTCTGAAAAAAAAAATGCTTTCGTAAATCTAGCGTACGACAGGGGCATGGAAAGAAAATTCATAAGCTATACGCTTTATCTTTACAACATCAAGATGGATGACATGGACAGTTCATGTAGCATTCATAAGGCGGACAAGAAAGTAGATAATACAGAATTTTAATCACAAAATGGAAAGTAAGAAACAGACCACATTGGAATCTAAGCGTAGGTGGGAGGAACGAAGAAATATGACGTAAGTGTCTGGACTGGATTTATCGCCTCAGGATAATGGTCCAGCTTCGTTCTGTTACGAGCACAACGTGCATTCGAGTTCCACGTTAGACATAATTACTCGATTACCTGAGCTACTATCAGCTTCTGAAAAATCAGGTTGCATGAAATATGAATACTAGTAGGTAGGTAGGTGGGTAAAAAAGTATTCGATAAACAGACAGAACTAAAACAAATGAAATCGTAACGTTGTGTGTACAGACCTACACCCACCAACTGTAGCGTTTTACTGGTAGCACAAATGCGGTAGCTGAAAGACAAAAAGGTACAGTGCAGCAATGTTACACGTGGCACCACTCTAATCATGGCCGGGACACAAAGGAATCGCTTACCTACGTACGCCTATAAAATGGTTTTCAATCCACCACCCTTCGGATTCTAATTTGTATGTAAATTCACAATTCCACAAGAAAGGAAAGTGAACTGGGGCGGAAAAGTAAACTTCCATTCTTCGACATGGCCCACTGTATCTAAATCCTTAAATTAAGGGAATCACTTAAAAACTGATTTAATTTACATGGGTTTAAATCCGAAACAACACTGATGCACCCTGCACTTATCCTATTATACAGTGCTCCATACTGCAGGTAGGTGTACGAGCAACGCAGGGAGTCACGTTCCAGCAATAACGATCCAACCACCACCACCACCACCGCCACCGCCACCACCACCACCAAAGCAACAACACCAACAACATTAAACGTACAGTACACCTGAATGCTCAACACTTGTGTTGAAAACATGACAATAATGAAGAAGTAAACGAGCCTTCGCTCACTCGGGGCTTGGCAGGTCTTGTTTATTTATACATTTATTTATTTATAGTTTACGCCACTGTCTCGGATTATAAAGTGTCAAATGACATGTCAATCAGTGGATTATGAATAAGAATTTACTCGAAAGGAGTGAAGAGAAATAATAAACGCAGTGTAGACGGTCTTCAGGGCGAGATATGAAGCCGGTACCTCCCGATACAAACCAGGACTGCTACCCATTTGACCAGGACGTGGCGTATCTTGCTAAATTGTGTCGAAGTAGTGTGTTCATGTTCGTGAATGGGGTAAACTGTCAGTATATAGTAGGTCACATTGTGTACCGGATGCGAACTCTGACCATAGGAAACAACAACACTGTTATTGTCGCGCATGAATGACTGTGGTCACCGAGCTGTCATATCGGAACAGAACTTTCTTCCTTCCTCGCCTCCGCTTGGTCAATTCACGTTTACCGACAAGAAACTGGGGTGTAAAGAATCAGAACCAGCCGTATCAGTAAATTCCGCACGCACACGCCAAGCACATCTTGTTTCAAGATAGACTCTCCCCGACTTACACAATTTCAAGTTGCGCAATTTTTAGAAAGTTAAAAGAAATGAAATATTAACATTTTTGAAACGCGTCAACTTTTCCTTGTGGGAACGAAAATGCAATGAGACAAAGGTGGCGGAAAAATACAGCTGGGCGATAATACAGGAGGCAGGGCGGTCACGCTGCGGTCGATCACATTCCAGTGTATTTCATTTTGTATTTCAGTTCAGACTCCCTCCTACATACATATGTAGCTGAACACATGTATACTCAGTTCCAAATTGTGCCGGACCTTCCGGAACGTGACTACTGCGTAATTCGGGGAGTGTGTACTTCAAATTCCCACCTCATTTTATTCACACGTACATCAGTACTACATCACATTCATCGTTTTCACTATCATTATCATCATATCATCATCCGTCATGAGTTAGGCCTTAATAGACCTGTTTCGGTCTCGCCTAATAGGCTCTTCAAGGGTCTTCCAAGACGTCTTCGTCCATTTGGCCAACAGTTCAGCATTACTGTTGGCATTCTGTTGTTGTTACAATTCCTATCACTGCTCTTCCTCTGGTGGCCTACACGTAAACAAAGTTGCTACACTCTCTAAAATCTGCAGACTGAATCAAATGTTGTGGTTGATGGTCCTCTTTAGAATGCACTCAGAAAATCTTCAAGTAATTCAATTAACTTTTCACAAAACACACTTTCTGCTGCACATCGACATACGAGAGGCAGTGTCGGTTTCACTGAGAAACCGTGGAGTTAAAATCAGAGAAAGCACAAATAAAGCGACAGGCTTTCTCTGATTTTCCTGTCGAACTGGATTCGGCTGGAACTCGTAATACGCCGCCGTACCAAACAACGAAACGAGACCTAATTCGGGAGGAACAGACGGCTACCAGCCTCCACGGCATACTAACTCCCAGTCAATAGCCACGATATGGCGGGTGGTAAAATGTGCAGTTACTTTATTTTGTATTTCTTCTACAACATCACCAGTACAAGAAATCAGGCTCAGACTTGGATTTATGACCGATAATAGAATGCACATTTTAACGAACTGCACAAAGCAAAGACCCAATTGAACAAGTGATACCTGATGGTAAACAGATACCCAGCCTTTCATAAACCAGGAAGTTCACTACCGTGCCCAAAGATGCCGTCATTGGGCCACGTTCTGATCCAGATAAATTCAGTAAACATCTGATTTATGGCAAAATGAATTTAAGATTACATTCCTATCTAAGATTACGTAAGTCTCCCAAGTGCTCCTCTATCACCAGACAGGCCACTAAAATTCTTTGTGCATTCATTTTCTCTCCAATGCATTCTACGTCGTGCCCATGTCATCATTCTGACTTAACCACCGTAGTGTCTGGTGAGGATTACAGATCAAGTTCCCCGGTATGCAGTTTGCTGGATATTCCTGACACTTCAGCTCCCTCAGAAGGTAGAGTTTATCTTGTTAATAACAAAGTTACTTTAATTTCAAATGACACGTAAGAGCAACATGAGTGATGTGCAATTGCTATATTACTCAGCCAAAACACTGCATGGGTCTCTCCGTCTCGAATACACGTTCATCTTAGAACGTATATCCCTGCCCTTCTGATTCTTCAGATTCTGCTCATTGGCTTATTCTTCGCGGATACGTGTATGCTAACAGCAGCGTAACTGGTTGGTTATCGTCATGAGGATACCTAACGCATGTGCACCTCATTTTCGAAAGATGGTAAGTCCGGGGGTCTGAATCTCAGCAGCAGCCATTTATCAATGTCTACAGGCAAGTAAGAAAGACCAAGACGATGTGGCTGTCCATCCGTTACGGTGTCAGTTCTGACAAAATTATCTCTAGATCTCAGATCGCCAGAAACCTAATCGACTGGCACACTTATGACTAATCGCTTCCACATATACAGACACTAAAGTACTTATATAGGCCTATTAACAAAGTAAAGATAACTGCAAACTGCAACGCCAAAAACACGCAAGAAGAAGGGCAGAACAGAGGGTTCGGGGTTGGAGCAAAAGAATCCAGAGAGCCAGTGGAGCATATTCTATTTTTGCTATAACATCTGTAAATTCACTGCGATTTTATAGTACCTGGCATGGAGAATACTGAAAGTTTTACTAAGGACAGACTTACCGCTTGATACTTAACATACTATAGGGAACCACAGGTAGGAAAGAATAATTATTTCATTTTCTGGGATTGTATTTTTCTAAATATGTAGTAAAAGTGACACAACTTGCAATTAATACCACTGTTTCAACATTGCCGAATGCATAGATTTTTAATAAAGAACAAATACGCTGGACAACAGTACGTACAACAAAAGGGTTGCATTTGAGGTATCGTACTCCAATCTCGGTCCATAAATCGACAATCCTTACTGAAATACTCTTAGTTTCTTTTCTCATTGCCTCCACTCACATGGAGGGACAGCAGGCCAACTTTGGAATAGACCACGAGCACTTCTACATCCTTGTCTGTTCTCAATTCACATACCATCCTACCAATGGACGCTACAACATGTCAGCAAAGAAAGCATCGTTAAACAAAGAATCAACGACTAATTTATAATAATCAAGCAACAAACGCACATTCTTTTTATTTACACAGATTACATTACATTAAAATACTGAAGACTCTACCTGTTTCGACCTCTATTGGGAACATTATCAGGGAGTATATACATTAAGGGGGGGGGACTGCGGTGGCACAGCGGTTAAGGTGCTGTGGTACAAATCGGAAGGTCGCTGGTTCGATCCCAGCTGGTGTCACTGGAATTTTTCATTGGCATAAAATCCTTCCGATCGCACTATGGCCATCGGGTCGACTCAGCCTCTAACAGAAAAGAGTACCAGGAGCATTTCCTGGGGGTAAAGGCGGCCGGTGGGTAAGGCTGACCTTACCACCATCCTGTGCCGTTGTCATGAAATCTGGGAACCTTAACTTCCTGGAACCCTCTGGGCCACTCCAGGCATGTAACGGGACTGCCTTACCTTTACCTTTTTATATACATTAAAAGACGTTGTATAAAACTTCTAATAAGTTGTTAATACGTGATATGCAGAAGAATTGAGCAGTCAGATGAAGGTCGCTCCGTGTACAAGATATCACGAATTGACAGCTTATAAAAATGTTGTATACATCTTTTCATGTACATACTCCCTGACGATGATCCCAATAGCGTTCGAATCGTCTGCCATTCTTCATAGTTTTAACGCACTATAACTGTGTAAATACAAAGATTGCTCACTTCGCTCACTGAATGCAACAGTGGTACAATCCAAAAATTGCCACTTGGAGTTAATATTACGACTGAGCCGTAAAATATAAGAGCCACATCCGACAATACCGGTATACTTGTTAGTTAAAACATACCCCCTAGGTGGCATTACGATCGGATGTAGTTGTTTCGTTTTTGCGCTCAATCGTAGTATTTAACTCCAAATGGGAATTTTTTTTTATTTTGTCACTAGTGCATTCAGTGAGCGATTTGTTGGTTAATTATTAAAGATTAATAATTATGAAAGCACGGAATGAATTACGTAACAAAAAAGAATCAATAAATATATCGATATTTTGTATGAAATCGCATGCTACTGTTTTGGAGTCAAGTGAGGCATATTCGGCAAAGAAAGTTTCGATACGGTGAATTTTACGCACCGTGTTCTTTAGAAATACTGGACCCTAATTTAATTGCCAAGAAGTTTTGTTTCACCTCGTAGCACACTAATGGACCATGTTTAGTTGCGAACAAACATGGCGGGAACTAATTACTTCAATCAGCAAGCCGCGCTGGAAGCTTCTAGCTATAAATCCGTCTCCTACTTGTTTCATCACGTCTGCTTGTTTGATATGAGAAGACGCCTCGCAGGAGAATCCAGTATGCTTTGATCACTTTTGCAACGGGAACGTCGAAACAGCAAATACAGAACGCAATATGCCCAAATACCGGCGAACTGAAGAGAAGGAAAAGTCTCTCTTGCAAATTGGCTATAGATGGCCTATGTATGGAAGACAGTTCCAGCACTATGATTCTAGGGTAACTGCGTTCTTTCAAAACGTGGAGGCTATGCTACAGCGCGGAATGTTGGCGTCACCGGAAATGATGTGGAAGTGGTCGTGACCTATTTTAACTTACCGTTACAGCATACGCATATAAATCGAACATAAAAAACCCCAGTCAAGATAGGCGCCTCAGGGCCGGAGTTTGAATCCAAGTAGGACAATGGTCAATTTCTCCCTGTCCATGCCATGAAGGTATACGGAGGTGTGAAAGACGAGCTTAAATCATTCTTAACCTCGGCAGGAAATGGTAAGTGGTCATGTTCATGCCTCAGCCACTTTACCCACCGGGATAAACCCGCGGTATCCACTGCGAAGGGGGCTAGGTGGGCTCCACAGCCGGAATGGACGCTTGAGAGAAGAGAAAATCCTTTGCCACTGTCAGTTATCGGTTCACGATTGGTGGTCAAGTCCGTTGCCACTAAGCAACAGAATTTTAATTCAGGGCCTTCCGCAAATTAAGAAAGAGCGCTAACCATCAGACCGACGGAGGTAGCCTACAGTTACAAAATGCTACCCAACTGTCAGCCTTGACACTTGTTAGAGCACATTATGGCCACCGAGCTTCTAGGTTTATGCAGTTGTGTAAGGTATCTACTCTTCCGGGATATGACACCGCATAAATGGGTAACTGGTTTCCGACGTTGCGAGACAACGTGGCGTTGTCAACTTCAAGGGCGGGAAAGTCGAATAAAGGACGCTTCTTGTTCCACATGTTTCGAATTGGACATGTCGACACCCAGCTCATTATCTCAGAATATACAACGCAATCTGTTAACAGCAAATTATACAAAGAAAAGCTACTAACTGTGAAATTAGGGCAATTTGTATTTTGTCACAACTATTCCGTGAGACAGCGCGCGAGTGTGAAACAACGGCTGGAGTACTTGTCTACTTGAGTGCCAGATGCTTTGAGCTGTGTCTGTTGTACAGTGCAGCAACAACACTTTAAACAGTTAATGAGAAGTTTTCAGCCGGTAGCGACAGGAATCACTTAGCTCACGACGTGGAAACAAGTCTCTCAAGACGCTAGAAGCAAGCAAATTATTTATACCGATTACTACACATCCTCAAGACGTTTATTCCACACATCATACGACGACCAATTCGGCACATTTGAATTTTTAAGAACAGGAAGATGTTAACTGAGTTCACTGGTGACGCCATGGTTCTTATCTTATTGCACAGTGTTTGTACAGTAAAGTGATAGAGTTTCATGTCAAGTAAATTGCATACAAGAGCCTCAAATACTGAGTGGACCCTTCCTCAGTGCCAGATTTACGTATAAGCTAGCCGAGCTACAGCTTAGGGTCTACTCAATTTACAAGAGGACCACAAAAAAAAAAAAGCCATTCATAATAGTTTTTGTACTAGTTTAAACCGATTCCAGTGGTCGCGCGGTCTAAGGCGTGGGTTTGCGCCCGCTCGCTACCTGGGACTGCGGGTTACAGTCCTGCCGAGGACATGAATGACAGTCACTCGTGAGGGTTGTGTTTTCTCACGTAGAGTTCTCTACGTCCGGCCTTTCACTCGTTCAGAGGAGTCCTGCTGAATGTTGTGTAGCTGAGTGAGATCGTAAATCCTCGACAATGAGGAGCCCCTGACCTACTAGGGGCTGCTGCGTCATGGGTGGAAAAAATTTTATTTTAATTATCAAAGTTTGTTTATTCACCAACGAATGCACAAGCGATTGTCTTAAAACAATATTAAAATTTACATTAAAATAGCTCCGACATGTTTCGGTGCAGTCACACCATCTTCAGGGAGCTCATTATCCGTGCTTGCCAAAGTCACACTTTGTTAAAATAGTAATTTATGGTTCATCAGTGTATGATTAAATCGGTGGTGATGTGGCTGCATATATTGGTAGTGTCTGTAATGAATAACAGTGTATGAGGTACCGTACTAATATAATTTTCACATTAATCGTATCGAAATTGGCTGGACTTATCCTTGTTGATGTGTGTATGTCGCACTGTTCGGGAGTAGTGCGACACACACTATCAATATATGCAGCCACATCACCACCGATTTAATCATACACTGATGAGCCATAAATGACTATTTTAACAAGGTGTAACTTTAGCAAGCACGGATAATGATCTCCCTAAAGCTGGTGTGAACGTACCGAAACATGTCGGAGCTATTTTAATGTAAATTTTAATATTGTTTTAAGACAATCACTTGTGAATTAGTTGGGAATAAAAAACTTTGATAGTATCAAGATGCACGGTGCGAATGTAAAAAAAAAAACTATTTTGTTACTGTCATTAATAATATGACCAAAACCAAAGAATATATGTTACTTGTTCGGCGTTATTATTATTATTATTATTATTATTATCATCATCATCATCATCATCATCATCATCATAACATTTAATACAAATGTATATATGTAATGTTGCATTTTATACGCACTCTTCGAGAAGCCCAAAAAAAAAAACCTCTAATTTAGTAGAGGAGGAAGGGACTATTAAATGTTACACTTTACGGGCCACAACACGCTTACATCTGGCCACGACCTTCCTGATATGGTAAATCACCTCACACCACGCGAATTGCTGGATACGTCCGACATTCCCGCCTTAAACACTGACAACACTTTGCACTGCTACAGCTTAATGCTTGTTACAAGCCCTGGCATCTGCACACAAACAAAACGTACACGCACACACAAGCCCTCAGATCTCCGATATACGTATAACTGTACGTAAAACAGTGCATTAAGATTTCAGAATTTCACATTGTGGTCTTCTAGGTTATGTGACCTAGGGTATGGTAGGTGAATACCAAGTTTTAAAATGACATAGATTATCCATCTTCAAGGAAATTATGACAGTACATTCTGATGAAATTGTTGTAACCAAATATCACACGTCACAACTCAGAAAATCCACAATATTAACGGTTACAGAAACAGAATCGAAGGTTTCTTCCATATAACTATCGTTTTTCTTATCAGTATGTGCACAACTGAGAGCTCCGATCAGCTAACGTACTGATTATTTTCATCACAAATGTAACAGCATGGCGGTAGGAACGTGGAACAAAGGCAAAGAATTTACGTCTACTTTCTGCCAAAATTGGTGAAAGCAAATTCCTCAATGGCAAACAGGAACTGTTAGTTGTTCGGGTAAAGCTACGTCCCCCATAAAATAATAGTTTCAACGTAGTACGTGCATAGACGGCTAATGAGAAACATATCACGGCTCAATACAGCACTGACTGTGCAACTTCTCTGGTTTTCACGTCGACATTTCCGAAATGATGGTATTTTGGTTTCTCACGGCATGTAGGAAAGTAAATGGAAACAAACCTGTACGTTCCGGATGTTTTCTGACAATTTCACACTCTACAGCATTTGGCACATCATGAACGGCCGGTTCATAGTGAAAGTATGTCTAAACACGACTTGAAGTCTTGTTCAACGGGGTTTGGGGGGGGGGATTCATAATTAGTCAAATGGTTTCTTCTTCAGAGAGCTAAATAAATTCTCCAAGCGCACATTTGTATAATACTAACACGAAGTCCGCTGAAATCTAAGAGACGAAAATTTAAGCAGTTTTGTGCCTTTTAGATTTCGTCAAATGCAATTTACAATTTTCTTGAGACGAACTTTCCAGCTCCCTGTGCTTAATGTTAAAAGCCAACAACTCTTGGCTTATAAAATGTATCTCTAAGGCTGAAAATTTAACTCTTTTCAGTATTCAGTATCACTTAAGACGCAAATTAAAGTACTCTCTGTCTAACATCGGGGGCACGCAGTAGCGCAGTTGGCAATGCGCTACAAATCGAAAGGTCGCGGGTTTGATTCCCGATGGTGTACTTAGAATTTTTCCGGTCGCACTATGGCCTTGGGGTCGAGTCCGCCTATTACAGAAATGAGTAACAGGAACACTTCCTGGGAGTAAAGACGGCCGGTGCGTAGGGCTGAAAACCTTACTCCCTTCATGTGCCAACTGTTTTAAATCTGGGAGCCTCAACTTTCTGGAACCCTAAGGGCCTGTCCAGGCATGTTTAGGGATTGCTTTGCTTTACCTTGCTAACATTAGCAGATCGAAACTTCTTCGCACGAACGGTAAAGCATAGCGGTTACTTCACTTCCATTCCAGCCTCTTGCTGATTCAACGACTAGAAAATATTTCCCATCATCATGTGGCAGAAATTAAAATTTCTCGAACATGTTCTTGACAAGATTTGTGTTTATCTCTACGGGTGTTCCTATCCAACTTAACATTTAAGATGACAAATATAAATCTAAAGCTTAAGATATAACATTTTCAGACAATCAGCACCATAATATACAAATTTTCGGATACTCAATACCAGCCTTATCAAACTGCAGTTTGCTCTTCGGAAAATGATATGATACAGTAAAATTTCTAGTTCGTTATTCCTCATTTACACATGTATTTTAATGGGATTTACATCACAGGCCCTTGATTGGAGTAAAACGAATGACAACATCCGGAGTGAATGCGCTGCAGAACTCCTAGGACTATGTAGGAAACACAGGAGTTTAGAATTCAGCTGTACCATGCAGCATGGTAGATATAACACGCGAAACAAAATTTTCTGACGTAAACTACACCAAAATTATTATGTTCACCGGATCAGCAGAGAAGCGTGTCGCTCGAAAGTAAATATCAAACTCACTTAAAGTAGTGAACAGATTAGTTACAGCGGACATGCAATTCCAATATTCTGTGTTAGATTTTAAATTAAATAAACAGGGAAGAGAGTGTTCGATTTATTGAGCCTGGTTCAGGAGTATGCCAGCCAGCCTACGTAGTCCTCCAATGCCATGCTTCGTTTCTTTACCGAGAGTTTAAGCTGCAAGGATGAAGAGGAGTTCCCAACAGAAATCATGAACCCTACGCTCCAAGTGCATACACTTTAAGTTATATATTATTATTATTATTATTATTATTATTACTTTATTTTTTGCAATGACTTGCTATTTAAGTAGCACAGGTTCTGTACGTACCAATTAAATTTGTAGGACACAACAGTGAAATTTCGCATCGTCTCCGTGTTTATAACTGCCAAATTACAAAACATAATCTGCGTTCCACTTGCAACAGGACCAGCTCCTGTGGACTTGGTACGGCTTAACTCTGATGATGAAGACACTACGAACCCCAAATTTTTACCACTTCACACCGTGCAACATCCGAGATGATTTGAATCTCCCAGTCTCCAAAACTTGTCACATCAGTTTCAACCCTTGCAACTTATTCTTCAAAGTATCTGCCCTACTACCAAAATTATGTACGCTTTTCTTGTCCCATCTCATCCGGTCTACTTCTACATCTTTCTTAATGTCCTTAATGCGCCGGGGGGGGGGGGGGG
>Ga0123357_10007765_pt1 | contig 13317 bp, 7 predicted proteins | sample TergutEmb28metaG_FD_89873 | JGI IMG/M metagenome (GOLD analysis project Ga0123357, IMG submission 89873) | Embiratermes neotenicus P4 segment gut microbial communities from Petit-Saut dam, French Guiana - Emb289 P4 | ecosystem: Host-associated > Arthropoda: Insects > Digestive system > Gut ...
ATTTCAAATATGAACGCTACGGCAATTTTGAAATATACAATGGATTATATAACTCCCGGACTTGCGCTTTCAGGAACTGTTTCCTACAACGACACTTACCAAAAGGGTGTTACAACTCAGCAATGGGTGCCGACCTACAGCGCCGCACGCAACCCTGATAATCCCAATGATATTTTATATTTTGGCGGAGTGACAGAGCCGACGAATATTTCAGACAATGTATTTAACAATAAATGGAATCGAATCTATCTGGAAGCTAAATTGGATTATTCCCGGACATTCGGAAAACATGCCGTAACGGGATTGATTTTATATAATGCTCAGAAAACGAAAGACCCAAGTTTAATGTATAATGTTCCGGAAGGATTATTAGGATGGGTTGGAAGGGCGACTTACATGTTTGATAACCGCTATTTGGCTGAATTTAATATCGGGTATAACGGTTCCGAGAATTTTCCTCCGGGAAAACGCTTTGGCGTATTTCCTGCCTATTCTTTGGGATGGATACTTACCAATGAAAAGTTTTTCCCTAAAAACGACTGGCTGACATGGGTGAAAATCAGAGGTTCGTATGGCGAAGTCGGAAACGATCAAATCGGCGGAAGAAGATTTCTATACTTACCCAGCACATGGTCGTATGCCGGTCAGAATCCGGGATACGGTTACTTTTTCGGAAATACCGACGGCAGTTCAATGGATCCATATTACACCGGATCGTATGAAAGTACGGTCGGAAATCCCGATGTAACTTGGGAAAGAGCAAAAAAAACGAATATAGGAGCCGAAATAAAGATGTTCAAAGATCGCTTGTCTTTTGTCGGAGACCTGTTTCAGGAAAAACGCGATAATATCCTGTGGAATTTAGGTACGATTCCTGCCATAGTTGCAGCGACTCTTCCTCCCGCCAACATAGGAAAGGTAACCAATAAAGGATATGAAGCCCAACTGTCATGGAACGATCGCATAAACAAATTCGAATACGGCATCAGCGCCAATGTATCTTATGCAAGAAACAGGATTGATTTTATGGATGAACCAAGCTATCCGTATCCATGGATGAATACAACCGGATTTTCTTTGAATCAATACAAAGGTTTCAAGACCGACGGATTCTATAACAATGATGCAGAGGCAAGCAACAGACCTTATGTCAGCATGGACGGAAACAAAGTACAAGCCGGAGATATCCGTTATGTGGATATTGACGGCGACGGAGTGATTGATGCAAACGATAAAGTGCCTATCGGATATTCCAACCTGCCGAGATATACTTTCGGATCAACTGTTAATCTTGGGTATAAAGGTTTTAGCATTTCCGTCCTGTTCACCGGCTCGTATGCAGGCTCTATGCCTATGACTTCTTTCTATGTATTAAATCCGTTCTATATGAATACCTGCTCTGCCATGCAGTTTCAATACGACGGGCGATGGACTCCGGAAAAAGTGGCGCAAGGAATTATGCCGACTTATCCCAGAGCTTCAATAAGAACATACGACTCACAAAACGGTGCGATGAACGACCTTTGGCTCAAATCTTCCCAATACATAAAATTAAAGAATGTGGAAATAGGCTATAACTTTACCAAACTTGGAAGCCTGAAACGCATCGGTTTGTCGGGAATCAGGATTTATGTGAACGGTAATGATTTATATACCTGGTGTTCCAAATTGATTGACGGATATGATCCGGAACAAATGGATACGGGAGGAGCCTCCGATGGTTATCTCTACCCTCCTATGAAGAGTTATAATTTTGGCGTCAATATTCAATTTTAATTTGTAAGATTTATGAAGAAAATAATATATATCTTGTTGGTAATGTCAGGTTTTCTGACAAGTCTGATTTCGTGTGAAAGCAATTTCCTTGAAAAGCCGATGGGAAGCGATCTGCTCGTAGATTCGGTATTTTCAACGCAACAAAAATCGCTCACTGCTATTGCTCAGGCTTATGCAAGCAGTCTGGCATCAGGAATTGCTATTGTGGACTGGGACGGTAGCCGCACGTATGGTATGAATTCCGGCACATTAAGTCATCTTTCGGGGGAATTAAGCGATTTTAAATTTAATTGGGAAGATTCCTGGCTGATACAGCACAGCGGTATGACAGCCGACGACGGAAGCAGCTCATGCCGGAGCGACGACGGTTTCGGATTCAACTACACGGCTATTCGTCAGGATTACTTGGTAATCGAAAATATTGATAAAGTAGTTGACATGACGCAAAATGAAAAAAATCAGGTGAAGGCTGAAATGGAAACATTGATCGCTTACCGTTATGAAGAAATGTTCAAGCGTTATGGCGGAGTTCCTATTGTAACCAAAAGTTTGAACACAAGCGACGATATCAAAATACCCCGCTCGTCTTTACAGGATGTGTTGAATCATATTGTCGAATTATGCGACGACGCAATAGCAGCGTTACCGGATAACTATCCAAGCAGTTCCAAAGGCAGAGTGACCAAAGGCGTGGCAATGGCAATTAAAACCGAAGCGCTGCTCTATGCTGCCCGTCCTTTATTTAATTCGGCGACGCCTTATATGGATTTGGGAGAAAATAATAACTTGATTTGTTTTGGAAATTCAGATCCTTCCCGCTGGCAAAGCGTGGTTGATGCAGCCAATGCCGTTATTACATGGGCGCTGGCGAATGGCTACATGATTATTAATACCAATTCTCCTTTTGATGATTATGGGACGGCAGTAGCTACTCCCAATAACGCGGAAGTTTTGCTGGCATACAATTCTCAATTTGCTCCCGGTGGCAACGGAAACTATTACAGTCCGCTGGGACAAAGCGGCGGGGCAAATGGAATGAGCTATTATCAATTGACGCAATATTGCAAAGCAGACGGTACGGAACAAACCTGGCCAGGAATTGTCAGCGCTCCTTATTCCGATTATCAACAGCGAATCAACGATATGGAACCCCGTTACAAAGCGTCTGCAGCAGGTGCAGGCTTTGATGCATGGAATAATCCGGGCAGCATAACTTGGAACAGTACGTCGCTTGCCAACGCTTCCAACTGGCAAGACCGAGGCGGTAACGAAGCTTGCGGAAGAAGAACTAAATTCTGGTATCATGCAGGTACGAGGAATTGGTTTGAATTTCCAATCTACCGTTTAGCCGAATTTTATCTCGATTTAGCGGAAGCCTACAATGAGTTAGGGGATGCAAACAACGCATTGGCTAACCTCAATGTGATCCGTCAAAGAGCGGGACTTCCAGATGCGACAGCTACGGATAAAGACGGTTTAAGAAAAATCATTCAACGGGAATGGGCAGTGGAATTTTATGAAGAAGGACATCGTTTATACGACGTGAAACATTGGAAATTGGCTGATATTGGAAACGGAATAATAGGCGGTTCCAAGAAAAATTTCATTTTCACTTATGTTAACGGCTCGTATGGATTAACTTCGGCTGATTATCTCACCTATTCCGTACAGGAAGTTTATCAGGGTTTTTGGAGTCCGAGCCAATACCTCTGCCCATTTCCGAGAACTGAAATTAATAAAGGATACCTGGTGCAAAACCCCGGTTACTAACAGAATAAATCATTCAAACAGACAATTAAATCTTATGGCTAATTATAATAAACAATTCATTAAAAGAAGTATCTTTTACTTGGCGGTTTTGCTGTTATCCGGTTTTTCCGTAAAAGCCCAACAAACAGACTCCTTGCTGAATGAAGACAGCATGTTTTTACAGAAACCAAAGGCTGTAGAACCCGGTTTATACTTTCCGGTCGGCAAAGAAAATTCCAGCGCCGCCGTATCGTCGGCATCCGGAGAAACATTATACAAAACGCCGGCTGCCAACCTGTCGAATACGCTTTACGGAGCAATGCCCGGACTAATCGCCATTCAAGGTTCCGGACTGCCGGGCTATGATCAGGCTTGGCTGACTATTCGCGGAATAGGGTCGTACAATTATGATTCATATACCGTATATGTAGATGGTTTTGAAACAAACAGCTCCTATTTCCAATACTTGATGCCTTCGGAGATAGAAAGTATTTCCATATTGAAAGACGCTGCAGCTCTTGCTCCTCTCGGAATGAAAGGCGCTAACGGGGCAATATGGGTGGAAACCAAGCGAGGTAATATCGGAAAACCAAAAATACAGGCGCAATTCAGGATGGGCATGCAAGAGCCGCTTCACATCACGAAACCTTTGCAACCGTATGATTTCGGAACGTTATACAATGAAGCGGTCAGCAACGATAACAACCGCATCTGGAGTCCTGTTTATTATCCAACCCAATTAGCCGGTTATAAAAACGGGGTGGGAACAAATACAGACTGGTATGATGAGGTATTAAAACCGTCCGCTCCTTTTACTTCTGCAGATGTGACATTTGACGGAGGAGTCAAAAATGCCAAATATTTTGTTATGTTTGGTTATTTAGACAATCAGGGGCTTTATAATGTAAATAACGATGACAATCATGCCAATGCGCAAATAAGGCAGTATAATATCAGATCTAATTTTGATTTTTCCATGTTCAATATTTTTGAAGGGAAAGTAGATATCGGCGGACGGATTGAAGACAGAAAATATCCGGGTTATAACGGTTCGTCTTTATTTAATAATCTGGAACGTTATCCCAATAATATTTATCCTGTACAAAACGACAATGGAACATGGACAGGAACAGCGATATACCCCGATAATCCTGTGGCTTCTATCCGATCGACGGGTTACTATTCTACTCACGACAGGACTTTGCAAGCCAATTTTTCGTTGAAAGAAAAATTAAACTTTATTACGCAGGGTCTATACATTTCCGAAGCGGCTTCTTTCAGTAATTGGACGCGAGGCTCTTATAATGCAACCAGAAATTATGCACGTTACATGGGAAGCGTACAACAGACGCCTGATGTGGATGAAAATTATGCTATCAAGGATGATTATGGTACGAACCAGTGGAGACGGACACAGTTTCAGGTATCTGCCGGTTATGACAGGCTGTTTGGAAAACACAGAATTACTTCTGCAGTAAATTATTTACAGGATAAATATGTTACGGATGCCAATCAAAACAGCGCAGCCGGAATTAATACCCAATATGCCAATCAGAATATAGGCGGAAGAATTCATTATGAATATGACGGCAGATATACCGGCGAATTTGGTTTTGCCTACAGCGGCTCCGACAACTATGCCAAAGGAAACCGGTTCGGTTTTTATCCTGCAATTTCCGGCGCATGGATATTGTCGAACGAAGCATTTCTAAAGAATCAGTCTGTCATTGATTTCCTGAAGCTCCGGTTATCGGTCGGAAAAACGGGATATGATATGTATAGCGGAGGAAGATATTTATATCAGGAATATTATAAATATACCAGCAGCGGTTATCCGACAGGCGACGGCAATCCAACCTGGACTAACGGGCTTATTCCCGCATACATCGCCAATTCCAATATTTTTGCGGAAGAAAGCATGAAATACAATGCCGGAATTGACGCTACATTATTTAAAGGTCTGACGCTTACAGTGGATGCTTTCATGGATAAACGGTCGGGTATCGTTACTCCGGACAATGCACTCCCTGCTCTAATCGGAGCAACAACCCCACCCTACATGAATTTAGGTAAAGTCACAACGAAAGGTCTGGAACTTAATCTGAATTATCATGGTTCGATAGCGGATTTTACATACAGTGTCGGTGGCATGATGACGTATATAAAAGACCGGATTGATTACATGGCAGAACTGACTCCTTCATCGCCTTTAGCCGCGCAGACCGGTCAGCCGATAGGAACTCCTTTCGGGTATGAATTTACCGGATTTTATGATATTTCGGATTTTAATGCAGATGGATCATTGAAACAGGGTATTCCCGCTCCTACTTTCGGAGCGGTCAAGCCCGGAGATATGAAATACCGCGATGTGAATAACGACGGAACAATTGATGAAAAAGACATGTTGAGAATCGGCAACAGGGAATATCCTGACATATATTATTCTTTTCATGCGGAAGCCGCCTGGCACGGCTTTGATTTCAGCGCCTTGTTTCAGGGAGTTGCAGGGAAAGATGTCAGCATTCTTAATGACGCGCGTAATAAAACAGTTGCCTTTGAAAACAACGGCAATGCTTACGCCATCGCACAGGGGAGATGGGCGTACTATCCCGACCAGGGTATTGATACGCGGGCAACGGCTACTTATCCCGAATTATCAACTTTAGGCAACAACAATAATTATATAAATTCTACCTTCTGGATGAAAAACGCGGATTTCTTGCGTCTCAGGAATGTTGAATTAGGATATTCCGTTCCCCAAAAATTATTAAACAGAATAAGTCTTGCCAATGTGCGTTTCTTTATTAATGGAATGAATCTGTTGACATGGAGCGCTTTCTTGAAGAAATACGATATGGATCCGGAAACATTATCAGGTTATCCTGCAGTAAAATCATACAATGCAGGCGTTAATATCACTTTTTAAAACAGGAAAATAATGAAAAAGCAATATTTAATATTATTCGCAGTTGGGTTGATGGCAGGTTTCTCAGCTTGTAATTATTTGGATACGAAAATAGATACGCAACCTACACAGGAAACGCTGGATTCCAATTATGCCTTGCTGTCAAATTTGGGTTATGCTCCATACACATATATCCAGAACGGTTTTTACCTGATGGACAATAATATCTCGGCAGGTATGTCGGATGAAGCGGAACAGACGGCTCCTACTTCTAACGCGCAACGATTCAATGATGGAAGCTGGGACGCTTACAACAATCCCGATAACCCGTACGGTTATTATTATGAAGGGATACGGGCGGCAAATTATTTCCTGGAATATACGGTTGATTATAAAAATCAACTGGCTCAAAACAGGGATACAATTTCCGACCGCAGTTATCAATATAATCTGGATGTTGCCGACATCGGCTATATGCGCGGCGAAGCCCATATCTTGAGAGCATTTTTTTATTATGATTTGAGTAAACGGTATGGTGGCGTTCCATTGGTAACAAAAGTCTTATCGCTGACAGACGATGCCGATTTACCCCGCGCCGGCTATGATTCGATCGTCAATTTTATTGTTTCTGAAATTGATAATTATGCCGATAGCTTGCAAGTGAACTGGAAAACATACAACTCGGATCAAGACGGACGATTTACCAAAGGAGCGGCTTTAGCCCTCAAATCAAGAGTGTTGCTTTACGCTGCAAGTCCGTTGCATAACGAAACCAATGATCTTTCCAAATGGGAAGCGGCGGCAAAAGCGGCTCATGATGTTATCGCCCTGAATCAATACACTTTATCCACAAATTACCAACAATTGTTCTTAGAAAGCGCCAGTACGAACGACAACGAGATTATATGGTCAATCCGTTGCGGACCAACCAATGATATGGAAAAGGCAAATTATCCGATTGCTACTCCCGGAGGAAACAGCGGCGTAACGCCTTCTCAAAATCTGGTTGCGCAATATGAATATACCGGAACGCCAAATCCCAACAATCCTTATGCCAACAGAGATCCCCGTTTGAACTATTCTGTTGTCGCCAACAACAGTACATGGAATAGCCGTACAATCCAAATCTGGTCTGGCGGAACGGATTCCTGGCAAAATACCAATGCCTCGCGGACAGGCTATTATCTTAAAAAATTCCTGATTGATAATTTGTACTTAACTCAAAATGAAAAGAGAATACATAATTGGGTTATGTTCAGGTATGCGGAAATCCTGCTGAATTATGCCGAAGCGATGAATGAAGCCTACGGTCCCGATCAGGATAACGGATATGGACTGACTGCCCGCGCTGCCGTTAATCAGGTAAGAAGCAGAAAAGGAGTTGCCATGCCTTCGGTAGTAGCAAGCAATCAGAGCGATATGAGGGACGCCATTAAGCATGAACGAATGATTGAACTGGCATTTGAAGATCACCGCTATTGGGACTTGCTGAGATGGAAAGATGCAGAAACGGTATTAAACGAACCGCTGAGAGGTATTAAAGCCGATAACAGCGGAGGAACTGTTTCTTACTCGGAATTTAATGTTGAAAATCGCGTTTTTATAGCGCCTAAAATGTATTATTATCCCATACCGCAAGTCGAAATCAATAAATCAAAAGGTATATTGATACAAAATCCGGGGTGGTAAAAATACGATTGATTAATAAATAAAAAGTAAAAATTATGAAAAGTGTATTGAATAAAATAACAGTTTTGGTTTTCTGCGCTGTCTTATTGGGACTTGTTTCATGTGATAAAGGCGACACTCAAAAAGAATGGGGAAACGCGAAAATATATATGCCCCAAGCCACTATGTTAGACGGAGGAATTACCAATAACTATCCGGTGCCGTTAAATAATAATCCAGCAACGAAAAATTATGATATTGATTCAACGGCAAATCTTCTGCATATTTATTTAGGCGTCTATCGCTCAGGATTACAGCCTCTCAGCGCTTATTCGGTTAAGATTTATGTTGATGATGCAGCTACAGCTAACGCTATTGCCGGCATGAGTAATGGAGTTGCTTTGCCTTCCGATATTTACTCCTTGCCGACTGAAGCGGATGTTCCGGACAATGAACGTCAAACCGATTTTGTGCTGACGGTCGATCTGAATAAATTGAAGACAGAATATATGGCGTATGCATCGAAAAAATTGGCGCTTGTGGTAGGAATATCCGATCCCAGCGCATACGAGTTGAATGAAAACTTATCTAAAACAACGGTTATCATTGACGGACCTTCTTTTCTTCCTGCTCCGAAAATAGTGCAGGGAGGGGATTTCAGCGATGGAAGCGAGAACTATTGGACGATTATGAATCTGAATAATGACGGCGTTTTTGATCCATCGAATGTAGTTGTTAAAAATGGTATTCTGACTTTGACTTTCGGAGCCGGACCTGTAACGGGAAATATTGCCTGTTATCAACCCATAGAATTGACGAAGGACGCAAACTACAAATTATCCTGCGATTTTACTTGCTCAGGAGGCGCTGTAAGCGGACAGTTCTTTATCTGTATTTCTACTGTGGAGCCTCAAGAAGGACAGTATTACGATGTGACTCAAGGAATATTTACGAATATTGACGCTTGGGCTTCAAACGGACTAACGGGCGCGGTAAGCGGCACGTTGCCTCAGGTTGACACCTGGAATGGCGGAATTGATAAAACAACCGGAGTATTTACTTCTACATTTTCAGGAACAGGTTACCTCATTATGAATATTGCCTGCTGGGACGGTAATGTCGGCGTAATAACCGTAGATAATCTTACAATTAATGCGATGTAATAATAATATTTGTGTTATGAACAATAAAATTTATTTTTTAATATTGGCGTTGCTTTTGCCTTTAGAAAGTTGTGAAAAAGATTCGGCAACAAATCCTGTTACCGGCGGCGGTCAGAAATCCGTTACGGTTAATCAGGCGGATCCGAGTTATTATGAAACTGCTGATGGAAGCGCATGGATTCCGGTAATGATCAACTATCTTCCCCCTGATTACGGAAATAAGTTAGGAGCCGACAGTCCTGAATTTACTGTAATTGAAGATTATTTCCAAAAATTTTCAGCAAATGGAGGTAATTCCATGCGTATTTGGATAAGTACTTCTTTTCTTGAAATAGAGGATCAGCAGGAAGGCGTATATGATTCTCTAAAATTTGAACGGATTGATAAACTGCTCGATTTGGCAAAAGAATATAATATTCGTATTAAGTTTACGCTTCAACATATAAGAACAATAATCCCAAATAATTCTAATTGGGATAACAGTAAAAGTTTGGCTACCGCATTCAGCAGTATCGAAGATTATATGAATACGCCAAAGGGAAGAGATTCATACCTGCGGCGGGTTATCGCGATAGCAAACAGATACAAAGACAATCCGCAGATTTTCGGATGGGAGCTGTGGAATGAAGTTGATGCTTCCGCTTGGGATAATTGGGAAGATTTTACTGCCTATATGCTTCCGCAAGTGAAATTTTATTTTCCCAATCAGTTGGTTACACAAACATTGGGGAGCTTGGATTCGGAAGAAGCTGACACTCATTACCGTAATCTTTTTGCCTTCAAAAATAACGACTATATTTCTCTGCATCGCTATCTGGATCGGGGAACCGATTTGCAGCAATACGATTTGGTTAAAGGATCTATTGATACGCTGGTATCTACCGCAGTAAGTTTTGCCAAGCAATATGTCGGCAACAAGCCGATTGTTGTGGATGAAATCGGAGCCGTAGAACCCGACCATGCTTCTGCTTCCCGATATTATGCAATTGATAAGCAAGGCGTTCTGATACATGATATGATTTTCGCTCCATTCTTTTGCGGAGCTGCAGGTACAGGAGCAATGTGGCATTGGGACAATTATATTTATCCAAACAACTTATGGTATCATTATCAAAGGTTTAATAATGCCATTGCAGGAATTGATCCTGTAAAAGAGCAGATGAAACCCTTTACTTCCGTAATTGACGGGGTTAATTGCTACGGATTAAAAGGAAAAACGAAAACGATCGTATGGTGTCGCGATTCTGCCAACAACTGGGAAACAGAACTGGCAAAAGGAATAGCGCCCGCTCCGAAAACAGGCTGGTCGTTTCAAACGGAACAAATGACTTCCGGCGCGTTTTCTTCCGTCCGGTTTTATGATCCTTGGACAGATACATGGTCGGACGGTTCAATCAATAACGGAACGGTACAGGTTCCGGCTTTTACGCGATCTATTATTATAGTACTTAGCTAAGTAATATTATGTTTTCAGACAAGAGAATAAAGAAGATAGAAAAAGACATATAGATAATAAGATCGTCTTTTGTCTGAAAGTCTCATGTCTTATAAATTTTTTAAAATGATAAAAAAAATCTGCTTTTTTTTAGCTCTGTTCATTTTCTTTGGGGGAATTGATGTGTTGAACGCTCAAAATGAGCAACCGTACATCGGCGCTCAGGTTTTTATTGAACCCGGACAATCGCCGGAACAGATTGATTCATGGTTTCGGATTCTCGATGAAAACGGAATGACTGTTTGCCGAATCCGAATGTTTGAAGAATACATGAAAAAACCGGATGGTTCATGGGATTTTTCCCTGTTTGATCAGGCATTCAAAGCGGCAGATAAATATCATATCAAAGTTTTTGCAACATTATTTCCGGCTACTGTAAACAACTCTGTCGGAGGATTCAAATTTCCCGAAAGCGAAGAGCATCTCCGGCAGATTGCAACTTACATAGAAAAAACGGTTTCCCATTTCAAAACATTTCAGTCGCTGTATGGCTGGGTGCTTATGAATGAACCTGGTACAGGAGGCGATATTCCCCAAACGGAATTTACCAAACAGCAGTTTGAGGCATGGAAGAAAAAACAGGTTAAACCGGAATATAACAGTAAAAATTATACCCTGTTGGTTAATTTCGACCGGAAAAAATTTTTGTTGGATTATAACACATGGTACTTGAACTGGATAGAAAAAGATGTCAGGAAACAGGATACTGAAAGCGTTATCCACGTAAATAATCATCAGATATTTGAAAACATCGCCGAATATGATTTTCCGGCATGGCGACCTTTTCTGACTTCGCTGGGAGCATCGGCGCATCCAAGCTGGCATTTCGGCTATTTCGACCGTTCGCAATATACGATGGCATTAGCCGCTAATTGTGAAATCATACGTTCCGGCGCAGGAGAATTGCCTTTTTGGATCACCGAATTGCAGGGCGGGAACAATACATACAGCGGTAAAAAAGGTTTTTGTCCTACAGCGGAAGAAATTACGCAATGGCTGTGGACAGGCATCGGCGCCGGCGTTCAGGGAATTATTTTTTGGTGCCTGAATCCAAGGGCTATCGGCGAAGAAGCCGGCGAATGGGCTTTGCTGGATTTTCAGAATAATCCGACAGACAGAACGCAGGCTATACGCAAGGTAACAGAAAAAATCGCTTCAAACCGGCAATTCTTCAGTCAGGCTAAACCGATTGAATCGCCCATAAGCATACTCTATATCAGGGAATCGTTGTGGGCTGAAGGGCTGGTTCAGCAAAAAGACGATGATGGCAGTAATTATGAAGGCAGACATATCGGAGGCGTGATTAAATCGGCTGTTTCCTTTTTTGAGATATTGGCGGAAAACGGAATAAAAAGTAATCTGAAAGAAATAGATGAATTTGACTGGAAGCAAAACGATTATACGGGGAAATGCATCATTCTGGCAAATCAGGTATCCGTGCCGTCCCGATATTGGAAGCCGCTCGCAGATTTTGTTCAAAAAGGAGGATTGTTGATTGTGGAAGGGCTGACCGCTTTTTATGACGAGAACATGCTGAGCCTCAACAGCGCCGGTTTCCCACTGCGCGAACTGTTCGGCGGCGAGCTGAGCGAAGTGCAGTGTACACCGGGCGACTTCGATATGACGGTTAGCGGAATAAAAATGCCTGCGCATCTTTGGAAAGGTTATATCCACAATCTGACCGGAACTCCTTTAGGCGTGGAAAACGATCATATTACGGCAATCGAAAATAACTGCGGAAAAGGAAAAGTCGTCTGGATTCCGTCTTTAATCGGATTAGGCGCTGAAAGAAGCAAAGATAAATCTCCCCTTTCCGATTTCCTGCGGCAGAAATTACAGGAACAGATCCGGCAACTCCCGTTTATTTTCAAATCCCAACAAGATGGCGTGATTATGCAGACTTTGCAATCCGGTAAAAAATACATGACCATTATCATCAATAAATCCGGTCAGACACGAAATATTGAATTGACCAATCAGTCGCTGAAGCCGGAAGAAATATTATTGCCTGAAAATAGTGTGAATGTTTCAGAAAAAAATATTAATATTCTCCCCGAAGAGACGTTGGTTGTGAGGTGGGAATAGAGCGATTATTTTTCTGACAATTGATTTCGTAATAAAAGTATTTCTTCCTGAAGATACTTAATATTTGTCTCCAAACTATTTATAAGTTTGTGAGTTATTTCTTTGTTTTCCTGTTAATAATTTTCAAATTCCTGATGCCCAATAAAAGTTCCTTGATCATTATTGTATTGATGATATTCTCTATGTGATTTTTCACCAAGAAGGTCATTTATCTGCACATCAAGAATTTTTGCTATTTGGAGGAATTTATCTAATGAAAGTTTAGTTTGATTATTTTCAATTTTTCTGTATGCAGAATCTGAAATATTCAATTCCATAGCCATGTTTTCAAGAGAATAGCCTCTCTGTATTCGAGTTTCCTTTATTCTTTTTAATACATCTTCCATAATGTAATATTTTTCCCCACAAAAGTAATTATTTTATTTTAAAAAGTATTTTTTATTGTAAAAAAAGTAAAGCTAATCAATAGGGTAAAG
>Ga0123357_10007766_pt1 | contig 13316 bp, 8 predicted proteins | sample TergutEmb28metaG_FD_89873 | JGI IMG/M metagenome (GOLD analysis project Ga0123357, IMG submission 89873) | Embiratermes neotenicus P4 segment gut microbial communities from Petit-Saut dam, French Guiana - Emb289 P4 | ecosystem: Host-associated > Arthropoda: Insects > Digestive system > Gut ...
AAAAAAAAAAAAAAAAAAAAAAAAAAAAAAAAAAACCCCCCCCCCCCCCCCCCAAAAAAAAAAAAACCTGGATAGACCTTTTGGCGGGAACAAGTGATGAAAGAATGCCAAAACAGATTCTACAGTATAAAACTAAAGTCAGTGACCGTGGTGAAGATCTTAAAAAATGAGACTTCCTGTGCATTGAAACAATCTGATGCAATGAGATAGTCAGCACACACTTTGCAAGCAAACTGTAATTGCTTTAGCTTTGCTGATTCTGTCTATAATTCTATACACATTTTCAACATGTTTGATGACAACAGGTATGAACTTTCTGTCCGTGTTGTAAGATAATCTGTGTTCTGAAAATGTATGCAGTGCAGCAATCAACCTTGCACAAAATAAAAGTACCCCAATGCCAAACAAATTAATACAATAGAGCAAATGGCATTAAGTACCAAAACAAGATCGTGCTCTAAGCAAAATATACAATTTAATCAGTAACAACATAATTTGCAATCCTTCTGTCTAACATTCAAGACAAAAGCTCAAGAAGTTACAGAAATATGAAAAAGAGAGTGATGTGAAATTCTGGGGTTGGCGGTTCAGTATCAGATATGTTAGTGCATTTGGTTCTGCTGTGTCATGTTTCCCATACCAGCAGAAATGTTTTCTGTTCTCCCCTGAATTAACAAATGGGGGGAAGTTGGTTGCCAGCATATGCGGCAGAAATAAATACAGTCCAACAGACATTATCCAGAGGATCTAAAACTGTAGCAACAGTCCCAGCTTTCAGCACACTTTCTAAACAGTCTCTCCTCTCTCTCTTTTTTCCCCCTAGAATTAATTGCTTCCTGGGTTAGTATCCCCCAACCCCTTGACCACACCTGCCAAGCCAACCTGAGTCGGCATGTCGGTCTACCTTTGTTCCCCCTGAACCTCCATCTTGTTTCCAACTTCCATTAGGAGGAAATTTATTCAGGACCAATCTTGCTCCCTCCTACTACTATTGTGTAAGACATTTGCCACTGAAATTTTAACAAAAGACTCCCACTTCACAGTCTGCCTTCAAGTATCAGCGAAGGGATGAAAACTGTTGTTAATTTAATCCCATGTCTTGACAAAGCATGAGAGAGAGATGAAGGGAGGAGGGAATAGGAGAAAATAACACTGCAAGCAGTGTTCATTGGAAGTATACCAGCACATCACATAAGAAAAATGTGTATTTTATACAAAATACATAAACATATCTCATATGCATGGAGCACGTAAATGATCAACGCATATGATACACAGTGCTTCCAGTCATATTATATTGCCTGTGCTTTACATGATCCCTGAACATAAAAAATGTACGTTCGACCCTCAAACTCCTTTCTGCATAACATATGAGCCAAATCAATTAAATTTACAGTTCTACTGGGATATATGTCATATTCAGATCATCTGTAAATTGGTAACTGGCATCCACCACACTAATACATGCTTTTGAGTCAGTTTTCAAATAGCTCCATGTTATTTTCCCTCATCTTTATAAACTCACTACTCATAATGACCCTATTAAGCATACTGCCACAACAGAACTTCATATGCCTTCAATTCAGGAGATGCGTGGTACAAAATCTAGTCAGAACCAGCCATTCTGATGTTTTTCATTATTCGTATAAGGAAGAAGCTGGTAAGGTAGCAATCACATTCAACTACACAGAAAGAAGAGCTTGACCAGAGTTGAACAATAGTTTTAAAACTTTCTTTAATTCATTCGTACAAATTAAAGCATGGTACCAAGAGACATGATGATCACATTTAAAATTACTGAACAATCTGAACTTAGCAACTGCTGTGACATCATTAAACAACCTAAGAATGAACTAAAATTATGGAACAGAGTCCTTACTGAAAAGCTAACAGTCACACAGATAGTCAAGAAATTCCCTGCATTATACGGGCCCTGTAAGTTTATAGAAATCCATTACTGATCTCTATAGCCAGCCAGGTGAGTCCACTTCATGTCACATCCTATTTTTATATGATCTGTATAAACTTATCCTCCAATCTACACTCTAGGTCTTTGAAGTTTCCTTTTTTTCCAGGTTTTCCAAACTACATGCAAGAAGTATTTCCTGTCCCTCACACGTGCGCTACATCCTGCTAATCTCATCCCCCTTCATACACTCAGCATAAAAGTACAAATCAAAACACAACTGTATTTACAACTCCAATTTGAAGTAGGACACATGTAATGTAATATATGTATATAATCGCATAGAATGTAAATATAATACTGCTCAAGATCATGGGCATGATAGTAAGAATATTAAAAATTTACTATAAAAATATAACAAGGAGGAAAAAGTAACATATTTATGGTATCTATTATTTGTACATAATGCAAACACCAAAGTGTCTTCAAAATATTTCCAGAAGTTCTACGTTTCTTATTCAGAGAAAGAAAAACCATTAATCATACAAGATTTTTGACAGTCCTCAACTTTTAGCTTGAAAATATCCCAAAGAACTGATGATTAATAATACCATGCTTAGTGGTTTGCTTCACACCTGTCCCTGGCCAGGCTGCGGCAGAATAAACAATATATCCATCACATATCTATTTATTTTGTTTCATTCTTCAATGCAACTGCATTTTGACATGCAGTGTTATACATACCTCAACTTTAAAATGTCTACTTCACTGCACAGTATTCACAAGCTTATGTGCATGCTCAGTTTTAGCACTTCTTACAGGTATTCCAGTAACCCCATTCTATTATGAGAGAGCACATAACACACAACAATCACTGCAGTTCACAAAATTTACGTCCAACTATTCCTTTTGACAGTCAATGCTGCTATTCAGTCACCACAAGAAAGGAAGCCGAGGAGTGCTGGTGTGCACGGCTGGCCTCCACGCAAACTGTTTTCTGGGTTGCGTCCTCCATCCAGTCGACAACTACATTACAGCAGTCTTTCAAGCCGAATCAAGCCGCTTACAGCTCTACAGTCTAACACTGCTTGGTACCAACACTTCCACAGCAAAAACCAATCACAATCCTTGAACCGAGGAGGCAGCGGCAGCAGCACGCAATATGGCTGCCGTGTTGCCACAGCAAACACCAGATATGAGACAATAGTTTGGCCTGGGGTTGTTCAAGCAAGGGTTGCCAAGAAGAGACCTAGCGTTCAATGCTTTATTTCCCATAATCCCCTGCGGCAACAGTCGTGATACCCCACTGGGATGACCGTCTCGCCCATGAATACTCCAGACAACCAGCACAGCCCGCCCTACTGCCCGTCACGTTCCAGGCTTTCCAAGGCCTTCCCACTAGTCATACAACTGCACTGTTGCCAATATGCAGTTTTTACATCAAAGAAACAGACAATTTACATTTATCTTCAAATTAATACTGAAACAATTATTCTGCTTGTCACCAAGTGCATGCACCAGTTGTCTAAATATGTGACAGACTGAAACGATGACACCTGACGACTGATGCAGCATGACGCCTTTTACAAACCAACAAGAAGGCAGTCAACTTCGGATGTGGCAACAGCGGTTAACAAGTATCGAAGGCCTCTAGATTCCTCCACCTCCTCTTCCTCCTCTCCCCTTCTCATTTCAACTGAGCTTAGGCTGGGGGAACCAATACCTGCAACTTCTGACAGCTACAATAAATGGTGGCCAATTTTAATGATATGACAACCTTAAGACCAAGCATCTTTATGGCATCAATGAATATATCGAGAACCTTAGCGGGAAGAATCCATTATTGTCAGAAGTGAGACTTCCTAACCCTCATCCATTGGTCATTGTTTCAACAGGGGGATGGGACCATAAACTGGGAACCAATCACTATCATGAACAAAGAGCAGACAACAAAAGAACACTCTCATCCAAAACATATGATACTGTAGATGGACTGTTAAAGACACAAAACACCTAACAACAAATTACCTTGTGCATACTTATGATAATGAAATGTATCCTACTTAAAGGGATACCAATCACATTCTAAAGAATGTTCTTCAAGGGTGCACAGTCAAGATAACAATTCTGTGTCTTCAGGAGCAACAGGTACCAACTGTATTCACATCCCATGTATCTCACATTTTAAAACATTCACATTTTGATGAGAATTTGTAAAAATCTTCATTATATATGCATTAACATAATTCAGGTACATATTACATTTACATCCCTCTCTATTACAGTACTTTATTGTGTACATCTGATATTGTATCCTACACACCTTATGTGTACAGCTGTGGGTTTCTCTTTGAAATAAAGAATAAGTTACAGAATAAAACCAAACAGTTACAGCAGTCAGCAGAATGTACAGGGTTTCACTGGTCATCTAAATGCAATACTGATACACAAACAAAAGCATCAAGAAATTAAACATCTCAATTACTTTTTAGGGAGCCACAAACTTCATACTGCCTTGGGTGTAGGTTGTCCCACAACTCTACTTTTGAGGTCAGAGTAAACAGAATAATGAGAGGTGGGACATTATCACAGCAGGGACCCACAGCCACTAAATAGGAGATACTTTCTGCCAAGTTAAATTTCTCAATACATCAATAACAGCACACTCAGTTTAATACATTTAAAAGTCTTATGGTTCCTGTATAGTCCTTATGACCCCACTACATGACAAAAATTGGAGCCTGCTGCCAAAGACAATAACAATGACATAGAACTAAACCAGAATATACTCACAGCAAGGGGGAAAATTGATGCAATTAACAGACTTGAAATGAATGCTTTGAAACACGTGAGCAGTGGGTATGGGGACCAGCCCACCTCCTATTTTACAGGTACCAGGGACTCTTTCCCTAGTGGTAAAGCAACCAGGGCATGAAGCTGACCATTCACCTCCGCCTTGTGTTGAGGTTAAGAATGAATGGAGCTGTACCTCTACACCCCCTGTATCTTCATGGCATGCACAGCGACAACTTCTATACAGCCCAGAGGACAGTAATATGACCGAAGGACACAAACGGCACAATTTTTTTAAACAGGCACCTATACTATAAATACAAGGTAAAATTAGCATACTGGGTGGGGTGAAATAGAGAGGGACCCCAAACTTAGAGGCTTGTGAGAGTTCTGTGAGGTTTAAATGGAATAACTGTGTGAATGCAGGTAAATGCTGAAGATTTTAACACACTCGGGGACAAAAGTTACTTACAACATGCAAAAATTCAGTTCATACCTCACAGAAAACAGACTGTTTCTCCAAGACAAAGACCATCTGGTTAACGTCGTCTTTTGAATAAATGATATTCTGAGAATCACATGGAACGCATTATGTGGGCAAAACGCAGTTTTTTGGCGCTCTCGCAAAGCAGTTGCGAAAAGCGATTATTTGCCTCGTCATGCATGTATGTCTTTTGTCTGTCCGTCCGTCCGCGTGAAACAGCGCAACTCACACCGTACGGGTTTTCGTAAACTTCCATATTCGGGATTTCTACTAAAATTCGTGACATATTCTGATTCTGGTTACAAATGTACAAAAATGTGAAGCTCTTTACATGACTATCTAAGTACACACATGTGATTGGTTGTTATGAATTTCTCTGTGAGCAACGAGCCAGGCGGGAAAACCTGGTAGTGATCACAGATCATCTAGTTTGGTAGTGATCAACAACTGTGGCCAGGCGGTCAGTCGCCGGTCTCGCACCGCGGAGGCCCACATTCGATCTTCGACCAGTCCCAATGAAATGTGATGGACAAAGTGGTACTGGGGCACGTTTTCTCCGGCGACCTCGGTTTTCCCGTGCGATGTATCATGCTAACATTGTTCACAGCAACGCTCCTTCGGATATCGGAAAGCATTGGAAAGAGAAACAATCACTTCCCAACAAGAGTCAGGTATGATCGATTGAAAATCTCACCGTTTACAAGATAAACAAGAATTACGATGTCTCTCATATATCGATTATAATCGACTGTACATCTGTTGTTAAGAAACGAAGCGTCTGTGTGTAAAAGAAGGGAAATAATTTCAAATACTCGCATCGTGTTCCTCCTGAAAAGAGTGATTTAAACGGACTGTGCCATTGGCAAAGCGAACGTGCCAACAAGTGTTACCATCTGCGGACATTTCCTAACAAGTATAATATTAAAACAGGCGGTACATACAGTCTACACTAAGCTTTACAAGTTTTAACAGCAGTAAATGGCTGCCAAAACTTCACAGCGCTTTATATCAAACATATATTCGTTTACTCATCCACCGGGGCTTGTAGTTACAGCAGTATTAAGTTCTTCTGCATTCCTTTTACTCAGTGGAAGAATTTGTAGCTTTGTAACTATATAACTTCATTAGCTCTGTACCTAACTTAAGCTTTATTACACTATATATAAGCGGTTCTGAAATCATTTGTAGAATACTGTGTTCATTGTTATTGGACTTATCTCACTTCTTGTATACTGCTAGAAACTGACAAGTGCACTATCATGTGTATGATATCGTGGACTAATAAACTAAACTAAACCAATGTGTATTTGTATGTTTTCACACTAACACAAATAGCCTTCAGATACGACCATTAATACCTAATTATGGAAAATAATCTTTCCCAATGTACACAAATTCAAATCAGTGAGCTCATACAGTATCTTCAGCCATGCTGAATCATTCAGAAATGCTAAGCCATTTGTCTTTAAGTTTCATATGTGAGAAGGCCCTACAGCAACAACAGGGTTTCCACAAGTTAACGTGCACTTTCACTGATTACTACCAAAATATAATTAAAAGATAAGTACTGCAAAGCTAATGAGATGATGATGAGAACCTGTACTATACCATAAAAGTTGTGGCCTATGAAAAGTTATTGTTTACAACAGTTCCAGAAGAATCAAACCACTTATACTTAGTCCATATTATACTATGTGTAGGTGTGCTTTCACTGACATTCCTATGAACCAGATATCATATATGAACTGAATGACTGGAAGAGTTTTATTTCTTCATGCTTGCATCTTAGTGGACTGCTGAGTGGAACAATATTTGTCTGTCACAATAATCTGAGTTATTCAGTACATTTAGGAACTATGGAGGAACAACATAAAATATATTTGTTTCATCTAAGAACAGACCTAACATTTGATCTTAAGAGTGTACACTGAGAAAGACAAAATTTTAAGGCACCAACTATTACCTACACACAATATGAATCTGTGTACATCTGTGTACATCTTTATATCTGTGTACATCATGGAAGTGCTCCATTTATATGTATTCATCCAACTACTGTCATACTCCAGGAAAAAAGTATGCTTGTTAGACCACCATGCCATTTGTCTCACTGCTCCCCCTACCCCCCAATTTCAGCTTTTGAACCAGCTGACCAATGGATGTTACAGCACTGGAAGTCACCTTAGTGTCATACCCTTCCATTTAATTCGTTAGCTCTCAGTAGCAACTAATAAATCACTGGAGCTTGCAAGATATGTGAAATTTGGTACTTAGTTCACAACACACCTACCAATGAAATAATGCATTCAAATAAACAATTAAATATATGGCAACTTACCATAACTGCATGATTAAATTTGGCAAATTTAACTTTGATGGAATCTGTACTTAATTCTTTGCAAAAATAAAATAAAATGCAAATACTAAACCAACAAGTTCTACAGGATTAGAAAACTATGTAGTTCAAATGTATGGTCTATGAATTCTGTTTGTAACTTGTGCTTTTTAATGTAATAAAAAACTCCATTCAGAATTATTTGTACTACGGAATGATGATTATGTACGAGGATGAGATGGGCTACCATGAATTTCTGCAGTCTATCTTGTGGACACTGGAAGGCACTACTACCATTGCAGAATCTTCATCAAAGCATCATCCACAAATAATCATGAACATTTATTAGCTTACAATAAAATAACATGGGAACAAGGTACTGGCTTAAAAAGGTTTTCATGTTTGTGGAAAGCAAGATTCATAAAGTTATAAACTATTTCCAAAAAAGACACAATGCTGTTGTACGATTACTCCGTTTGGAAATTACTCCTGAAAAATAATGATACAGGAAGTTGAACACAAAAACTGACCATTATGGAAACAAAAGCATAAATGAAAACTCATTTCGGAACAGGCAGAAGCTGGATAATGTGGCAGGTGTTACTCTAAAACATCTGTAATATTTCTTTGTAAGTTCAAGATTATGGCACCCAATTCTGGGCATAAATGTTATATGTGTGAAGTGTAGATAACGTTTTAGGAATTTTAATATACATGCATACATAACGTTCATGAAATTATTGAACTTCATCACATCTCTCCTGTGTTTGTGTGTTCAGGTAATGGCTTTTTAATGCAAACTTCTTTAAGTAAAGATAAGCATGAAATCCTAAAACTGACTGGCCTAACACATGGTACATGGACGAAAAGCAACTTCAGTAAAAACCCTGGAGTATATCAGCAAAATTTCACAGTCATGAATCCTGGTGGAGTTTCCAGTTCAGACTCTAGCTATTTTGTGTAAACTCAACAAAATAAAAGCACCAAAAGACTTCAATGAAACAGGGCATGCATCACAAGAATACCGCAAGAGTTCAGTAAGATGAATTACTTTACGGATGGATTTTTGTATGCTGTAGATCGTGCACAAATCATTCCAGTCCACTTGGTCAAAATGAAGAATTTTATAATACATATATTATTACACACATTATAAATTTGATGGAATAAAGTACAATATTAAAAGTAACATTATACACTGAGAGAAATGTATTTAATACTTTACAGTCATTTATTAATTCCAGAAACGCAGTCCAGTTCCCTCTATAGTGTCTTGTACTGAAGAATAGGCTGTAATGATGTATTACCATTCTCAACACTTCTCACAACAATAAAGAAAAATGTTAAAACATGCATGGTACATATGCACAGATGCATGCTGTGACATTTAGTGTGCAGCTGTTGAATTTATTTCTAAGGTAACAATTCCACAGCCTGAAACCTACCTTCTATATTTGAGAGTGAGACACATATACTAAATGCTGAATACTGTCTTCCAGGTTGTGAAATCAATTAGTCTGGTAGACACCAATGTTGAGAGGAACCCAGCATCAAGAATACCTTATACACTCCAGATGGAGCCAGTGGGTTCCTCTGAATGGTAACTGTCTACCAGAACACACAGTGTCGCATCCCTGAATACAGTCTTTTTCACAGTAAGTGCAGTTAGAACCTCACTTTACACAAGTCCTCTTTCCATCCTTCGTTCATAGTGTTCCAGTAGTGTGTCAATATAATGACAAAGTTAAATAAAGCTCAAACAGTGCTTATAAATTTCCCATAAATGTTCTTCATTTAAAATTTTGTGTACTTTTTTTAAATAGAGATCTATTGCAATCTAAAACTTTCATTATAAACATTTTATTAATACAGATCACATGTAACATAATCCAATGGAAAATAATCTGTGACTATGCAGTGTGGTAGCTGTAATGCAACACACACTGTAAAACAATAGATTAGTATCTGCAGTAAATCAACATGAAGACCAATGAGATATGCACAACAGCAAGAACACATCTGGAAAAGAAGCGTACTCCATAATGAAGTAACGGCTTTCTGCTCTTGTTGTAATTTCAATCCTGGAATGCACCGGTCTTTTTTACTTTCTCCTTCACTAACACTCAAACATGGGTTGACCTTAACGGCATTACACAACTCAGCTTCTTACAGTAGCACTCAGCAGTTCAAAACTTCCGATTCCGGCATGAATCAACATTTTCAACATGTTTCTACAATCTCACCCAATGATAATCCACAAAACACTTGAGTTGTTGACCCAGTGAATGAATTGTGCGTTGTAGTATTGCCACCTCCCCCGCCTTGGTGGAGGTTATTGTGTTCCACACAGAAACCGTGGTGTCATGCTGAACCAAAACTAGACTACGCTGATCCTTGGGCAAAGTCATGACAACTTGCAGGCGCCCTCCTCTGAAATCAGTGCTCGTGCAAACACAGGCATACAATGCCACCTGACTACCAATAGATGCTTACAAAAAGTAGCTACCTCTACTAAAAAGAGTTAACAGCTGAATAACTTCCACCTCACTGTTCTGAAAACTGACCGAGAATTCAGAATAAGAATTAGCAAGCAAAGAGAAGAAATGTAATACGAGCCTGCTGTTTGCAAGAAAAGCACATCTCATGCAAGGGACCTAGGTTCATCCCAGTTGTTATCAATCTTGACTAACGCTTTATTCCCATTACTTTATTCAGCCCCGTTTAGTCCATTTGTAAGTCATGGACTCCATTATGTACGTCATTATCACAATCAGCATCACAAAAGTAAACTGAATGCTTTTCCAGCACTGGACCAAAAGCTCGAAGCATAGAAGAGACCTTTACCTGATCAACAAGAAAGCCAGAAGTACAAAAGAATGCTTTAATCTTAAGGTACAATCCTGGAGTGAGTAAAAACAATAAAAGACAGTAGTTCAACATGCAGTGTTGATTGGGATTTAAGATGCGGGTCGTCTCAGAATTACAGAACAGTAATGACACAACAGCATTCATATTGTATATTGCTGGTGCCAAATGTGTCTGTCAGCACGTTTAATCTCTGAAATGACTCAAAAGACTCCAGTCAAGTTTGGAATTGGATACCTACAGTGAAAGTTGTCATACAGTTTTAACTATTGGTTCATAGTGCTCCAGTATATCCCCATGTTTCACATGAAGCTCATATCACAGTTTTATAGATATCCACATACAAAAATACTAGCACACCACATATAATACAGTGCTCATTAGGGCACAGTATTAATTTAAAACCCTTTAAATAACATTTACATTTAACAAAACACAAGAGTAAAATAATGTATCCTTCAACACTGCACTTGCATGTCATTCCACTTACACTGTTTCTGCTGTACTGTGATAAAAAAATTGAGATAAAAATCAGTAACAAATTTGTACCTACTGCATCACTTCCAAATTATGAAAATACTGCCCAATCAACAACTTATGTTTCCTCACACCAATAATTCTACTGCTAATTTCTGCCATAAAAGTGTAGTACAAGGTGGAGAGAAAGAAATTGAAGAAAAGTTAAATATTAAATACGGAATAAGAAATATAAAAAAATCATTTGTCACTTCCATGGTAATAAACATATCTCTCTCTCTCTCAAAAAAAAAGAGTTATACATTCCTGGTTAATAAGGTGAAGAATAGTTGCCAAAATATAAAGAGGAAACCATTATGCCCCACTCATGACTAACACCAACAGACTTGTCTGCAATAAATTAACACACTCTGTCCCCACAGGTGTAAGAACAATAAGCATGAACCTGGAAAATTTTCAGTACTGTAACATGGAGCACACTTTTCTACTTCTGCTTTTTCTAGCTACTCAAAAAATTCAAGCCATGCTTAAAACTGATATGTGTTACTGTATCCATCCTCCTTTTCCTTTTCAGTAACTTCATGAAACTCTCACTAAAAAAAATTGTGGACATGGGATGAGACCCAAAAAATGTTGTTTGCTCTAAATTTGCTATTTAGTGGTTTAAAGATAAGTATTTTAATCACTGTTTTGCATCCCATTAAAGTGAGCATAACTTGCATTATGTGTGTGTACTAATTTGAAGGCCACAGAGGGACAGAAGCGAGGACGGAAAGGACAAGGGAAGGAAAAGAAAGAAGATTCAAAGGAAAAAATAGAAAATAGGCTTTAAAAATATATATATAATGGTTGGGAAAGGAAAAGACAATTTCTATTTGCCCCGTACCTAGAATTACAGATCCCAGGAGCTCAGAACATCCCCTCCCCTATAGTGGGCAACAGGATCGTTAAATCTGTCCACATCCCTCAACAGAAACGCTTCCAAACACGCAATTCCTTTCCTCTTTAATGTTCAACTATAAGTGAGTCTCATTATCAACCTCTCAGGCTTGGAGAAACTCTTGTCAAGGGGCAACATCACCTTTTGTTCAGAAATGCAAAGGTATTATTTGGGAGCAAAACGTGACTAGTGCTGGAGAAAGCATTGCACACTTGTCACAATGCAACCATCATAATTTAACAAGTCCATGTCTATCATTAACAGTAGCCATTTGCACTTACAAGTCTTCATCAGGTTGGTGAAAATCTATAATTATAATCATTTCTTTTTTCAAAGACTTTCCAAGTTACCTCCTCCACCTCTGCTTCTTTCATGGTTATGGTACCACCTGTACTATCTTGTGATGTTCTCACTTCAAAGGTGACGAATTCTCTCCCAACCCACGATACGACACCAAGTTATGGACACTAATTAGGACGCTATGGAAGTGACCACCATTAAGGCTCTTCAAGATGGTACTTTAACCATTCCAAAAACTAAAATTCCACATATGTGCATTCACACACACAAATTTAAAAATGCTACATTGTTCGTCCCACTAATTAATTTGATAGATGGTAACAAGCAGAGATGGAAATAGATCACAATTTCATTTTTTCTATTAAGTTGTCTTTGTCCACTTTGAAGACATACATGCTATTTGATACTGATATGCATTTTTATTTATCATGTGCTTCTGAACTGTCTGATAATTATGAAAAATAGTGTGGGATGAATTACACAGAAATCTCTTTAAAGTTTCCTGCATAAAAGCATTTAATATCAAAAGAGACTATTACGTTGGACAGTATCCACTGGGCCAGGGTATATTTGATACACAGGATGTTTCTGGAGTTGGCTCTACTCTGTCTTTGAGGTCACTTAAGTCATTAGAGTTGACAGCCTTGAAGTGTATAGTCATCTAGGATGTGACACTATGTACTTTGGTAGAAAGGTATTAGTGGTTCAGAGGAATGTGCTGCCTCTGTCCTGTAAGACAACAACGTTCACAACAACTATAGTGCAAATTTCAAACATTACACTTGGATTTATCATTTTGATATTCTGGTGGGATCAAACTCTGGTTACAGGTAGCCAAATAAACAGACCACCATGTATCACCTCTGACATAACACATTATTTATTTCATATTTCAAGTTTCAACAACCATCTTATTCATAATATCAGCAAGTGTGATTGGCCATTTCAAAATAAGCATAATCAATGCAATGCAGAAGAAATATTAAACCTATGTTCTGAATTATGTTATGAAGCTATGGTACCGAGAATATTTACAGAGAGCAAAAACATCGTACATATGGAATGTGTTTTACCTACATAAAAATAATGTAACAATCCATAAGATAGAATATTGTTAAATACCCTCAATGGCCCCCCCCCCCCCACACACACCAACACACAACCACCCAAAAAACAAAAAAAAAAAACAAAAAACCCCACAACAAAAAAAAAAAGA
>Ga0123357_10007767_pt1 | contig 13315 bp, 8 predicted proteins | sample TergutEmb28metaG_FD_89873 | JGI IMG/M metagenome (GOLD analysis project Ga0123357, IMG submission 89873) | Embiratermes neotenicus P4 segment gut microbial communities from Petit-Saut dam, French Guiana - Emb289 P4 | ecosystem: Host-associated > Arthropoda: Insects > Digestive system > Gut ...
GGTCCTGGATCGAATCCCGGTGGGGACAAGATTTTCCGCCCGTCCAGACCGGCCCTGGGGCCCACCCAGCCTCCTGTAGAATGGGTACCGGGTCTTTCCCAGGCATAAAGTGCGGTCGGGGCGTGCTGCTGACCACTCATCCCCTCCTAGTGCCGCGGTCGTGGTGGAAGAGTAGAGCTATACCTCTACCCACCCTCTGGGCCACACCGGGCCTGTAACGGGATCACTTTACCTGTTCCTTATTTGTCGATATTATGCCGAGAAAAAGTTTAATTAAGTTCTGACAAGAATAACGGCACTTCACATGAAGACCGATATACACTTTTGATCATATCTCGCTCAGTTCTTCTTAGAATGAGAAATGTTTCAGAGGAAATTTGTAAAGGATATCAAAACACGCATTTCGTGTTCAATAACTTTTTTTTGCGAAAATCGTTCCGTTTATGAGATACTGTAAAAAACATTTTAGAGCCGGACAGGCCACAGAAGACAATGTAATACGGCGCATTTGCATTGCATGCTGGATACATAAGGCTACAAACACACACTCACAATTTGTTATGTTTACTGCTTTTCAACCGCAACAATGGCTGCAGATTCTTGATGTTACGTTATATGTACATTGCGTGCTTAATGTGAATTGTTTAGAAAAAGTTCTCGAATGTTTGGCCAGTTAATGTGATGGTGTTCGCAAAAGCATTTGTGAGTCGTAATACCAATTTCCGTTATTTTTTACCAAAACCAAAATGGAAATGGGTTGCCACCTTTAATTTAAATCTCCCTGTTTCAAATTTCATGCAAATCATCTTCAAATTCGTCGAGTTTTCGATGCGTGTATGTGGACAGACAGGTGGTTGCGCGGAGTTACACTGCGCATCACACCAGAGGAAGAGAGGTGTGTGTATGGATGCGCGGAGTTACACTGCGCATCACACCAGAGGAAGAGAAGTGTGTGTATGGTTGCGCGGAGTTACACTGCGCATCACACCAGAGGAAGAGATGTGTATGTATGGATGCGCGGAGTTACACTGCGCATCACTCCAGAGGAAGAGATGTGTATATATGGATGCGCGGAGTTACACTGCGCATCACTCCAGAGGAAGAAATGTGTGTATATGGATGCGCGGAGTTACACTGCGCATCACTCCAGAGGAAGAAATGTGTGTATATGGGTGCGCGGAGTTACACTGCGCATCACACCAGAGGAAGAGATGTGTATATATGGATGCGCGGAGTTACACTGCGCATCACTCCAGAGGAAGAGAAAACTCTCAGTTCTTGTAACTCACTGGAGTAGGAGAAGAGTGGATGCGGATGGCTGAAGTTGCTACTCTTCACCCAGATGCAGAAGGTGAAGTCGTGTAGATCCGGTATCTGCACGTCGTACTTCAGGAACTGAAACGTAGAGCCACGGACAGGCATGAGCATTGAGGTTCGGAGAACGGGGAGGCCACCCGAAGAGCGAATAGAATGGTAACAGAGACGAGAAGAATTTTAATGCAATACTTTGATTGTTAGAGCCAAAAAATTTGAGTATAAAATCAAATGTAGTTACTGATTTGCCCCTTGTGTCACCGGGTTCTTCCTTAAATCCATGCCGTAGACATCGGTCTGCTCTAAATAAACTAGACGTACTCCGTCGAACGTGGGCCGGGAGTGCTCAGTCGGTATAGCGACTGGCTACGGGCTGGACGGTCCGGGGATCGAATCCCGGTAGGGGCGAGATTTTCCTCACCTGTCCAGACCGGCCCTGGGCCCCACCCAGCCTCCTGTCTAATAGGTACCGGCTCTTTCCCCGGGGGTAAAGAGCAGCCGGCGTGTGACGCTGACCCCTCACCCTCTTCTAGTACCGTGGTCAAGAAAGAGTAGAGCTATACCTCTACTTGCCCCTATGGGCCGTACGTCCTGTACAGAGCCTCAGTGCCTGTACAAGGGTGCACTTTACCTTTACCGTTACTCCGTCGAACACAACATAGGTGTATATAAATTGCTCCTTACATGTGTGCTACATGTTCCGGCCATTTTTCCGGCCATCGTCAGGCATGTCGATGCAAAAATCATCTAAACGAAGACACGATGAAATAATACATAAACGAGGGGCTCCTTGCATTTAATTTCGTTCTATCTTATCTCGTTGTGTCTTCCTTTATAATATTTTTGCTTTGACATGCCTGATGACCTGAGAAAGGGCCGAAACATGCAGCACACATGTAAAGACAAAACTTAGTTTTAAATAAACCTGAGTTTTATTCGACGAAGTAAGAGTAGTTCATTTAGTGAGTAACACTGCAGGGTGGGTCCCATGACGATCTCTCTACTCATGGTACTGCACCTCTGCTCTTATATCAGCATTACAGGCTTTTACTCTTCTCTGCATTGTATTAACCCTTACCCTGCTAACGTGGAGAATATGGTGAGCTAATAATGCCAGCAAATGGCAGATGGGATTTAACTCGGCGTTTAAAGGGTTAATAATTGTCTAATGAGATACAACACAAAGCAGTCTATTTACTATTCTGCAAGTTCACTCTACGTGTTTCGGGTGTCACCCACACCCATCATCAGGAGTACACAAAACTGTAACTACAGCCTCCAGTACTGGTCATATTTTTTGTGTAGGTACCTCCCTCCAACGTGGCCAAGCTTGGCCATGTTGGAGGGAGGTAGCTGCACCGATATTATGTCCAGTACTGGAGGCTGTAGCTACAGTTTTGTGTACTCATGATGGGTGTGGGTGACACCCGAAACACGTAGAGTGAACTTGCAGAATAGTAAATAGACTGCTTTGTGTTGCATCTCGTTGGACAATTATTAACCATTTAAGCGCCGAGTTAAATCCCATCTGCCAAATGCTGGCATTATTAGGAGCTCACCATATTTTCCACGTTGACGGGTTAAGGTTTAATATAGATCAGCGATGCAAGGCACCATAAACTTAAAATTCTCCGCAGTATATTTTTTGGAGGGGGGTTCTCTTTCTGTTCCCCCGTAAATTTCTCTCTGTCCTCGCCATGAAGGCGTATAGGGGTGTAGTGGTGTAGCTCCATTCATTCTTAACCTTGGCTCTATATGGAATTTAGTGGTTACTTCACGCTACTGTCGCTTTATCCCCTGGAAAGAACCCCTGTGCCAATTGACTATGAGGCTGTATGGGCCCCAGAGCTTGTCTGGACGTTTCGGAATTCCGTTCTCCCGTAGCTTCCAAAAAGGGCTTCCTTACTGACTCACTCTTCTGTATGTATCTGATATTAAATACTTATTTTCAGCAACGTTTGTTATGTCCTGTTTGCTATACTATCGTTAATACCCAGCCGTTCAAATGGCGCAGTGTACAGCTGTTGTAACTTTTTCTTGTTACTGTACTCACTTATAAAGACACTAACAAGACCGGTAGTGTCGTATGGAGCGGAAGCATGGACGTTGACGTAGAAAGAAGAACAAACTCTGCTAATTTTTGAAAGGGAAATATTTAGAAGAATATATGGTCCTAAATATTAAAACGGGGAATGGAAAAGTTGGACGAATCGAGAACTAGAAGAGATGAGCAAAGGAGAAAATATAGTAAAATGGATAAAAGGAAAAAGAATGGAGGATGGTAGGATATACAAAAAGAGCTTCACCCAAGAACTGGAAGGGACGAGAAGAAGGGGAAGACCCAGGAAAAGATGGAAAGAGGAAGTAGAAAGAGATCTTCGAGTGCTGGGAGTGAGAAGATGGAGAGAGTTGGTGGCAGATAGGAAAAAATGGAAGGACATTGTTCGGCAGACTAAAGCCCACAGTGGGCTATAGTGTCAATGGAAGAAGAAGAAGAAGATTTTGATTACACAGATATTTATATGAATGTCTGGATGCGATGCTGAAACTTTTCTACACTTCTTGTCTGTATTTGGTCCATTTTGTAAATAATTCTTCGTCATTCCATAATTATGGCAAATTGTATGATACTTTCCCCTTTTAACAGTCACACTTAAGTTTACTGCTGTATCCACAGCTTTTAAAATGTGTAAATGGTTCATCAGACTGGTGTAACATAAGCATGACCTATCACCACCTAGCTACAAAATAGACTACTATTTGGCATTAATTGTACAGCAATCCGATTACAGGCCTGGACAGTGAGGGTTCCAGGAGTTTGAGGCTCCCAGATTTCAAGACATTCGGCATGAAGGTGGTAAGGTTGTCAGCCCTACGGACTGGCCATCTTTACCCCCCAGGAAATATTCCTGGTTCTCATTTCTGTTACAGGCTGGGTTGACCTCAGAGCCCTAGTGCAGCCGGAAGGATTATGTAAATGAAAAATTCCAATGACACCATCGGGAATCGAACCCGTGACCTTCCTTTGGCATAAGGTTTATAAATTTGCACTTTTCAAAATCCTCCCCCCTAAATTTTCTTACTGTACCCAATTGGCTGACTGTTAAATTTTACTACTTCCTAGTAGGTCCAGAAGCTGAAGTTTTGAATATGCTCTCACCATTGGCTGCTAATGACTTAATGCCCTTTCCCATGCCGTAACTTGTACAAACATCTACATGTGGCCTACTGGTTTTTCTGAATGTGCAAGTGTGACGACAAGATTTAAGACTCCAGAAACTATCACATTTTAAAATTTCGACTGTTGCAGAAAGTTCACTAAGCCATTAATTTTGACACTGACAAACAGCAAACATGCTAGTTTACTGTACCCGCCATAAACTGTCTCTCTGTCCCTCTGAGCTGCTGTACGGACTTGTTACAATTTCCTTTCCACCTGAAACTAATTACAAGTTTTAAGTAAACCTGCCATATCTGACACCAACAAAAGCAGTTAAAACCGCATGTAACATCTATAGAGGTTTCCTAGCTTTTTTTTTTTTTTAATCATACATGAAGTGATATTTGTGTTCTGCACAGTTTGTGGCATAGAATTTTTGTCCTTTTCATCTCCTTGAGGTTTATGGGTCTTACAGTGGTGAATATGAAGATGACAGACTACTGGGATAGGATGTCATGTAGTTTGAATGATAGATTCGTCTGAAACACTGGTACCTATCTACCAGTTTCATGTAGTTTGATAGGTTCCTCTGAAAAACTGGTACTTATATACTGATGCCATGTAGTGTGATAAGTACATTCCTCTGAAACACTGGTACCTATCCACTGATGCCATGTAGTTTGATAAGTAGATTCCTCTGAAACACTGGTACCTATCTACCAATGCCATGTAGTTTGATAGTTTTCTCTGAATCATTGGTATGTATGTACTGATGACATGTAGTTTGATAGGTAGATTCCTCTGAAACACTGGTACCAATCTACATGGCATGGCATCCCAGGATACTATAAAATCATTTATTTTCCATTGCTGGTTTGTTTAATGGCGTTGTCTGGCAGTTGATAGTGTAATTTTATAAGTGACCAGCAAATTCCGTAAGGCGTTGTTAGTAGAGAACGCACACAAATGTTACTGCTGTTGTATATGTTATGTTTTCTACATCATGTAAGTAGATGTTGTATTATGCAATAGTAGTAATTACTTAAACAACTGTTCTTGATGTATAGATGAGAGGTCGACTGGGACTTCCTGTTGATTGCGTTTCATCAGCCATGACACCACCAGCTACTATAATGGATTCAGGTGGGTGTAGCATTGCATTAAATCCTCAGTCTCATCTGGTGTTTATTGGAAAAGGGAACTTAGTTTCGCAATATCTCATCTTATTAAGCAAGTAACTACACTGTGGTGATAAAAACTTGGTTTGTTTGCAATGTACTGTGTACATTAAGATGAAAATTGCATGTCTGTTGTAGGACCACCGACACCAGCAGAATCTACTCTTGAGCTGTTAGAATGCCCAATGACCATGTTAACTGTTCAGAATTCTGATGGGTCTCCATACATGAATCTGCAAGAAGTGAGTCCTGATGAGTCCCATCGCAATGTTTTGTCCTCCAGAAGTCCAGCCACAATGATAACTTCACAAGATCTCGTTTCCACATCACATCACAACCTGGTTACCACATACACCCATATAGACACCATGGGACTTCATGACACTGCAGTGGCTACAGGCACATCTATGTCCGCCTCTCACTCCATGTTATCCGCCCTGCTGACCGGTCAGATAAGTAGTGATAACTCACAAGAAGGAGTGGAATAGCAAGCACATAGAATTTATTGTGAACTTCTGTTGTGCCGTGGGAAAGAAACCACAACTGAATTTGTCCTTCTCCTTATGAGAAGTACAATATTTGGATATCTTTATCAGAAATTTAACTGTTGGAAACTTCCAGTAATTTACACAAATGCGTAATGTATCAGCTAGCATATCCTCCAGCTAATCCAGTTGGTGCCATACTTAGCCATATGACCATATCATCCCAGGGAAGAGCGTTAGTGAATTCACATTTATTTTTGAAAAGGACCACATATGTTAACTGATTGCATCCAGTGAGGAGAACAGAAAACTCTCTAGAAATGTGAAGTAGTTTTGTTGTAGAGAAAATGTGGAATACCAAAGTTCAGAAACTTATTCAGTTCACTTGTTTTGTTAGAATTGTTCATGATGTATATTGTCTTGTACAAACTCTGAAATACCAAAGTACAGTACACATGTACAAAGTGCTGCTTGAAATTTGTCCTATTAAAAGTGTTCATGCCATGTTTCTATCATTGGCTTTTCTCAAAACATAGAAATTTGAGGTCCTCTTCTATTTAATTGCAAAGCAGGTTCTCAAAGGTTCCAAAATTAGAAGTGAAAGTCCCCCCCCCCCCCCCCCAAAAAAAAATCTTTTTGGAGAATACATTACACAGAAACTGAGGGCTGTGCTTCGGACATTATAGGGAAAAAACTGTAACTTGCATGTCCATCTTGAAAAGTTTTCATTTTAAATCCAAAAATTTCCAGTCAGGTTAATTTTTTCGACCTGTGCATTGCATTACTGCAACAGCACACATGCATGGTCCAACTGGCTGAGCATTGCATTTTTACACCTCATTACAAAATTGCTGTCAAGCCAGCTGTATCAGAAAGTTTAAACTCCCATATTCCTGGATGATGGGATTAACGTGTCTTTTTTAATGTAAGCAGCGTACTGTAGACAGTTTTGTTACTAGGTTACAGGCTGGGCGATCTGGGGTTCGAATCCCAGCAGGGACAGAGATTTTTCTCTTTCCCCAAACATCCAGACTGACTCCTGGGCCCACCCAGCTTGTCTTTCAGTGGCTATAAGTGTTCTTTCGCAGGAGTTAATCAGCAGGGCATGAAGTTGACCACTTACTTGCATCTATTACTAAGGTTAAGAATAGGTGGAGCTGTACCTCCACTCCCCCTTTGTGCCGCCATGACATGGACAAGGAACACTTTTACCTTCTTTAATACTTGCAGATATGTGAGACAGTTGACATCAACAATATTAGTGAGTAACTCACCAACAAAATTAGTTTTTTTGTGTAAGGTAATTTGCATGTTTGATTCAACAACGTGTACACAGTCTGGGGCTGGAGTACATACAGCTTGTCTTCTCTGGCATGGTGCTTAGTCACAGAGATAAGCCTGTACTTAGGATGTGACACATTATAGTGTCATGTATAGGAGAATGGACTGCTCTGTAGAGGAACTTATTACACTCATTCAGTCAAAGGGAAACACATTGTGCATCTTGCATATTTTGAGTATAATCTGAAATTATCTTCAAGGCTGGCTCAGTATTTCTTTATTTTTAAGTGCCCTTCACAAATGAACACTTACTGGAGGTTATGCCTGTGACCCAGTATTAGCACCTAAACCCATGGACGGATACCTTGATGATTTGTTATTGCAGACACTACTGAAATTTGTTTGGAGAGTCCAGTTGTAAGCAGTATGCACCCACAATAAGTTCACATTTTAAAAAGGCCGGTAATAGGCTGAAAGCAAAGAATGCCATTAGTAATTTTGAGTTTATTTCATTATGAACAAACTTTATTGTCTTGTGAAGCTATATGACAGATGAAGGATAACATTAATATCTTTTTTGCCAGCAAATTTTTCATTACGTTAACATATAACACCTTTCAGCCTTACAAAATCGACATCATTGCCAATTCATTATTGAATTCTCATTTGATCCATAACTGATGTGCTGATTACACTTGAAACCCATTAATCTTGTTAAAAAGTGTGCAAGAAACTAAAATGGTACATTTTCATACCAGAACATTGCTGTCAGTGTTAATGTGGTTAAACCCATTACACAGTTACATAATTTGTAATTTATTGAGGTCACAGATAACTCATTTCATTAGTACAATTATCAAGAGCTGTTACTAATTTGCATGTGTGTCTTGCAACTCATTTGTAACTGTTTGGTTCACTGTTACATTTGTAGGAACACTTGAAATTTGTTATTTCATGTGTCAGCAAGCTGCAGGGTGTTTGTTTTTTGCTTTGTCCTAACAAGTGAATGTAATTGTCTACAGTTGTAGCCACAGCAATTGAAGCTTTCAGGATCTGCACCATCAGTGGCACTCTACAAAGTACAGTACCGTGTAAAAGTAATAAACAGAACATTAAGTAACAACAGCGAACAGAATAAGAGTATATTTACATATGTGAATGTGATCTTATGCTTCTTCCAACTGCTTTTCTAACTTATTGTCACTTCCAGCTGAGAAAAATGCAGCAAAGTAAGCAGTGTGGGACAAGTAACATTGCTGTTTGTTGTGAAGTGGGTAAAGGTAAAGGTAAAGCAGTCCCATTACAGGCCTGGACAGGCCCAGAGGGTTCTTAGGAAGTTAAGGTTCCCAGATTTTGTGACAACGGCACAGGATGGTGGTAAGGTTGTCAGCCTTACGCACCGGCCGCCTTTACCCCCAGAAAATACTCCTGGTACTCATTTCTGTTAGAGGCTGAGTTGACCCCAGGGCCATAGTGCGATCGGAAGGATTTTATGTCAATGAAAAATCCACTGACACCAACTGGGATTTTTTTTTTTATTATTATTAGTACTGTATACATGAGCACTTTATGTACCTGTTTTCACATCGCTCATCATAAACAAAAAGAAAACTGAAAAGTTCACTCTTTCTTGGTTGCCTGTCTTTGATTTATTTAGAGTCCTTTCCTATCAATCCACGTTTTCTCTTGGCGTTACCTGTGTTCTCCCATTTACTTTGTTTCCAGGTCTATCCTAATACAGTCAGAAAGTTGGCAACCAAGCGCTGTCTTTCTGGTTTCTGGTACAACTTCCACCGTGACCTCCTTAGGAAATCCATCAGGTCATTAAGGGTTTGAGAACGTCTCCTGTTCATACTGAATGCTACGTAGCGTGCTATTATCCACAGCGTCGCTCTGTGTCTTTGCGGGGGCCATAGGTTAAATTGCGGGCGTACTATCCATTCTCGTGGTATCTGCGTCGAAGATGTTCTCAGCATCCTTGCAATGATGCCTCTCAGCCAGCTCCAGTTTGACTGCCTCTCCCCACATTCTGTCAGCCGATGTACTAGTGTGTCTCTAGTACCGCATTCTCCACACATTGCTGTCGGTGAAATCTTTATACGGTGTAGTCTCTCGTTTGTGGGAATGACATCATGTACGACTTTATACCATTCCGCTTTATCCGCTTCCGATGTTGGCGCTTGCGTCAGATTGTCCCAAATTTTCCTCCAGTCTGCATTCGGCCATATAGTCTCCACCCGCATTTTTTGTGGTGGGGTTTCCGCTATGGATAGTGCTTGTAATGTTTCGTATATGCGTATCCTATATGCTCTTTGCGATTCAGTTCCACCTTGTCCAGGAATGTAAGCGCTGTCTCTGGCGAAAATTCGTAAATATTCCAGCTTCTCCGAAATTCCAAGGGGGTTGGACAGATTTCCAATCCGCGCGTCTAGACTCCAGTATTTCATCCATTCAGCTGTAATGGATCCTGCTGTCCGGCTTTGTGTTTTCAGACGATGCAGAAATAGAGCTTTGCACTTCGCATCTACATTGATCATTCCCCAGCCCCCATCATTTTTTTCTCGCTGTATCGTAGAAAGTGGAACCCTAAATATGTCACCTTTCCATATGTACCATGCGATTGCAGAGTTGATTTGTCGTACGTGGTCAGGGGTTGGTGGGAGGATTTGAGTCACATACCACATCTTTGCTAGGAGGTATTCCTGTGTGAATCCTATCCTCTTATCGAAACTTAGATCTCTGTTGTACATGTCCTGTGCCATTGCACGCAATCGGGATGTAATTGCCATCCATGTGTTGGCTGACATGGTGTTCACACTATTTGTGAAATGGAACCCTAGTATTTTGAGCTCCATGTGATAAGGGATGTCCATGATGTTCAATTCAGTATCCCATCTGCCGAGAGCCATTGCCTTTGATTTTTGTATGTTTACTGTAGCACCCGTTGCCACTTCATATATGAGTAGCAAGTCCTTCAATTTGGGTACATCTTCTACCGCTGTTAGAAATATCGTTACATCATCTGCGTAGGCTGTAGCAACAGTCTTTGAGTGTTGCCTACCTATCTTTATGCCGTTGAGGTTTTTTTCTAAGGATTGTATTAGAGGATTCAGACACAATACATACAGTATCATGCTGAGGGGACATCCTTGGCGTATGGAGCTTTTTATCAGTATTGTATCAGATCGGAAGCCATTAATTTGTATCTCCGATGTCGCATGTTCATATAGTTGTGTGATTTTTTGTCAGAAGCTTGCACTTATCCCATGAGCTTCTAATACCATATATAAGTACTCGTGTGAAATCTTGTCAAAAGCAGCGCTGAAGTCAATTGACAGTATGCATAAAGGTTTTTGGAGTATTTCAGCTTGTGCTATCGCATCTCGCACATCAGCCACAGCATCAAACACTGTTTTTCCAGGTATACCACAGTATTGGTGTGGATGGATCATGTCTGCTAAAACTTGCCTCAGTCTTGCCACGATTATTCTTGTCAAAATCTTATAATCAGTGTTCATTAGTGTTAATGGTCTGTAATCAGCAAAGGTGACTGGATTCACGTGTTTGGGTATGCATACGATAATTCCCTTTAATTGGTTCTCCAGAATCGTGCCATCTATGTACATACTATTAAAAATCTGCAGCAAGTCTGTTTTTATTGTTTCCCATTCTGATTTGTAGAATTCGAGTCCTATCCCGTCTTTTCCAGGGGCCTTGTGCGATTTTCCTTTGTCTATTGCACTCCGTATTTCGCTCAGTGTTATTGGTGCTTCCAAAGCTTCGTTCGATCCTACCGGAATTGTTCGAAGTTCACAATTTAGTATTTGTTGAGCTTTTGTCACATCAATCTGAATTGATTTGAACTTATCATTATAATGCATTTTAAAGGCCTGTATGATCCCCGTAGATGTTGAATGTATTCTATCATGTTCATCACGTATCCTCTTTATCGTGCGGCTGGTTTGGCGCTTCCTTGATTTGATGATGTGATGTAAAGAAGGGGTTTCTCCTAATGTTTTATCATATTCCTCTGTGTCCAACATTGTCTTCTGATGAAAGGTGCCATTTAGTCGTATTATTTTTGCCCTCAGTTTTTTCAATGTAGCTATTTTGTGGGTATATGATACTGGTTCTGGTATTATGTCGTATATGGCCGCATAATAAAAATTCTCCATTCTATTACGGTCCAATTTTCTCTCAGTTCCTTCGCGTATAAACATATATTTTACGTTTCTTTTTACATATTGATCCCACCAGTGTACAATGCTGGGGTATCAGCTTATGTGTTTTTTCCATTCCGACCATTCCATCTTTATTGCATCTCTAAATTGCTTATCGTCAAGGAGTGACGTATTCATTGACCATCTCCCCCTCCCCCTATGTATGAAAGGTATTAATAGGTTAATGCATGCAAGTACTGCCATGTGGTCCGTAAAAGCTGCTGCAGTTGTTTCTATTCCCTGTTTGTTGTGCCAAATGTTTTCAGTTGCGTATATCCTGTCCAAACGGGCTGCACCTGTTGGAGTATAATGAGTGTTTGCTTGCAAATTTGCCGGTGCATTTCACACGTCCTTTAGTTTTAGTCCTTGTAGTAGTTTTTCCAAAGTTCGACTGCTGTATCTGTGTCCAGTGCAGTCACTGTCGGATTGAACGCAGTTAAAATCCCCTGCTAATATGATTTCAGCTGGAGTTTGTGGTATTATATTTATTATGTCAAGGTTAAAAAACTTTTCACGGTCCATTCGTTTCGAAGTACCAGAGGATGCATATATATTTATGAAGCATATGCTGTTATAATATACTGCTATTCCTCGTCCAGAAGGCAGTCGCCGTATCGTGTGCATCTGTATATCTTCCTTATGGAGTATTGCCGTGCCTCGACCCATAGTACCCACGTTATCTATTACCTGATATCCGTTCATTGTGATACTGTGTACGTTTGTTACCTCCTGTAGCATTGCAATGTCTATGTCATGCTTCCTTATGAACTCTTCTAGCATCAGTTTTCTATTAGTCGACTCTAGTCCATTAATGTTTAAGGTAGCTATTCGATATGTATATGTCATACTTGTTTCATTATTGGTTGGGTATCATTGCAACACTTGTTTGTGGTCCTTTTTTTATCCTCGACCTGCTTCTGTGTTTCATGCTTGTATCTGGGTCCTCTCTTTCCGTTTTGAGTTTCTTCGTTCTTGCTGCTCCTACCTTGGCTGTCAGAGTGTTGTCATAATCTCTCTTTTCCTCCAGATTGTTGTTTTCTTTCCTTGCCTCTTCAGCTCGTGTCCCTGCTGTGTTGTTGTTCATACCCAGTTCCTTGTTGTTGGCTGGTATGTATTTCTCATAACCCTCTTTGTCTACTCTCTTTTTCTCACTGCGGTCATCCTTGCTACTGTTGCCTACTTCCAGGTACCCTGAGGGGTTCATTTCAACATCCCCATTGTCCGATATGTCTTGGTTCTTGTGGTCATTTTCTATCTCCGTTGTTTCCATGCTCTTCCCATCAGTTTCATTTTGTAGGTCATGAGTACCGGACATATACTCCTTATCCGGTGTCTCATCTGTGAATGTGTGTTGTCTCTTTGTCTTATTTCCACTTGAGAGTGGATTCTGTACAGTCGGTATGTCAGGGCTGTGTGCCTGTATCCTACTGCTTATTATATCCGCCCATGTTGTGTTTGGCTGCGTGTGTGTTGTTGCAGCCACACGCTTGCCCCTGGGGCATTCCTGTCTTTGATGGCCTACTTCATTACACCTGTAACAAGTTTGTGGTTGTCCGCCATATGCTATCATTGCGTCATACCCTAATATGTTCAAATGGGACGGTATATGTTTTTTGAGCTTCATGTCCGCAATTCGTACCCCATTAAATACTTTATATCTGTATGCCGAGTTCCACA
>Ga0123357_10007769_pt1 | contig 13315 bp, 8 predicted proteins | sample TergutEmb28metaG_FD_89873 | JGI IMG/M metagenome (GOLD analysis project Ga0123357, IMG submission 89873) | Embiratermes neotenicus P4 segment gut microbial communities from Petit-Saut dam, French Guiana - Emb289 P4 | ecosystem: Host-associated > Arthropoda: Insects > Digestive system > Gut ...
GGCATGAAATAAACTTATTGTAAAACAAAAATGTTGTGCATCAATTTGGTTAATTACTGAGATAAATATACTGAGATGCACGGTCAGCAAAACGTCAAAAAATGAAGACATATTTTCACTAGTTTAGGAGAAGTAGAATCTACGTTTATGAGATTTTGGAGTCCTTTGGTCTTCAAGAAACACAGTACTAACATTGGGTACCTAGCTCCGTTTCCATCGTTGGGCGAAATGTTAGGACTGCACCAACCCAATTTTTTCCGTTATTCTAGAGATTGATTATATCTGTAATACTCGCAAAACTGTAACGGAACAACTTATCTCCGGCACGAACTGTACAAGAATTAGTTGCGTAGTGTTGCGTAGTTAAACTGCTTTCCCTTCATATTAATAAATATTCAAAGAGGCAGATAATTAAAAAAAAAGCATGGAGTTATGTTGGACAGAAGAAAGCAGTTTTTAATATCACTATTTACAGGTGCGTTTTAGTCTTTAATGATAAACAAGGACTAATGTATTCCTTTCCATTAGACAAGATGAAACAACTCTTAAGCAACAAACTAACTATCTAACTGACTTCATGGATTATAAAATCCTTCTTCAGAAGCTAACAGGTCCTCAGCCAGTCAAGAAATTTCCCGGATTGTCTGTAAGCCGAGGGTTCATTACTTCAATCACAAGAGCCCGCTACCTGTCCATATCCTGAGCCAGATTAACCCAATCCATGTCCCCATCTCATTTCTTGCAGAACCCTTTTAATATTATGCTCACATATAAGACTGAGTCTTCCAAGTTATCTCCTGCTCCGGGTCATACCACCAAAATTCTGAATGCACCTCTCCTCTCCCTATACGTGCCACATTCTGTGTCCATCTCTATCTACTTGACTTTATAACCCAAATGATATCTGGTGAAGAGTACAGATTATAAATCTCTTCGTTATGAAGTCTTCTCCATTCTCCTATTACCTTGTTCTTCTGAGGTTTAAATATCTTCCTCAGAATCCAATCCTCGAACACCCTCAACATGCATTCCTCCCTCAAAGTGACAGACCAAGTTTCTCTCCCTTACAAAACAAGAGGCAAAATTATTGTCGTGCATATTTTGATTTTCTTATTTTTGGATAGTAAATTGGAAGACAAAAGTTTCTGTTCCGAACGATAGAGGCACTCCCTGGTTTCAGTCTGCTCTTGACTGCTGGGTCGAACAAATCTTAATGTCTAAAAATGAACATTGTAATAAACTTTGAATTGTCAAGCACATTACTGTAGTACTTTGCCTTCATGCAATATATATTTATTTTTCCATTGTGTTAGAACCATTAAGAAGAAATCCTAATAAACGTAGGAAGTTGGGCACTGCTCTAATATAAAGACACAGCCAATGCAGATTCTTGAAATTACACTTTTCCATTTTAGGAAGAGGGTTTATTGGCTCAATAGTAGCATAGGACGTGAAGTCATATTTGTCTTTTTTATGCTACTTACAATATCGAAGGATTCAAATTTTAATATAGCTTTTTCTTCTTATTCCAGTTGATCTCAAAATGAATAACGACTACTTTGTCTGAATTTCTGAATGTAGTTTGCGACATATTATTACTTATTACAAACGAGACAAGATAAGAATATCTTTTTTTTTTTTTAATGAAACCAATATATTTTAGGAACAGTCATGTTTGCCAGGATATATGTGCAGTTTGTTCGAGCTGTGTCAATGTTTGGAATGTATCTCACCTACCCACTTAAAGATAATGCAAAACAACTGCCTTACTGCATGACCGAGTCTGAACAAGCAGCGTTATCTAAGAGAGGTTCAGTAGTACATTTGCTTGTCTGACATCTGTGGAAGTTAATAGGCCTGGAGCAGACAACTGAACGTGGCTTAAAACGTGGCTGTGTCTAACGTTATTATGTCATACAGGATTCAGCGCTTAAAATGCAGTCTTGATGAGACCTGTTTCTCCAGCCAAGAGAAAGTCGATAATCTTGTATTGTAGATGCAATAACGCCACTTCTTCCCCCTCCCTCTGCAACTTCTGTAGCAATATGTAGCTGTGGGGAGACTGGGACATGTAGGGTCGGGATGGGTGATTCAGTTAGGAGCTTCTGTCACCACCATACGTAAGCAACGGGTGAAAGCTTCCAGATTATTAGCATCCACCATTAGCTGGAAACCTAAGGAAGACTGACAACTTTATTCTCTGCAGTAATATCAGACTCTCTAACATAAAATAATTTACTTACTATACATTTTAAAATTAACCTGTCTTTGCTTAATAAGAAAAAACTGCTTTAGTTGTACAGCTTGTTTATCATCAAACTAGGCTACGAGCTGGATAGTTTGATAATATTGTTTCCATTCCCTTCAGGGGATTCTTGTCACAATCCCCTCATCAGCCCCTCGGCTCAACAAATCTTCGATTCCGTGAACAAATGAATTTTTTCCCTAGGATAATGTAGCCGGGACGTGAATCTGACTATTCACCTCAATACATTGCGAATATGCCTGTATGACATGGACTGCTGGAATTGAGCCAAGGGATAAAAATTACTTATTATACGCATGTGGACAAAGACAATAGAATGACTTGCGTTTACAGATCGTGCAGCGAGAGCACATGCGAATTAGTGGGGAAGTCTCTCAAAAACGAGGTAAGCTGGAAGCCGTAGGAGGATGTGGAAGAATATCTTTAAAATGAGAGGGACTGCTTCAGGCTGTGAAGATAGAGCTGATGTAACTGTCTCTGATACACATTAGCAAAATTCTGTACTTATGGTGTCGAAAGTTTGAGTTCTGTACTTAAAGCGGCATTGGGCATATTAAAATTACGACGGCGCTGAGAAGTGTCTGACAGCCTTCGGTTACGGTAGTGAGTACATTGTAAGTACAGAGTGGATCAGTTTCTTGTAAGAGATACCATTGAAGCGGACGAATCTTTGTTAGCATTGAATTAATTATAACTTATATTGTATGAAATCGGTTATTCAAGAATGCTTTACTTTCTTGTAGACACATTTATTTCTTTCTACCAACCATTTGACCCACGGAAGGCTCAAATTTTTACGGTAACAAATAGAAAATGACCACTTGCTAATTATAGTATATGGGAAGGTCTATGTGCTTATACGTGGTATCTAGTTAGGATGGAACTGTGGACTGTACATTGACTGCTGGCGTATATCACTCACTGGTAGCCGCTACTAAAATGCGAGTGTTCAAAAGTTTATTGTAAAAGGGAGAGGAAAATGTATTTAATATATATGAGCCAGGAAAGCATAGTCAATATGCTGACTGGCTAGGGGCAACAGGGTTCGAATTCCCGTAGCAGAAAGAGATGTTTCTCTCCTCCGAAATGTCCAGAGATGATCTGGAGCCCATTCAGCCTTCTGTTCAGTGGGTAACGGGTTTCATTCCGCGCAGTAAAGCACTCGGTTGTGAAATTCTCGGTTCACCTCCGTTTACTGCCGAATTTAAGAATGGGTGGCTCTATACGTAACGTCGCTGTGTGGAGAGATGTCATCTTCTTCTCTTTTTTAATAAATAGACAAAATATCACCTGTTTCTCTTATGTATTATGTCAGTAAACCTTGCGTTAGTCTGATCCACATAACGACAACTGTCGTTTGTTGCGGGAAGTTAATCTTACTTTTCAATTTGCCTGATTGCCAGACAAGTAACAGGAAAGCCCAGCTCAGTTTCGAGTATAGTAATGGTAATAATATGATAAAGTTATTTTACGGTTGTGTTACTTATGTCACCAATTTTCGTTTGCGTATGCAGATAATAATCCTATTCAACATTTTTAACTTAGCTAGGAAGTGACCGGAAAATTGCAGCGGAATGAAACTCATATTTGTGATTAACGTAGATTAGTCATTCTAATTCCATTCGCAAGAGGATATACAGTCTATAACATAACGTAAGTTCAAACACTATATTTATGAAAGTGGTGCATATTTATTATGTACAAATGGACCAAAAACCCCCCGAAAATGTCCATTTTCATTGCCGAATAATTATTCTTCAAGTCAGTATATATATATATATATATATATATATATATATATGGCGTATCTGTGTATCTCTATGTACACACACACACACACACACATTAACTGACCGACCAACCGACTGACTAAAATCTGAACCCAACTAACCTGACACTTAACGTTCTTTCAGGGAAAGTTAAGTTCCATGGCGCAAGAGCCCCCAGTGGGCCAAGACCTTCTCATTTTCAAGGCTTCACGATCACACTCAGACACACCTCAGTCGGTAGGAATCCTTTGGACGAGTGATCAGCCCGACGCAGAGAACTCTACCTGACAACACACAACACTAACAAGAGATAGAATTCCATGACCCCGCCGGGATTCAAACCCACAATCCCAGCAAGCGCGCGACCGCAAACTCACACCTTAGATCTCTTGGCCACTGGGATTGGACATCACCTCAGATATGTGGCCTGCCTTGCGTTCCAATTTTATCTTATTACACTTTCATTAAGAACACAGTGAAATTCAACCATAATTTCTAATGACATAGTATACTAAGGGCAAGCTACATGTTTCAGCCAAAGAGGACTAACACAAAGCTTTATATAAAACACAAAAGGAAGTAGAGTATATTAGATTTACAATGCCCCTTCAGTGTGACCTATCGCTTTTACATAATTTAATTACCACTGTTAAATGTATTTAAACTTTCCTTTGTTGTAGGCAAAATTGTTTTTTTTATTCCATGGATTTTTAAGCTATGAGATACAGAGCTGAGGTGACAACTTTAAAAAATTAGGATATTAACTAATATTTATTGCGGGATGTTCCTCATTAAAAGCAATTGGAGTGAATTATGAATCCCTTCTGAGAAATATGTTTGGTCCTATGAGGGAAACGATAACAGGGAAGAGGAGGAGCCTACACAAAGAGGATCTCTGTGCTCTGTAATGCTCAAAAAATATCAACCAGGTGATCAAATCAAGACGAATGTCATGGGCTGAACATGTGGCGTGTGACGTGTATGGAGGAAATGAGGGGTGCACACAGGGATTTCATGGGGAGAACTGAGGGAAGGAAACCACTTGAGAGACCTAGACGTAGATGGGAGAATACTACTAAAATGAATCTTCAAAAAGCAGGATGGAAAATGAACAAGATTGCTGTGGCTCGGGATAGAGACACGTGTCGCGCCCTTGTGAATGCGGTAATGAAATTTTCGTTTCCATACAGTACGGGGACATTTCTTGACTAGCTGAGGACCTGTTAGCTTCTCAAGAAGGACTCTGCTCCATAGAGTTAGATTGTTAGTTAGTTAGTTAGTTTGTTGGTTGGTTAGTTTGGTAGGTATGTACCTAGTTTGTGAACCACTGCAGGTAGTGGTTTTTGTTTTGATGTAATCGGTAATTGCTCAAACTTTTCGAACAGTTTTATCTAAATGTACCTTCAGAACTGCTGTATAAAACTTTCGGAACATATCATAGATATGCTTCGAATTGATTTTGTATAAAATTCTTTCAGTATTCGATTTCGTATCTCAATTATGTGCTTGTGTGTGTGTGTGTGTGTGTGTGTGAGCGCGCGCGCGGTGTGTGTGTGTGTGTGTGTGTGTGTGTGTGTGTGTGTGTGTGTGTGAGATATCACCAATATCTTGTGCAAAACGCCGCTATAAAGTAAGGTAAGTCATTTTAGTACAACTGTGAAATATTTCTGGTCGGTGATTTCAGAAATGAAAGCCTGGAAATTAACAGAAATTTCAGGTGTACAGCAATCAGAAAGCATCCAGGAAATTCTTATTTTGAAAAGAAACTTTCATATCATTGTACTTTAGAGCGCATAGCTTTTTTCCAGCTGCTAGAAAGTTGGTATAGTGCCTTAACTTTCAGACAAAGTTGTAATGTTTCTGTAGTGTGTGGGAGAGACGTGTGAGCTTATGGCATACGTGTTCAGATGTACAAAATGCAATCTGAAATTATTTTGAAGAACAAACTTGTATAACACTTTACATTTAAGAATATGACAGGAAATATTGACTGCCCTAAATATAATAAATTTGTACTTAATAATGACAAGAAATGCCCCCATTAACTGACAGGAAAATCACAGATAGCGGAAAAGTTTAGAATAACGTTAACACCTAGAATTGTATCCTAGAACGTGCTTCTCGTATCGCCGACGTATTATAGGGTTTTCTAGACTTTTCTCAGTGTCTCGAGAATGTATCCTTAGATATTCTTTCAAATTCACTCCTTATGAATTATCCTAGAATTATACGTTATATATTTTATATTCTTGAGTTATTGATAGCGTCGTAAAATAAACCGCACAACAAAAGTCTAATAAAATAATCATAACGTGGTAGTTGAGTACTTAAGCTTGACAATTAAGCACCATTATTTCGAAGAAAAAAAAAAGTTACATCTAGCGTCATGGTCGCATGTAGCTTTATCTGCGGCAAAGATGATTGCCCAAGCAATAGATTGCAGTGTTCGAACTAGGTACAATACGAGCCAAATAGCACCTGAGATCGCAGAAGAATATTAACCCTCTGACGTCTAACGACCCCTATAGTGGTCGTACCGCACCGCTAACCTCTAAACGTTGCATTTTATATATTTATTCAACAATTACAGGTATTGAATATTTTAAACATGGTATATACTCTCCGTTTTTTCCTCTTCAAAATGCAGTTTGTTTCATAAATCTGACGTATTTGGTTCTGTATTATTCACATTTTATATACAGAATGTGCTAAAATTAAAAAAAAATAATTCCGGCGCCAAAAGGTTAACCGCTGATGACTCTGAAACATTACTACTTCCTCGTGCTCGCCTATCCCCGTACAGCGTTTGCTACGATGATAGCCCTTTGTACATCGTACTGTTGTTGATCACTCCTGTAGATTTTGGATTTAAAATATCATTTAGGGTCACCATTTTTCAAAAATAAAATCTCATTTCTCTTAAACATCAGGACGAATTTATCTCCAATAATTGTAACAAGGATGCATGCTTTTCTCCTTAGTTATGAATTTTAGGCATTTTTATGAAGTAAAAATCAAAGTCTTGGGCTTTGTATGAAACAAAATGCGTCCTCCGAACCACCCTTCCCTCTGTTCGTAACATAGTGGCAGCGACTAAATATTTTGTCGAATTTTTATAAAAATGTTATATTCAAGTTCTTTATTAATGTTGTCTAGTAAAAGTGATTTTCACGAAATTCAGCTCAATGACAGACATACTTTACCTACGGGCGTAAATGAATTTCGACCCATACTTTCTACATTTCTTTGTTGTATTGGATGAAATTGGAATAGCCGGTCTCTTCTTAAGCTCTTGACTAGATACAAATTTCCTAAAGTTGGCGTAGTGGATGGAAACCGTCTGTATTAGGGGTGTCAATTAGCCTGTACCCACACGTTTTCTAGCTTATCAGGGTGATATTCGGTATAAGTGATCTGCATACATTGCTGTTAAATATTAACGTGTGCCATGAAACTCGTCAATGGGAAGGCGGCACCTTTATTATGAGAAAATGAAATTATACATAGATGTGTATTGCAAAGTCGTATGACATTTTTAAATTAAAAAAACACCTTCATAAATTCTGTGCACCATGCCTGCTGTGACGAACAAGATATTTGCGGTCAGTATCATTGCATATACTTGGATATCCTTCCATTGTGCAGGTCTAGGCTAACACTTACTTACTCTTACTTACTCCATGGTGCAGAATCATTCTTGAGAAGCTAACTGATTTGCAGCTAGTCAAGAAATTCCCCGCATTTCACGGAACCCGAAGTTTCATTACTGCACTCACAAGCGTCCGCCACCTGTCTCTATCCTGGGCCAGCCCTATCCAGTCCATATACCCACTTCCCACCTCCTGGAGATCCATCTTAATATTATCCACCCATCTACGCCTAGGTCTCCCCATTGGTCTACTTCCCTCCGGTTTCCCCATCAAATCCCTATACAACCCCATCTCCTCACCCATACTCGCCACATGCACAATATTGGGTGAGGAGTAGAGATAATTTAGCTCCTCGTTATGCAATCTCCACCATTCCCCCGTTACCTCGTCCCTCTTGGGTCCAAATATTCTCCTCAGCACCACATGCCGTGGTGACAGGGACCCACTACATGGCTAGACTAACACTGGTCGGCAAAAACAAATTCACACTGTCTTAAAGTTCAGGACGGATCTTTATAGTTTTGACATTGCCGAATCGGAAAATGACAACCAAATTGCTCCATCATTCACCAAAGTTGAGGAGAAGGTATTAAATTCAAATCTATGTTTGTAATAAAAGTAATGTACTGCTTTTAATTAAGATGCATAGGGTCAATTAATGAACACTGTCCTTATATACAGTACCCTAACTACAAAAGCATTCATTAAACATTCACTTAGTCTTATTTTGATTCTTTTTTCATCTAAATCATTTAAATTCCTTTCAATCGATAGCTGCGTCAAAATTGGGCTACATACCAGCCTGCATTTATTCACCACGTAACCCTCCAATGTTCATTCATTTTTCATTCAAACTACAGTCTCTCCTACGAGACATCCGCAAACTCTTCAAAACCGAGCTATCCGCAGAGTGCGATCCGGTGCTTCATCTTTCAATTTCCAGCATCCTGTCACTTCTCAATATCATCCATAGATGCTGACGTCCTCTTCCTCGTCTTCCACTCCTTTTCCTTCTATCTGTCCTCCAGTAACTTGCTTAGAAGGCAGTTCCTACGCGAAATATGGCCATCTATTTCACATTCCTTCTTTTTATTGTTCCTGTTTCTGTCCTCCTTGACACTATGTAACAATTCTTCATTTCGCACATTCTCGGTCCAACTGATGTCCATTTTTCTCCATCATCACATTTCAAAATTTTCCAGTCATTTATGATCTACTTTCCACAGAGTCCAATTTTCGGCACCATAAGAACTATGCTCCTACGTTTTATAAATCTCTAGTAAACCTACATTTTTCCATATATTACCAAGATATGTGTGTTAATTTAGGTAAATTTCAGCCTGGAAAAGACCGTGAAGACTCAGAAGAAGAGTAGAAGTATAGCTCGAATCTTTCTTTAACCTCGGCACTAGATGAGGGTGGGTGGTCAACGTCACGCCCCGACCGCTTTACCCCAAGAAAGACTCAGTACCCATTGCATAGAAGGCTGGGTGGGTCCTAGGGCCGGTCTGGACGGGTTCGGAAAATCTCGCCCTCACCGGGATTCGATCACCGAGCAGTCCAGCCCGTAGCTAGTCGCTATACCGACTGAGGTATTCCGGCCCCGCTGTTAGAACTTAGGGTAAGACTTTTGCAGTAATCATAATCTTGCATTTGTTAAGCCACAAAATACACGACAGCGCAGCCGTTGAAGTTAATGCTTAGTCCCGGTCAAATCGAACACGCAACAAGTATACACACGAAGTAAAAATATAAGCACCAACACTTTTGTTATGGGTAGTATAAGAACAAGAGGGCGTTTATTGAATGCCCAATAACTAATCTCCTTGAAGCTTAATCCCCTAAGTCTAAAAACATGGGTCTAGAATGCTTCAGAAAACACCAGTTGTATGGATTCTCCCCACTGTCGTGCTGTGAGCTTCGGTAGCGGTGGGGTGGGGGGAGAGGAGATTAATTGAAAGGAGGGTCTTAATGTAATTTGATGTTTCCGTGAGAGTCCAGCCTACTTTGGCGTGACGTGGATATAATTCAGTTATGTAGCAAGCTAACACACCACTCTTCTTTTACCGATTTATAAAACAGGGCTTCTTCTTGTACACTATATTTTATATTTACGTTTATAATTATGTTTTTCTCCCTTCCACAAAACAATTTGTGACCTGATGTGTTTCATGGTAACAAAGTATGGACATGATAATACTTTCGTACCAACGTTATTTGTATTAAAACAAAAAGGTTCCAAGTCCATTTAGTTTATTCTTCCATCCACACCCTTGTCAAAATTGAAATAAAATGCTATCCAAGGCAAAAGGAATGTTAGTTTGATTCAATTTAATAAGTAGGATAAATGTATTAAGATTTCTTGCTTCAGACTCTATACTGGAATTTCAGTTTCATTATCTTTGGTCTGCGGAATTGATGATACCAAATCATAAAGAATCTGTCCTTTTTCTAGAATTCTTAGCTAATTTGAAGTAAACTTTTAGGCCTAAATTTTACTTAAATTTCACGTAGCAAAACGAAGAGGAGAAAATCGACATTCTCTAGGAGACCAGTTAACATGAGATTGACAGCACATGTAGCAGACAAGAAAATGCTTGGACAGGAAGAACTACGTAGGGTACATGGGCTTGTATGGGTAGGTACAATTAAAAAAGAAAAATATATAAAAGTGTGGTGTAGATATATCTGAAATAATATAGCTTCCAGTGGCGCGCTATGGTAGAGACGGTAAAAAAACTTCCGTATTTCGTATAAACCGAAGACTTGCTTGACCAGCAGAGCTCTGTTGGAATTCGAAGATGTATCGGGTTCGGTAGTTAATCTGTAACTGACAGTAAAAACGTAATTCGAATCTCAGTCTTAAGAGATTTCACGACATGTGCTTTAATCAATAATCTGCCTTGCGGATAGGCATAATACTCTTTTTAGGACAGCTGGCCAATAGATTATTTTATAATAGTTTTCTTAGGTTGTACGAAAGCTGTACGTGTAAAAGCTGATGAACGTATTTAATTTTGGATCGAAGTAGACACAAATCCTGTTAATTTAGCTCAAACCTAAGAAACAGAAAGATAAATGTAAGAAATATTCGATAATTTGCGATGAAGTATAAGGTAAATGAACTTGGTATTTCCGCAGGCTTGTTTTCACAGCCGTTAAATTGTGCTTGTTGGTGAATACAGGAAAAATTCAAACGATGTGAAGATGCAATTTTTTGTAATTTGTTCCTTTTTGGGTAATTCCCCGGCGTCTATGTTCTAATTTCCGACGTTTCGGAACTCACTGTCGGTTCCATCTTCATAGGCAGGTGAATGAATACTTCATTTACCTGCCTATGAAGATGGAACCGACAGTGAGTTCCGAAACGTCGGCAATTAGAACTCAGACGCCTGGGAATTACCCAAAAAGGAACAAATTACATTTAGAACACGGCGAAAGCTTAAAAACATGAATGCAATTTTTTTTTTCAGACTTTTTGAATGTGAACTGACAAACTAATGAACTGTGTGTGTCTTTGCCCTATCTGTTTGTAAGTCTACTGTTTGTAATTTTTAGCCTATCTTCATTCTTAAATGGGGAAAACAGACGTGTGATGTAACTATGCCGCGCGTCTGTTAGTGCGCGCGCGCGCGCGTGTGTGTTTTACTTCGCCTTTGTCTGTACGTCTTCCATTCTTCCTCCATTCCAAATTTTGAACCAGATTAGTGATATTCCCGAAAGCATTATTTGAATTTTATGCCAGCTTATGATACTCCAAAGCCATATTTTCGAGTTGCTTACACTCAGTAACAATAAAATGGCAGAAACACGAATTTGACTGAAGCGACATTAGCGCCATTAACATTTAGATAATGAAATGTTATAGGTGTTAAAACTTGCATACATTTTCAGCATATTGTCAATTTACATTCTAGTAGCATGCAAAAAATATGGTGGCGGCTACCATTTACTTAGGCTTCTTTCTGAGAGACAGAACTTAAGTATTGGGCTAAGTCAAGGGAGCACAAAATTTTGAAAAATCTAGGAGCCACTTCTAAATTCCAGGCATCAGAAGGGTGAAAAGTAACAGGCTATTTAGAATTCAGAAAAACTGAGCGCCACCGTTCAAAAGTTAGTGTTGTGGGCCATCTGATGTCCGGGATTTGTACATCCCTGAGCTAGGCATATGAAACATGGTAAGGAGATAGATAATGGACGCAAGTACGTACAAGTTATGAAGTAGTGTTTGTAAGACAACAATTACAAACGTGGTGATAATGAAAAACGTTGGGGTTATGAGCAACAGATTACAATTATGTGGAATATGTACTAAATACCAGTGTTAGGTTTTCACAAAAATCAAACTATACGACAATAATAATTATAATAGCTCTTCAGAGATAGAAAGCAATGCAATAACAAATCAGAAAATGTGAATAAAAATCCAACAGATGCAACAGTATGCAGAAATTTATTCACTGCAATGCAACTCCACATGTTTCGAGTGTCACAGCACCCATCATCAGGAGTATCAAAAACTGTACCGGAGGCTGCGGGTACAGTTTTTGATACTCCTGATGATGGGTGCTGTGACACCCGAAACATGTGGAGTGGCATTGCAGTGAATAAATGTCTGCATACTGTTGCATCTGTTGGATTTTTATTCACATTGAATTGCGATGCACGGAACTATGAGCTTAAAACCAATCAGAAGTTACGTGATCTGCTTTATATTTCTATTTGAATTAATCACTTTTTTACCTCTTAGGCTGTGGCACTTGGTTCCTTGCAAAGGATAAAGTATGGAGAGATCAATGATTTGGGGATGTTATAAATTTCAAAAGACGGAGAATAAAGCTTCCTGAGTGCATGGTTGTGTCTCTTCAAGATTTTAAATTAATATGATTAAAAAATTTCAAAATATCATATCCACCAGCTATCGCATATAAATATGAATTATAAGTGCTGTGAATATTTTATTTGTCCGTAATTACAAAACCATTAATTTGACTGCAATATGTTACATTATATTTGTAAAATATAGTAATAATTTCTGCTAAGTTTGGCAGTTGTGCTGTAGATAGAGTGTAATAATTAATACTCTCATTTGTCCCCAGTGTGAGAGGCAATGGAGCAGGAGATTAAATCCGTGATCCATATATTATTGATTAATAGTCACATGTGTAATTTTTAAAACAGTGACTTAAAAGAAAGTCCATGTTGAATAAATTAGGTTTATCTCAGCACCAAACCCTTCCCTGGTTTACAGGGGTGTCTTCACAATTAGTGTGGACGGAACGTCATCGACGTCAGTCTCGATTTAATTGAACACGACTCTTCGAGTTTGTATCAAAAGCTATTAAAAACGGGCGGTTTATGCCTGGAAACAATTATGGGATTTGACAGTATTTTACCGCACGACGTTCTGACATCTGCAAACGTCATCAGAGAGGAAGAAACAACAGTTCATGCCGAAAGGCTTTGTATGCACCACACTTAAAAGAACTGATCATAATGACATGCACGTATTAGTGCCAGAAACTACAGTTAGAGCTGAAGGAATAGGTGTAGAAAATATACACATTTTTATATATAATATAATATAATATAATATAATATAATATAATATAATATAATATAATATAATA
>Ga0123357_10007770_pt1 | contig 13314 bp, 12 predicted proteins | sample TergutEmb28metaG_FD_89873 | JGI IMG/M metagenome (GOLD analysis project Ga0123357, IMG submission 89873) | Embiratermes neotenicus P4 segment gut microbial communities from Petit-Saut dam, French Guiana - Emb289 P4 | ecosystem: Host-associated > Arthropoda: Insects > Digestive system > Gut ...
CCCCTATTTGCCCATAGACTCTGGCCCCAGCTCCCCCCATTTGCCCATAGACTCTGGCCCCATCTCCACCCAATTGCCCATAGACTCTGGCCCCAGCTCCCCCCATTTGCCCATAGACTCTGGCTCCAGCTCCCTCCCCCCCACATTGTCCTGGCTCCATACAAGTCAGGCCCCACAGGGGGAGTTCCAGGTTCTCTAGTCCACTCTTTTCTAGTCAGCTTATTAACGCTATACCCTATAATGCTGGCCTCATAACATCGACCCCCATATTAAATATGGTATCCACCTTCTGAAGCCACATCAATATGCTGCTGTGCCCTCGACTGGGGTGAATGTAAGACCAACAGCCTAGACTTGAGTTGATGTGCAGCCGATATTGTTTTCCCTTGAACCACTAAATCAAGTGAAGAAAGGCAAGCAAGTGCCTCCATAGCACCCGTACGAGTAGTGCACATTGCACATTGCCCCAGTTATCCCATAGCATAGAAGTCTTTGTATCCTGCTTAATCTTCTTGGCACTAGCCATCTGACAGTGGGGCTACCAAACTAGAGATACGAAGGTGGTGGATGGTTGACTGATGGGAGGTGTAGGGCTAGTGGACCACCTTGGGCCTTAGTCCCCACATCGCACTATAGGCCCTCCTACAGGCCTACAGTAGATTGTGAGTCTTCTTCACTTTGGTATTTAAATGCTGCCTCCATGTCAGCCAAGAATCCAGGACTACCCCAAGATACCTGACCGACATAAAATGGTGCAGAGTAACTCCAAAGAAAAAGAGGTCCAAAGAAAGGAAGTTTCCTTTTCCTTGTAGCCTCTTTGAGCTGTATTCTGAGGATTAAGTAACTAACCAGTCTCACCGCACCAAGTCAGTATGGTGTGAAGGATCCACTGGTTGAGCCCCAACACCGTGTGAGGGAATTTCACCACTTCCAAAAACAGATGTCATCCGTGTGACCCTGTGTATATACACCACCCCTGTTGAGCCTTGCTATTTGTTCATCAACAATGAGACACCACAGGAGCAGTGACAGCATGCCTCCCTGCAGGTAACCCCACGACACCACAACCCTTCTGAATGAATAATTAGGAGTTGCCATGGCCAGGTGGCCCTCCAGGGTAGCTCTAATCCACTGGACAGTGGTGTGTCCAACCACGTCTGACAAGAGTATCACACACGGAGTCAAAAGTGGTGTAGGTAAAAGCCCATTCTTTATCTTGAAAAACACCCAGAGCTGTTTTCTGCTGGTCAGTTGCCTTCTCAGCCTTAACTAGCAGCTGATGAAGGGCTATATCCGTAGATTTCCCAGCATGGTAAGCATGCTGGTTGGGATGCAGTGGCATAAGAATCAGAGCCTTGTCCCATAAATATGTATCCACCAGCCTTTCCCTGGTCTTAAGTAGGAGTGATGTGAGACTGATGGGTCTAAAATCCCTAGGTCCAGTGTAGGAACTTCTACTGTGCTTAGGTATAGACACTACCTTATCCTGATGCCATATGGCTGGGACATAGCCAGTAGCCAGGCAGGCACAAAATTCCTCATCTCTCTTGCAGCAGGGCTGGGAAAATGCCATCCATTCCTGGACTTGTATACTGGACAAAAGAATTAATTGCCCATTCACCTCTCACGTAGGGGAGAACCCCTGCAGCCACCTGTCAATTGCATTGTCTGGTGTTTCGGGCAGCACCTGAGACCACCATCCCCTTAGTAATTACTGAGTTGGGAAAGTGAATAGCAAGCAGGACTTCTAAGGTTTCCTCCTCAGATTGCATAAATGTTCTCAAAGGATCCACAAGAGATCCATCTTGATTTTTGGGTCCCCAGAAATAGCCCTGTGTAACCTAGCTGACATGGGTAGGTCATTAATGGAGTTGCAGAAGGTCCTCCATGCTTCTTTTAAGGCCTTCCTTACCTCCTTTCTGTGTCTCCACTGAACTTCTGTATGGAGTTTCCAGCCGCGAGGAGACCTTTTTGTCCAGTTCTTATTTAAAGAGCCGCCTCGTTTCTCTTCTAAGGGACTAGGTGTCCACTTTAGAGAATATTTACCTGTCTTTACAGATTTAAGAGGACGTTTGTCGTCTTAGGCCAAAATTAGGGCCTGCTGAACATATCAATTGCAAGCCTTTCATGTTTATTTCTGGGGCCCGATCCAGTCTACCCTTTGCTTCCTCCCAAAAGGAGTGCCAATTGCTACCCCTAGGATTCCTGATCAGGTGTGCCAGTACAGAGCCCTCCTAATTGAACAATTGAATGGAGTATGTCTATGATCTGACAAGTAAGGTTCAGAGTAAACTTCCCAGCTTTTAAAACTTTCGAGGAGTCAAAAGGACCCCAGGTTAATATCAATCACCTCTAGCCTTTTGGCGCTACAAAAGGTGGGATAATCACCTTGATTTAGAATTTCCAGATTCATAGAATGTAGAAATCCCAACAATGCCACCCCTCTATCATTGCAGTTGGTGCTACCCCACACCGTGTGGTGTGAATTGGATTTTCACCCTGTGACTAGATAGAAGTTCTTCACTTCACAAGCATGCAATAATTCCTCAAACTGCTGTGTCAGGGGAGGGTCCTCAGAAGCATAAGGTAAATAAGCATAGCAGACAACCAGGCATCTTTCTGCCTCACCTTCATTATAGTTTAGTAGAACTGCTACAAGGTCCATGGAAGAGAATCCTGGTAGCATCCATAATTTAATGCTCCACACAAGGATACATTCTGTACGTCTATGTACAGTGATACCTCGGCTAACGAAGATAATTCGTTCCGGAATCACATTCGCTAGATGAAACGTGATTTCCCGTAGGTTTCTATAGAAAATTGTCTAATTCATTCTGGATGCTGCCCACTATTTAAAGATAAGTTTTATAAAATAGTAAAAAGCACACTATAAAAGGGCAAAAACTCACCAAAGGCTGAGATGAACAGTTACTCAATTGGATGAAGAAGAATGGAAAGTAGAATGAAAAACTGACGATCTTTACTCTATTATACTGAAAATATATTATACAGTACACTTTATACTATTAAACTGAAAGTATGTACACAACGTTTTTACTATTCTTCTTCCAAATTTTCAAAGTTTATTCTCTTCTTCTTCAGTAGCTGGTCTCTGTCTCTTTGCTAAAGGAGAAGTCAAAAATCTGTCCAAAGTTGATTGAACTTCTCTTAAGCTCCTGGAATGGCCTGACCTTTCATGTTTGCTGCTTTATGTTAGTGCGTGCATCCACTAAAACATTCGTTAGCCGAATCCATATTCGTTAGCCGAGTCCAAAAAACAGCGAAAAAAATCTTTGTTAGCCAAAAAATTTGTTAGCAGGGTCACTCGTTATCCGAGGTATCACTATATTCTGCTTCTGTAGAAAGGGGTATAACCTGGAATGTTGTGGCCCATAAAATGGCCCTTACAATACCACAGTTTTTGTATCAGAGCCATATCTATTCCTTGAACAACTACTGTTCTGGTGAAAGCTCTAGAAGCAGCAATACTGTGTTGTACATTATCCTTAATAAATGAAATGGTACTTACCATGTCAAATTTGGCCTCCTCCTCCTCCTCCTCCTCCTCCTCCTCTTCCTCTTCCTCTTCCTCTGCTTTTCTCTTATTTTCTTCTGGTTTGACACCAAGAAGGGAGCATGTTGCCTGCCCCACACTGCTAAAAGAATGCCACTTCATCCCCTCCAGCATGATGCGTAGCACAAGGCAGACCCTGTTTGGTTCTTCCTTGCGCTCATAAACTCTCCACTGGCTGGTATTAAGCCCCTGGTTCAGCCTATGGAGTCACTGAATATATAGCTCCCAGAAACCAAGCCACCACTCTCTTCTAGGTAGGGAGAGCCTCCAGGCCAACCATTTTGAGCCTAGAACCCTCCCATGCCTTCAGAGTTGATACATTGCTACCCAGCCAGTTACAGGTCTCTTCATCTTCGCGTACCACAGTGGCTGCTCTTTTAGCTGAATAGGTATCAATGAGCTTGGAGTGAACCCCTCCTCAGGGAATGCACCCGCAAGCCCACTAATAGCGCACCAGATGTCAATGAAGTTCTCCTAAACCTGCACCTCTGGGTAGCCGTCACAGACGGTGGCCATCTGCATACCCACTGGACCAGCCTTGGCATAGCTCAGTTGCTCAGTATGTGTGAGCCTCTTCGCCTGCCTTCTGTCAGGAATGCAGCCAGAGAATCTCTTGTGCTTGCCAGGACCCTGCAAAGGTCTACCATATTCCATAGGCTTGGGCACAGTTGTACTAGGCCCATATTCGATTGTTTTTCACCTCCTTTTTTCTGGAACCCAGATGTTCTGGGTTCCGGCTGGTTCTGAGTCTGACTACGCTGAGGTGGGTGCCCTGATTTAGGGGGGCTCTGCTGAGGTTGGCCATCAGCACAATACCCAGCAGGAGCCTCTGCCAGCCTGGCCTTTCTAGCCTGCATCATGGCAGTGCCGACATGAATCATTTTTTCTGTTCTGGAGATGTTGGGTGCCAACCGTCTCTGCTAGCACATGAAGATTCTCAGGAATTTCACAGCAAGGGGACAAGTGTTCCTCCTATCTGGTGGGAGTCCCACTTGCCTTAGATGGACTTGGATCTTGCTCATTTGCCCCTTGTGCAGTCACCAATCACAAGGGGTCCCCATGACTGGAGCTGCCCTTAGCATTCCTGCTGGAGTCCCTAGTGAAGGAGTGCTTCTTAGGTTCTGGATTAATTTCAGATTTCCTAATTCTGTTTGCATGAGTGGAGGGAGGAAAATCCATTCCACCAAGCAGAGCCACCATGCTTCGTAAGGCAAAGTTACATGTGGAAGGTCCCCTGGTATCCCAGAAGGTGCTGTTCGTGACATACTGACTGCCATTCATCCCATAGGCACGGTGCTCACACCATAGGATAGGGGGTTGCTTTTCAAGGTTTACTCCCTTAGATCCACCGTATTCTGCACAGACAGAGTCACCTACCATAGGATGTGGCTCTTCGCCATGCACAGATGGTCTTCGGTGGAGGGAGGCTATATATTAGCATCTGGCACCCCTGGAGAATGGCCGGCAGCCGGCGTAGGCTGGCGTCATCAACAATTACGGTAGAATGTCAAAGTTCATGAACCTCTATGTTCAGGATTTTGACCTTTTGTGAGTACCCATTTCAATAGCTTTCATTGCTGGTTCCAACAAATTGGGATGAGACCATGTGGCTGGCAGTTTGCCTCCCTCCATACACCTTATATTGTACAGATCACTGTCGACTGAATCAGGTTGTCTGTCTTTCATTAAATGAAGCGCATTGTGTAACTTCAGTGTATGCAACAAAATATCATGTTTGTGCTTTTTAATGTAATTTTATATTTGTTAGTGCTATTCTATAAGTTCTTGTAACCAGCAGGACTTTTATGTTGAAACTGGGTTTTGTGTTTGTGACTGTGATGCTGCTGATGGTTTTATGAATCCATATTAATTATGAACATTGACACTTTACTGCATTGTTTTGATTAGAATTTTGACATCATTTGTGTCTGTGTGTGCAGCAGATGTATGTGGAAGTCAGTGAGATGCAATACAGCACCATAAGATTTGGAAAATATTTGTATTCCATTGAAGTATACATTTTTAATCATGATTAAAATTGACTTCCATTTGTAGTCACTCTGTGCAAGTTTTGCACAGAGTGTATCAAATTTGTTCTTAGAAGGTTTCATTTACCAAGGCAGGGCCAGAGTTAAGCATGTGGGCACTTTGCCTCCACAAAGGTTACCAAGCCTGCAGTGTGCTAGAAGTTATGGTTAGCAGTATAGTAATAGCAAAGACTGAGTGTCCAATGAATATTTTGTGTTTTTGAATTATAGGATTATGTTTTGCGTATAATATTCACTAACTTTCTCCTGGGCAGGGCCCAAGTTCCCATGAGTCCAACCAAAATGGAGATTAGACACAGGGCATCCTATTGGCTGGCCTGGCCTAAGTATTCTGAGTTGTCATATTCTTATCACTGCATCTCCTGTTCTTTAGTCTGTCTTCGTTTCTAGTATGATTACTTTTGACAGTGATGTATTAGCGTATTCAATAGATAAGATAGTATGGATCATTTAGATTACATTCTAAACCAGATATTTCATTCTGTGAACTTTTCCATGGAGAAGATGATGTCAGACGAGTTTGATAAAAAAAATTGTGTGTTATCTTATATTATGCAAAGACTATGATGTTTTATGGTAATTTCTTGCACTTTTCACCTGAATAATTTTGTGTTACTTTATTAGGTGGTGTGAAGGGTCGCAGCACAAAGCGGAAGTTGCCAGGTGGCGATCAGGGTCCAGGTGCAGGCAAGAAAGGTAGAGGTGGTGGCGAGGTGGCTGCCCCTAAGCTTCCTGCTCATGGGTACCCACTGGAACATCCATACAACAAAGATGGATACCGTTACATCCTAGCAGAACCAGATCCACATGCACCATTTCGACAAGTGAGTAAATAATTAGGTACCATAAGGCAGTTTCTGGATGCTAGTCTGCATAATTCCTGCTTGATCCATTCCCAAGTTGTGTTGTATATTGATGTGAATAGTTGTTATGCAAATTGTGTTTCTTCTCTTTCTTCTGATTGGTTCTCCTGGCATCATTTATGAGGAAGGTTTCCCATGAACAGTTTGTGTGCAGATGTACTTGAAGATGTTGTATGCTTTCTTCTGGGTAATTCCCTGGCGTCTGACTTTCATATGCCAACGTTTTGCAACACGCACTGTCTGTTCCATCTTCATAGGCCTATGAAGATGGAACAGACAGAGTGTTCCGAAATGTTGGCGTATAAAATTCACACGCCAAGGTGGTTGCCTTGTAATCATGCATAGCGTTAAACATGGTCTGTACAGGTATTTACCTGAACACACAAGATCATGAAGGGGTGTCATGTTGTGTGCAGGGTCGTCTTGTAAGTATGCTAAGTCGTATTTCTGGAGCATAACATTCTTATGTCTAGTCTGTTTTGATCACGCTGATTTCCCATTCATCCAAAATAATTCATATGAAAATTTGCACTTTGTACACTTCTATCGAATATGTATACGAAATGTGACTTTTCCTGTCAGTTTCATGTTTATTGCCAAATCCATAATACAGAACACCCCAGATATTAAACATTGTAGCCAAACATTTTTGATAAATTTGTTTCTTAGGTTTGCTGGCGTCAGTTACGGACGGTTCATAGCCATACGTTTTGAGTTTGATCTGTCAACGTACGTTCAGAACCGTTGGTGATAGGTAGGAGGGGAGAGATTTAAACGGCAAAACGGTTGGGAGCAGTTAACGGACGCTAGCAATCCAGAGCGAAAGCAGTCCGAATGAGAGGTGTGAGTGAGGGAGTGCAAGTGACTGTGTTGTTTAAATAAAATATGATTTAATTGTTTAACTTGATACAGCAAGCTTTTTTTTTTATTTTATCAACAATAAATTGAGTAAATAAAACAACAAGTAAAAAAGAAATAATTAAAACTACATGTGATTCGGTGAGTCACGCCTGTTTCCCGAAAGAGGATCACCTACCAGACTGAGCACATTGGCACGACAAGGTTACTAAGGGTGATCATGTAGAACGTACTGTTACACTTACCAAAATGTACAGTACAAAATGTTAAATATTGTGGTAGAATATTTGCATATAATTCAGATTCATATTTTAGTAATTTGAGTGTTACACCCCGTCATATTTCTAGCTACTGTATGTTGTGATAGTGACAAGAAAAGCAAGAATATTCCAGCTGAACAGTATTCTACTTGGCTTGTATATAATAAGACACTGTTTTCGACAGGAATTTGATGAAAGTAGTGATTGGGCTGGGAAACCGATACCTGGTTGGCTGTATCGTACCCTGAGTCCAAGCTCTGTCCTGCTTGCCCTGCACGATCGAGCTCCACAACTGCGAATCTCAGAGGACCGTCTTGCCGTGACTGGAGAGAAGGGTTACTGCATGGTTAGGGCAACACATGGTGAGCCACAATATAAAATTATGTGATATGACAATAATTTGAAGCTGAATGATGCAGAAATTTCTGCTTCTGAATGAAAATTAATAGTGTTCTGTTGTCATGTGAGACTGCATGCCTGTAATTATATTTCCATATGGGCATTGCGTTTGTACGAATTTTGTCTAGCACATTTATGGTCTGATGCGGTGCCTGCAGTAAATGTTAACATTGTGTAACGTAAAGTTATTTATTTCTGGGATAATTACTTTAATGTTATCACACAGCAATGGTAGATAATACTTTAAGAGTCAAGAGAGTATAGGACAGGTGTTATAATTAGTGTTCTGTAGACTTGGAAAAGGCTTTGTTGTTTGAATGAAAGATGCAGGAATCAGTGACGCAATGGTGATGAGCATTAGGGAAGTGTATAAAAGTGATCCCATTACAGGCCCTGTGTGGCCCAGAGTGTGGGTAGAGGTATAGTTCTACTCTTCCATGACCGTGGCACTAGAAGTGGTCAGCAGCATGCCCCAAGTGCACTTTACCCCCCGGGAAAGACCTCTTACCCATTGTACAGGAGGCTGGGTGGGCCCCAGGGCCGGTCTGGACGGGCGGAAAATCTCGTCCCCGCCCAGATTCGATCCCGGACCCTCTAGCACATAGTCAGTTGCTGTACCGACAGCTATCCGGCCCACAGGAAAGTGTATGGTGGTAGTAATTTTTGTGTGAACTGTATGGAATGCAGCACCTTCACCTTGTCATTTCTGTGTTATGGCTGTGTATTTGAATGTGACCTGAGAGGGAAGCACTGTCTTCTGTGCTGGACAACACATGGATCTACTAATTTTGTTAGGGTCTGTGATTGTGATTATTTCATTGTATGAATATTAAACTGGGCACTGTAAAGGTAAATGTAAACCTGTTTGTTTGTTTGTTTGTTTAGGTGTTTTGTCATGAAGGTTTATGGGGGAGTAGGTGAGTAGTTAGTTAGCTCTCACACCCTGACCACATTATTCCATGGAAATAGCATCGCATAGCCATTGAGCTGGAAGCTTGGTGAGCTTTAGAGTCAGTCTGGACACTTTGGAGCAGATAGAAGTCTCTTTTCCGTGCTGGGTATTGAACCCTGATTCCTCAATTATCCAGACTGTAGTCCCATTAGTGTACTGATATATTGTGGCTGCATTGGGTGTTGTATATTGAGTTAGATTTTATGACCCACCGTTCTGGTTGTTAGCATTCTAGTCTGGTATAAAAACAGTCCAGGTTGCATCCATATTGTTGGTATTATCATAAAAACAAAATTTTTAATAACAGAGCTGTCAATATATGACAATGAAAAAGAACACTGGAGAATATTAACTAATAAAGAAATTTGTGCAGTGGTTAAAAACCCCACTTTAACAGAGACAGTAAGGTTACATACATTACGTTGGTTTGGACATGTACAGAAAATGGAAGAAAATAGAATTCCCAAAAAAGTATTAGGTATGAATTTGGAAGCAATGAGGCTGAGAGGTAGACCAAGAAATAGTTGGCAAGATGAAGTGAGGGAGGATGGAAGACTAGTTGGTGGAGAAGGGTGGCAGGAAATAATACATAATAGAGAGGAATGGAAGAAGCTTCTGAGAACGGCAAGGAAACATCGCATTCTGCACATGCCAGTGGAATGAATGAATGAATGAAGATCTGTCAGTATACTGACAAACCATTTACCTGAAGATGCTAGTAGAGCAAATTCCTGAAACATGATGTATATAAGATATGTACTTCACTGGACAATGTCTATTGTAATATTTGTGTCATACATTTGGTTTTGCTAGTTGTACAGAAGTTTGAGAAGCTTGCTCATCATTACAGCTGTAAGCCGAGGTTCTTGGTATTGGGAGGCAACGATCGAAGAAATGCCAGAGGGCTCTGCCACGCGTCTTGGTTGGGCACAGGAATATGCCAATCTGCAGGCTCCTCTCGGTTATGATAAATTTGGATATTCTTGGAGATCTAGGTCAGTTGCATTGAAATGTAAGAGGTGTTGATTTTTTGTTCATATGCAGCTTTCTGGTCATTGAGGAACTGGATTAAGAAGAAAAACTTAAGTGTAAAAAAAAATACACCCCAGGAAATACATTTTATATATTTAGGCAGCAGAGAAATATACTGCATTTTTAAGACATGATGCATAATCAGTATTTTATTTTCTACACAGTGCCATGTATTTAAAAATTTATCTTTTTTTGTTCAAATAATACTAACAGCTGTGCCCTACAGTTTAAATACAAACTTAGTTGTTTAAAGGTTATACCTAATATGAACTGGCCTGGTGTATTAGTAATATTTCCTTCACATTGTGCAATGGTTATGCTGCAGTTGTGGCTTCTGGAAGTAGATTATGTGATTTTTTTTTGCTAGGGTTGTACTGATTATGCTGCCATAGTTTTGTCACTAAGTCTTATCTGTGAAAAATGGAACACATTTTTGTGGGCATATTACTTACCACTCATACCTTAACAATGTATTGACATATCAGTCACATTACCAGCTTTTGCATTACCATGTTATGATCAAGACATTTGTTTTAATTTATCATTGCAAAATCCTTTGTTGTGGCAGCCTTTCTTTTGTTATGGCGGATAATGATGACCTAACAAGTAGCTGTAGGCTCTACAGTTATCACATTGGTGATGCACTCATTACAGCAACTTAGTCTGAGAGACTTTCTTGCATATTTTGAGAGCTGCAATTATCTGTCTGTGTAGCTAATGGTTAGTCACTTTATTGGCCACAAAATATCGCTGGATGAGTCAGAGTACCCTCTTTGTATTGCAAGAAACATATTCTAGGCCTGTTTCTGAGAAGTTTTGTGATTATTTTGAGATGTCTGTTTTGAAAATCTTGAATCAGTTTAGTGTAGGTGTATTTAAAAGTCAAAATTAAATACTATGTGTACAGTACAATATATATTACTTCTTTGTTTCTTCTTATCAGGAAGGGCACACGATTCCATGAATGTAGAGGAAAACATTATAGTTTTGGCTATGGAGAAGGGGACACATTGGGCTTCCTCATTGTTCTTCCAGAATCACCTGAAATTAATTACATCCCTCACACGTACAAAGACAGGGTAAGTCATTTCCCACTGCAAGGTATTCTTTGAGTTCTAGATCCAACACAATTGGCAGTAACTATGACATGGAGAGTTCTGTGCTTGGGGTGTGAATAGATTAATTTTGAAGCATTCACAGATGAATAGACGTGCTGTGAAGTGTTTGCAGGCTGACAGATTTGTTTTGAAGTCTTCACAGGCTGGTCAATTTATTGTGAAGTGTTGTTTGTACCATTGTTTCATTTGTAATTTATGTTGCCACTTATAATATACTGTTTGTGTGAAATACAGGCAGTCCTCGACTTTCGTACAACCCACACTTTTGTACGTAATAAATTCTCACCTATAACCCGTCTTGCATACGCCAAATTCGGACTTCTGTTCACAGCTGGCAAACACACATTTCAAGCTGTTACACAGTGGTGCTCTAAAACTGAGTCTCAGATTGTATTTTGTGTCTACAAAATGCCAGAAAGGCCTATCCCGGTGGCCGCACAGTTTAACCCTTTGACGCTTAACGACCCCTATAATGGTCGTACTGCACCGCTAACCTCTAAACGTTGCATTTTATATATTTATTCAACAAATACAGGTACTGAATATTTTAAACACAGTATATACTCTCCATTTCTTTCTCTTCAAAATGCAGTTTGTTTCATAATTCTAACATATTTGGTTCCTGTTTTATTCACATTTTATATACAGAGTGTGCTAAAATTTAAAAAAATAATTCCAGCGCCAAAAGGTTAAAGTGTAGGTTTGTGGTTGCTCACTCGCTGAGATTGCGGGTGCGATCCCGCCAGAGGCATGGATATCTGGCTCTTGTGAGTGTTGTATGTAGTCAGGTAGATGTCTCTGTGACGAGCCAATCACTCGTCCAGAGGAGTCCTACCAAGTGGTGTGTGTCTAAAGCGGGGTTTACATGAGGCTACTTTACATGCTACTTGCTGAGTTCAGTCACCATATAGTGACCGAGCAGCAAGTAAACTAGCCATGCCTATTACACATAGATTCGAAAAGGCTGGGCAGTCAGCCAGTAGCACTTTATTTCATTATTCAGTATCTTAGAGATGAACTGAAGAATTTTAGTGTTTCATCACAAGTTATGTACTGGCCATATCAATTACACTGAGTTAGTTTACAAGCAGCATAGTATACTAGACAGCGGGTAGCGAGCATAGTCGAACTGACTTCATCTTCACTCGTTCATATTTAGTCGCCAGCAAGTTTAAAACCGCTAGCGAACTCACTGATGACTGTGTAGAATAGCCATGTAAAATCTGTGCCAAACTGTGGTCATTAAACATCAAAAATGAGGAAACCTAGGCCCCTAGGGCTGGCGAATCATGAAAATATGCCAGGAGAGGTACAAGAGATTCGTAGAATTTGAGACAAGACATAACCCTGGAAAGTTTATTTGTATTATATATATTTTGTAACCCAGCTGACAACTTTGTTGTTCATGTGGACAGTTGAGTTATCATTTTGGCTGATTTTGGTGAGGCCTCATGTTCTTTGTTGTTGGCTGTCCTGGCCACATACTCTGGTAACGCAGTCTGGTGGAAGAAAGCTGACCTACACATGTGAGTGATAGTACATTATTTGTGTGAAGAATATGGCCATTGTACTGTAAAGTAGACAAATGACAATGTTTGAAACAGCATTGTTAAGGTTACTAATGGCTTATGAGTTTCATTGGCCATCCCTTATATAGGCATCAGGATTATGGAGGATATTGGCTCGTGTGATGGTGGAAACGTCAACAGTTACCATTTGTAGAATTAATGCATAAAGGTACTGTAATTGTTGCTACAGTCATTTTGTTTGTGGCACATAAGTAGGGATTTTTATGTATTTTGTTATCAATGGGAACTGCACCCCTTTATAACATTCAGTTCCATTGCTCAACTTCCTTACATTTCGACTTTTGTGCGTGCTTTAAAGACCGAATTGTGTACGAAAGGTAGGGACTGCCTGTATATATGTAACAATTCCTTCGGGACATAACAGGCTTTATTTATATAGGTTTCTAGCGTTTGTGGCACTCAGTCTGAAAAAAGATTTGCCATCTCCAATGTAAGCATCAGAAACTTGGACACTAACAAAGAGAGATAGAAAGCAATTGAACATTTTTGAAAGGAGAGTGTATAGAAGAATTTTTGGCCCAGTATATGACAATGAAAAAGAAAATTGGAGGATATTAACCAATAAAGAAATTTATGCAAGGGTTAAAAAACCTACTATAATAGAGACGGTAAGGTTAAATA
>Ga0123357_10007771_pt1 | contig 13314 bp, 8 predicted proteins | sample TergutEmb28metaG_FD_89873 | JGI IMG/M metagenome (GOLD analysis project Ga0123357, IMG submission 89873) | Embiratermes neotenicus P4 segment gut microbial communities from Petit-Saut dam, French Guiana - Emb289 P4 | ecosystem: Host-associated > Arthropoda: Insects > Digestive system > Gut ...
CTAGGATATATTCCTGTTACTAGCATTTTATTACATAGATAAATCAATGGAGATATAATATATGGCATACTCAACTTTACAATCCATGCTGGAATTTCATCATACCCAGGAGATGTTTTCCATGTGAGAGTATTACAGTTGCCATAATGATGATGGTGATTATGACGAGGGTAACATGGTGTTGTCATTCATTGAGTTGTTGTAGGTGAGGAGGTCGTTTGTTTATTTGTTTTAGTTTCTTTTTTAAATGATTGGCAAGTGCAACAGTATTTGCCGTTTTGACAGCTCTCAACTGTACAATCTGCCTGCCACAGGCAACTTTGTTACAGAGATCCAGAGCATGATGCATGGCTTTGGAGATGCCCGAACACCATTACTGGAGTCTGCGACTCTTATAGAGACCGTTGTGCAGCAGCAGCAGTGGGTCCTTATTAGCCAGGCAGCAGATGTTTCAATAATGCGTGGTGCAAAGTCCATTGGCCCAGAAGACATCTTATTCTTACTAAGGAAGGATCCTGTCAAAACTCATAGACTTTTAAAGTACCTAGGTACATCAGCATTACCAGTTCCTTAAACTTTTGAAGCATTCTATTAACCTAAATAATATATGACAAATCAGTTTGAATCTCTCAGAAAATACTGTGCAAAGATGGGCCAGTCAATAATGTTTATGAGAATTAATCACTGGTTGGTTTGAGAATTATATGTAACATATGTTACACTCTGTGTTCAAAATGCAGAGATTTTTAACATTAATTAGAGCAGGAGGTATCATAATTTGCACTGTGTTATGATGCTTATTCTGTACTGTTTATCAAGCTGGATGTTATGTGACTGAAGTTTGTTGAGGAAATCCCACTCATAACCGTACTCTTGGAACTCATGAGGGTGAAATACCAATTTGTGACAGTTTACTTATGCAACTTTGCATCAAATTCAGTGCTTGTCTGCAGGTTTAATGTTTTAGATAAGAAAGAAGTTAATTGATATAGGAAATACAAAATGTGTGAAGAAGAATTGTCTTAGCTGAAGTATTCCTTCTGATAGTAGCATTTTCTAACATGTTTCCGTGTACTGGGTCACTAAATAACATAGATTAAAAAATGTCTAGTATGGCAGTCATTGCTTAAGACTGAAGTTTTCTGGAACGTGACACTGTCATTGCATGACTGGGTGCCAACAATTGGAAGGATCATGGTGCCTTGACATTCTTGGACTGCAGGCACCATGGTCCTTTGACACACCAGGAACCACTTGCCAACTGACATGACGTCACATCCCAGAAGACTCGAGTCATATGCAGTGTGGCTGTGAGAACCTCAAGTCTTGCAGTTATGCTTCAGTTACTGTGATGAACATTGGTCTGTATGGTGTTACGAAGGACCCTGAATACCAAATTTTATCAGTGTGCAACAGGTGTTGTGTGTATTTGTAAAATGAACTCAAACAAAATCTACGTAGAACAGTTTGAGCTGTGTTTGACTGCATCTCATTCTGTTTTGTGCTGGGTACTCTGAGTGCATTGTGTTATGATTTATGCTCGGTGTGGCTTCATTGTGTTGCATTTTGTGCTGCTTATGCATCTCATTCTGCTCTGTTTTGTGGCAGGCGTGAAAGATCTAAAGAAGAATATCGGTGGTGTTCTTCAGGACTCTTCGTTAGATTGGGACGCTACACTGGAGACATCTAGTGCATCAGGAAAGAAGCAAAATCATGTGTGCATGAAGTTCCTGCAATCAATTGACCAGACAGGTGAACTCACAGATACATCTGCTGTTCCACTTGATGTGGTCAAGTATGAACGGAATGTTCGTGCTGAGCGTTCTTCACGCATTCTGGATGATGCCAAGTGAGTGCTGTTGCCTCAAACTGATGCTGTAGTTAATTGTTAGTTCCCACTGTGTGGCCAGCAAGTAGTTCATGTCGTTGCTAGTAATATAGGAATGAGGAGTGACGGGGATAATTGGAAATTACAATATCCAGACAACAGTCTGTGACAAAGAAGTGAAAACAACAAAGTTATGGTTGTGTTGCAGATACCACATTGAACACTTTGATGATAATACTTAGTAAGTGTTGAAGTCTGTGTGGGACTTGTGGTGGACAAAGTAATAGTGAAACAGGTGAGACAGGTTTTTCTCTGAATAGTTTGATTCTCCCTCTGTCGGTATTGTCACACGGATGTTCCGTACTCATTCATCTGTCACCAGCACTGTACAGTCTGTCAGTTGACAGTTGTTAAATGACATGCCTGATGTAGCAAAATGCAACAGCAAACAAAACTAAACAGGTAGAAATGCTGGGCGACAGCTGAAGTTAATATTCATTTAGCAATTCAAGTCAGTACAAAATAGCTTGTTAGTCTTAAGACTACGTTTTATTGTAATTAAGCGCCGATATGATTTTTAATAATTAAAAAAAAATGATGTAGCAGACACTGAAATAACTTAATTCATTAGCGGTTGTAGATTTTGTGGCGATTGAGCCAGCTAGTTGGGTAATGGCACCATGTGGATATGGCCTGTTACCAACTGTTGGTATGAAGGCACCTCATGGTTATGATCCGTGTTGCTGAGTTTTTGAAGTAACTTGTACAAGAATTCTTCAGTTGTAGTCATGAAATGCATATATTCTGGGGATTATCTTTCAGAATTTTAAAATTGTACATGAATGCTCCAGTTTTTCATACTGGTGCAGTATGCATGGTCTGTAGACACTTGCAGTTTGTTTTATGAGTATCTGGACGGACACACACACACACACACACACACACAAAACCTAACAGGGTGTCTTCCCCTTACTATATTTTGTATCCCTCCTGCAGGTATCTGGATTTTGCAAATGCGCGTAGAGCATCATTTACCAGCCTGAAATCAGCAAAGTTTCGTGAGTGGCTGCGATTAAGATCAGATGGCAGCACTGAAGCTCCAAAAATCAGCAGTGTTACTTATGATTTACTAGGTGAGGCAGTTATATGCATTTTAGTGTCTTTGTGGCTCATACAAGAATATGTTCTAACTGACACAAAATAAATTAGAGGGTGATTTGATTCAACCTGCCAGTAATATATTTGCATGTTGGGTTTAGTAAGAGTTCACTGCAGTGTGAGGGTATCAACAGATTGCTCAGCAAAAAATTCTCTCGTCTACTTTCCAAAAGATGTACAATATAAACAACATCTATACACATTCCCATTACGTTTCAATATAAACCAGTTAATTCTACAGATGACATCCAACTCAATTTGTACACAGACCGCTCACAACTCAGTAACTCTTCTGAGTAATTTTGACTTGTGTATTACCTGCAGATGGTCCCTGCAGACCTACACATGTCATAAGACAGTCTTCCCTGTATGTAGTAAACAGCACTTAGTTGTGATTGATGGCATCTTTCTTTCTTTCTTTTTTCTTTCTTTCTTTCTTTCTTTCTTTCTTTCTTTCTTTCTAATTTCTTTCTTTCTATTGAAAGTTACCTTGCTTTGTGTTGTCAGTTGTCAGAATTTGCATATAATATCAACATGTGTTCTTCAGTTGTTATTATTGTGTAATATTCATGTCCACTACTGGCTGAATATGTAGTTTACTGCTGGAGTGAACACTAATATACTGACAGTGCAGAACATTATGCCTGTGTCAGAATGATGGGGGAGGTTTCTTTAACAATGATTTGCACCAGCCTGCTAAAATTGTGGAGTCTAACAGTGTAATTCTGATAGACAGTGACCCCTGTAGTTGTTTGTACTCGGACCTGAAAATTGTGGCTTGGAATACATTGCTAAAAAATGTAAAATTGGAGCTGTAGAAAGAGTTGGGTCATTGGTGATGGGGTTGGGGTGGTGGGTGCAGTGTGAAATATATTGTAGTGTACTGGGGTGGTGGGTGCAGTGTGAAATATATTGTAGTGTGCCTAGGTTGGGAGTGGGGGTGCAGTGTGAAATATATTGTAGTGTGCTGGGTGGGGTGAAGTGTGAAATATATTGTAGTGTGCCAGGGTGTGGGTGCAGTGTGAAATATATTGTAGTGTGCCTAGGTTGGGAGTGGGGGTGCAGTGTGAAATATATTGTAGTGTGCCCCAGTTTATGTTGATGTTAAACCAAAGTGACATGACCTGCAGTGAAGATTTTCCTTGCCTCTTTTTTTTAATTTTGTTGTTGGTGCTTTTGGATTCTTTAGAGGCAAATTGTACTCTCCTGAAAGGACAACATGCAGTTTGAGCTGTCAGTGCATCTTTTTGCAGGTTATATGGCTTATGAGACAGTGGCACAGATTGTGGACTTGGCATTATTGGTCCGACAGGATAATTTGGCATGTCCTGGTTCCCCATTTAGCCGGTACATGCCTGCAACTGGCTATTCCACACGCCATTCTGTGGATTGTAGACAGGTGAGAACAGAATGACCATCACTGGCAGTCCATTCAGTATTTTTGCTCGAATGATTTACAAGTGATGGCAGCTGAAGACAAGTTAGTGTACCGTATTGTTACAGATGGGCAGAAATGTGCAAGATGGACGTTTCATAATATACAGTATTCTCATGGTATATGGACAGCCAGTTGACAAATATTCACTTATACATCATGCACAAATTAATAACACATCTTTCAGTTTGCAAGCCACTTATTTCTTTTATAAGCCCCATTATCTCTAATGAATCACTCTTTGTATTTTGTTGTCAAATTCTGTATCTTCTGGAATGTGACAAATATCATGGCATGATTTTGCTGCTGTTTGTGCATAGGCAAATAACTAAGTCTTCCATTTAAGTACAGGAATTGACCATTGATGTTTTTTCCTCATTTTTTGTTGTAATGACATACACTTTGTAAGTCTGCAGAGATGCTTTGGGTCTCTGGAACCATTTACAGTTTATAACCTGGGAAGTAACAGGAAATTAATGTTTATTTTACATATTTTTCCCTTGCAAGCAGTTATAGCACGTTCCTTACTGTACTTTCATGTGACAGTCTATCTTTTTCACAAATACAGCTGACACCCAAGCTGTGTAAATTGATACTCTGGTTTCCTGGGAGTGACTCTGTGTAGCCTTGTAAATGCTTCCTGCTGTTTTGTAGGAACCTCTTGCATCCATATTCAAGGGGGAAATTTTTCTGCCTAGCATCAAATCCCATAAGACCATAATGTTGGTCTCAAATAGTAGAAAGTTATGTGAATAAGGTCATTTAATGAGCTCTCTCAGTTTCGATGAGCTCATAGCCACATCTAACTCTGACAGCTGACTGGACTGTCATCTATCCATCCAGTAGGTCAGTTGAACAGTTACCCCAACCACCCAATGTAGTGGTCTGAGAGGGTCTGAACTGTACTGATTGCAGATAGAGGCTGCCAGCCCGCTGACCCCGGCTGAGATCAGGGAGGCACTGCGACGTTACTGGAACTCCCCCGTTGGACCTGCCGCTTCATTTACTCGCAGTACTGCGTCACATTTACATCCGCATCTTCTGAGCTGCTGATTAATTTAGAGGGTACTGGTGGTTGCTGGAACCAAATAGAAGTCTGAATTGTCATGGGTCCGGCAGGCAAGTTGCAACATTTCGTTTGTGTTTTGTAAAGAAATGTTGGAATGAATTGTGTACATTCATCAATTAAAAGCCTTTGTTCACATATTTATGTCTGCAGACATGATGATCTATGTCTTCTGGAATGTGATGCTGTGTTGTTAGGGGAGCAGTTCCATACATTTCAAAGGACTGTAGTGCCTTCATCTGTATGGTCAACTGTTTGATCCTAATGATGAAAGCACTATGATCCTTCAAAATATCAAGAACTGCTGCCTAATGATGCAGCATCGCATCACAGAAGACCAGGACTTTTATCATTTCTCCTGTGAGAACCTTATAATGTCACATCTCCAGCAGTTCTCCTGAATCCAAGTTTTCCTCCTTTTAGAATTTCCCTCATGATATAAATATTCCCGTATATATGAAGTTTATGAGTTCCTGTCGTAATTGGCCACATTTGTTGCACGCACATCCTCACCACATGTCACCCGTGTCCTACCAGTCAACCAAGTTGTCAATTTCAGGTGTCCAGGCTGGATTGCAACCCACACTCTTCAGTCTGCAAGTGACATTCTGACCCACTGTACAGGTGAAAACAGCTTTCGTACCTACATTTTGCAAGTCATCACTACTCATCAGTTGTCTGGAGATGTATCATGTGAGGACTGGTGCATGGCTGTCATCATTTTGAATAGCGCCTCATTTTTCTTTGCTACAACCAAGTGACACATATTTCCAGGCTGGTCCATCTGTTTGGATGGCCATTATGGTGGGTGGACATAGGCCAGTGTGTGTGACCCTTGACACACAGCTGATGTGGGTGACCCACATCCACCACATTGGACAGAAGGCAGTGCAGAGACTGGGCCTGCTCAGCACTTCTATAATAGAAGTACCCTCTCCATAAAAAATGGTGTGGTTGCTTTGTAAGTAACTTGTCCGTCCGGTGGATTTTGTGTGACCTATTTGGATGTACACTGCCTACAGTGACATCTGGAAATGAAGTGCTACAATCCAAGTGTCTTTGCATTGTGACTAACATACCCTGGAACAGACAGTTTTAATGCGGGACTGAGCCCTACAGAATGGGCAGCATTATTGTGGTGCTATGCAGCAACAGATTTATCTGCGCTGTAGTGATCTGGCCAACGACAAAAAAAATGCACTATTTAATACATGTTGTTGATATACACTGTGAGAATAGTTCACAAATTCTGTGGGAAGTTCCACTTTAAGCTGACCATCCTATACATTGGTATCAAGGGATTTGATGGTTCTGTTTTATACCAATGAAAGAAGAGAACTGATAGTTTTGGATTGAAGGTAGCTGATGTGGGGAAGTTCTTAGTTCAGCAGCTTTGAGAGTGTGTGCAATAACAACAGCTGTCTCAAGTAACCCCTAGCCTTGACAGTCAAATGCAGCCACAGCTCAGAGAGTCAGTCAAGGCGTTCGTGTTGACAGAATAGTGTCTAATCTTATCAGCTACCTTTACAGCTGTCTCCATGATTTTCATCAGTTGGGAAGCAAAGACCAGAATGTAGTTAAATATGATATGACCTGGGGGTTTCCATCCAAAATCATTAAATCCCGGAAGAGCTCTCTCTTGCCATGGTGTGAACATGCCCAGGCCATGCTGCAGTATCTGATAGTGTAAGCTAATTACATGTAGAAAAAAATTATTAGACGCTGTATTGACGTCCACCAGCAATACGTTTTATATGCGAGAATGATGTGTCTCGTCAAGGAACGTGGGCTTTCATTTCACGTTTGGCTTTCTGGTTGGTTAGGTGTGTGGCCCAGTCACTTAAGCTTCAAGTTGGACTCAGTTCCTTCAACCCTGAATATTAAGTAGGCAACTTCGATGTCAACAATCTGAATAACTGAAGTAGTTACATCAGACAACACTGAATCACTCATTTCGTTTGTATTTACAAAGAATATTGACTTCCTATTATGAATGACTTATTGAGAACATTTTTGCACACACGTATTAAATTAATAATGGAAAGTACGGATATGATCGAATTTAGCCCCCCTCCCCCGCCCGTTCCACGAAAAAGCAAAATTGTCTATACAGACGGTCAATAATTGCGCTAATAATGTAACATGGTCTGGGTACGGCGAACAATGTGTTGCTGTTATTCCACATCGATGGTAAACTCAAAGGAACTATGTGTCTGTGCTACTCTAATCCATGATATGTGCAAAATGAGCATTGTGATTGATTGGGGTCGGTTCGTGGATCGGGACGTCATTTCTCACATTGCTGTGTTGTTCCTTGTTTCTTACGTATTTTACACTGGAAGATATGCACGAAATAAAGATATTTTGAGCGTCTGAAAACTGAGGAATGCAATTCTCCTGTTGTAAACGCCGTCTTTATGATGTCATTTGAAAATGAGGTTAGGGACACAGAAGTATTGGATTCGGCTTTCGAAAAACACAGACAGAATATTAATGTTGATAACGGAAGGTAATAAATGTTTAACAGTTGTAATGTTAGTGCTGAATGAAGTTAACGTAGATGGAAGAGGTGATGCTGCAGTCTCCGTTCAGTTCTGTCATATCGACAACTCGAAATATTGAAGTTTCTTAAACCATTGTAGGCCATCCTTCCTGGAATTTGACTGAAACTGGAAGTGTCCAGTTAAGAATATAAAAGCACCACAAATTTATTGTAGTAGCAAAAGCAAAAACGTAGGCTAGTTTCTTTGTAATACACTGAACTCAAGTTTCCAGTCTAGAATCTTGAATATTGCTCTAGGTACAGGCACTTTGAATAGATTCTGCTCGTGGGTTTTGTACAGCATTTAATGCAGCTGAGCGAACTGTAGTCAGTCAAGATGAGATTTGAACATGACTGTAATAATAGCCCATGGTATCATCTTCCCAATTCTGCCGTTTTTGTGTTACTATGTATATTGTTAGAAACTGCCTGACCATAGCTCTTTGTTTTGGCTTAGGTTAGCATGTGAAGTAGCAAGGGAAGAATGGGATAATGTGACAACCGTGGAGACGGTATTTAGGAACAGCTTGGAGTTTCTGCCCCACATCACTGTGCACCAGGCACTGGCTTATTTCCAAGTTCATGATCTGTCAGTAGATTCGGTAAGTCTAGTACGCTAGGAATTTGAATTAGAAGAATTAGCTTATTGTTGACAATTGTGGTTTTTCTAAACACAAGACAGGAGAGTGCATGTGGAGCTGTATTATCACATGTTTTTCCATGGTTTTTCTCACCTGCTGTGTGAAACTGTTCAGTGTAAGAGAGGGAGTCACTAATAAGTTGCTTCAGAGCCAACCCATGTGCATTTTTTACTTGATACTGATAAATTATTGTGGGCCGGGTAGCTCAGTCAGTAGAGCGACTGACTACAGGCTGGACGATCCAGGATCGAATCCCGGTGGGGACGAAATTTTCCGCCCGTCCAGACCGGCCCTGGGGCCCACCCAGCCTCCTATAGAATGGGTACCGGGTCTTTCCCGCGAGTAAAGTGTGGCCAGGGTGTGCTGCTGACCACTTACCCCCTTCTAGTGCCGTGGTCATGGAAGAGTAGAGCTATACCTCTACCCATCCTATGTAACAGGATCACTTTACCTTTACTTTTTTTTTACTGATAAATTATTAACCTTTTTAACATAATGTTGTTTCAGTACAACAATTAAAAAAAATCTGTCCAAATGCAACTGTGTAGCCAATCATTTTTAGTATAGTAGTTTATTAGGATTGCTGGTGTCAGTTACGGACAGTTCATGGCTGTACATTGTAGGTTAATCTGTCAAAGTATATTCAAAACCGTTGGTGATAGGTAGGAGGGGAGAGATTTAAATGCCGAAACGGTTAGGAGCTGGTAACGGACGCTAGCAGTCCAGTAAGGAAGTCGGTTGCATACGAGAGGTGTGAGTGGGGGATTACAAGTGACTGTGTTATTTTAGTAAATACGATTTAGTTGTTTAACTTGATACGGCATGATCTTTTTATTTTCGCAACAATACATTGAGTAAATAAAAGAAGTAAAAAAAGAAATAATTAAAACTAGATGTGATTTGGTGTACCACACCCGTTTCCTGAAAGAGGATCACCTACCAGACTGAGCACATCGTGACAACAAAGTTATGAAGGGTGATCATGTAGAAATAATTCTTTTTTTAATCTCTAACTGCATATTTTGACCTATCTTTTGTCATCCTCAGGTTCACAGTTATTCTTTAAAACATAATATATATGTATATTCCTTGCTCACTATGTTTTAAAGACCAACTCTGAACCTGAGAATGACCAGAAATAGGTGAAAATATATAATTTTATATATACTAAATAAAATTAGTTGGTTGGACAGATATTGATTTAATTGTTTGAGTACAAACCTTTATTGTCCTAAAAGACCATATGTCGGTCTTCAAAATATGCTGACAAATGGTCTAGCATGCTATGTACTGGTCTGTGTGTGTTTGCTTGGTAACAGTTTAAATGTCCACCTTAGCCAGAAGAACTTGGACCATCAAGAGATATGGTTGCCATAACTCTGAACATACCCACTTATCAGTATATGGTTGCCATGTCCAACCATCTTCTAAAATTTAAGCAGTTCAGAATCAGAATTTATCCATCCCAGACCCTGGTCATTTTCACACCACATTTAGTGATTACACTGGTGTGATGTCATCATCAGAATTTTGCAGACAAAAGGCTGTAAGAAATACAGACAGTGTAATGAAATTGATTCCTACAGGTGAATGAAAGGGGTAATGTGGATCGTCGGGGACTGTGCACACTACTGTCTTGCCTGCTTGGCCCACCGGAACTGCACGACCACCTGACGGCAGAGCGTGATCTTGTGTTTGCAATAGCACAACGTGAGTAGCAGCAGTGTGTTAACGTATGTCATGACTGCACTCAGTAATGATTATGAACTGTGTACCTTTCTGACAAGAATTCTGATTTTTAATGAGTGTTTAGTGTGTGGCAGTCAGTTGCCAAGATTGTGTAGTGTCGGTGATAGACAAGTGACTATGGAGTGTTGGTGGGATGATCTTGACAGGATAGGAGCAAAGTACTGTAAGAGAAACCTATCCCAATGCCACTTTGTGCTCCACAACTATCACATGGTCTTGTGGGATCAAAACCAAATCTGGTGAGAGGCCAGGAACTAACTGCTACAGATGTGGCACAGCTGTTTGTGATGTGTTTATTGTGTGTCATATGGTGGACACATGTTCAGCATTGTTTCTTCAGGGTGTTCCTCCAATGACTTAGACCCTCAGTGCTAATTATAGTTCCAGTATTTATTTGGACCTATTAACCCTTTGGCACTGAAGCTTAACATTAGAATTTTAGTGAACCCTTTGCACAACATATGAATATTTTGTGAACCGAAAAAGATAACTTTATGAAACACACAACATTTTACAGAAAAAATAAAGATTGTGTAGCATGTCTCAAAAAATTCAATAAATGTCTTTGTTGACTGAATATATGAAATATGGCCATTGGGTGGTAGTGGTACTGGCATCCTATATATGGGGCAGTGGTACTGGCATCCAATATATAGGACAATGGTACTGGCATTCTATATATGGGACAATGGTACTAGCGTCCTATACATAGGGCAGGTGGTGGCTGAAGGTTAGTCGGATGGTTTGTGTCAACCTTTTCTGGAATTTAATTCATTATCTCATATTCCAAACAGAACAGAACATTTCAAAACTTGATTTTATTTTGTTCTGTGGTGAAAAAGCAGGGAGTTGTACTCAGGTCAGGCCACCCTACAGGATCCTCATTTTATCTGACAACTGTGATTTGTCACATCTCACCACTTCTGGGCCATGTGTGTGGGTGGTCTATCAAGTGGGCTTTGTTTATGTGATAAATGAACCATCGGTAAGTGACAGCTTATAGTTGTTACCCTCTATTTAATGATAAGCAGTCCAGAATGTTAGTAATTCTAAGCTACTGTTATCAGGTCAAGTTCGATCTGTGCAAGAACGGCAGTAGAGGCAGTGCCCTGCTTCTGCTTAACCTTGACGTTGGATAAGGGTTAGTGGCCAACTGTACACTGAAGCTTCTCTACTCTCAGGGGAAGCACCCCCCATTGTCTATGAAGTATAGCATCCTGATTGGGCCCCAGAGCCAGTCTGGGAATTTTTTGGAGAAGCAAAATAAATTGTACCCCACCATGCCTTGAACTTTTGATTTTTAAGCCCACCATCTAGTTGCAGTTACCTAAATCCTTTATAAATGTTCCACAAGATGTGATTTCTGGACCCATCTGTCATCATTTCTGTGTGTGCTACATGTCCTCCCAGTGTTTTCCTTCATGATTTATTACTAAATATAGGTAGTTGAATCATGCAAATTGTTAAGTTCTCTGTTACGTACTTTCCTTTGTGCTGTCAGCAGTTTGTAAAACATTTTCCTTCTCCCGGACTCAAAACACAGTTTTGCAGACAGGTGCTATAGAGTGTGGAGATGTGTTGCAGGGGAGCTGGATATGTCAGAGCCAGTGCACGTGCGCATGCTACAGACTGTGTACCAGCGACTGACAGGCACACGGCTTCACTGTCCACACTACGGGTCACATTGGGAACATATTGGTTTTCAGGTGCTTGTTATGTCTGTATGTCTGTTTAAGTGTTTTTTAAACAAAGCTGTCAGTTTATAAGATTATATAGTGTCTTTGAATATGGAGCATTGGTGAAATGATACTAACAGGAAAAACTGTGAGCCAGTGGCACTTTGTCCACTGCATGGACTGACCTGGAATTGAACCCAAGCCTCTGCAATAATAGGCCAGCAACTGAAATGCCATTATTAGGTTATCTAAAATTAAGGTTTCACTCTGTAGCCACTGGAAGTCTTTGTTGACAACATTGCAAACTTCTGATGTGAGTGACACTAGAACATGTTAATGTGACTTGATAGAGTAGAGTCTGTCTTAAGAAGCTGACAGTTTCTCACCTAATGAAGGATGTATCCACATTTTATGGAACCCAAAAGTTCATTGTCATGTATGCTCCATTATTCTTGCACTGTTCCATTATATACAATAAAGCAACCAACAACTGTACGCACGTGTATTGAAGTTATGTACAATAATGGTACCAACAAAAGTATGCATGTGTACTGAAGTTATGTACAGTAATGGTACCAAAAAATGTATCCATGTGTACTAAAGATATGTACAGTAATGGTACCAACAGATGTATGCATGTATACTGAAGATATGTACAGTAATGGTACCAACAAAAGTATGCACATGTACTGAATTTATGTACAGTAATGGTACCAACAAATGTATCCATGTGTACTAAAGATATGTGCAGTAATGGTACCAACAGATGTACGCACGTATACTGAAGGTATGTACAGTAATGGTACCAAGAAATGTACACATGTATACTGGAGATATGTACAGTAATGGTACCAACAAATGTACACACATATACTGAAGATATGTACAGTAATGGTACCAACAAATGTACACACGTATACTGAAGATATGTACAGTAATGGTACCAACAAATGTATGCATGTATACTGAAGATATGTACAGTAATGGTACCAACAAATGTACGCACATATGCCGAAGATATGTACAGTAATGGTACCAACAAATGTACACATGTATACTGAAGATATGTACAGTAATGGTACCAACAAATGTACACACCTATACTGAAGATATGTACAGTAATGGTACCAACAAATGTACACACATATACTGAAGATATGTACAGTAATGGTACCAACAAATGTATGCATGTATACTGAAGATATGTACAGTAATGGTA
>Ga0123357_10007772_pt1 | contig 13313 bp, 12 predicted proteins | sample TergutEmb28metaG_FD_89873 | JGI IMG/M metagenome (GOLD analysis project Ga0123357, IMG submission 89873) | Embiratermes neotenicus P4 segment gut microbial communities from Petit-Saut dam, French Guiana - Emb289 P4 | ecosystem: Host-associated > Arthropoda: Insects > Digestive system > Gut ...
ACCACCACCACCACCACCACCACCACCACATCAGCAACACTCGTGCACTGACTTCCACAACAAGCCAAATGCAAGACAGACACTGCCACACATGCAGGTGATGCCAGATGTGTGTTGCGGACTGTGGGTTACACGTTTCAGAGGCTCTTCGCAGTGTGCGGTTTGGTCGACTACGTATGCATAGTAAATAAGGGCTGTAATTAACTGATCATGCAAGTGTTGTGAATAAACGTACTATTTAATTGCGAACCGACTATGTTTACGTAAATGTTGATACCTTAGTCCTTTGTTGGCGTTAGAGTTAGGGCACTCAAATGAACAAGGGAAGATGTGGAGACTTGCAGCGGACTTACAGCGGACGTGGGGTACTGAAATATTCATACAGACTCGTGACTGCAAGCAAATCAGAAGGATAAAGGTCGTTTTGTGTACGCGCGTACGGCAGGATACTGTTAAAATGGTGCTGAACAGCAGTAACGTATGGTGATACGGGCTGAATTTATCTGGCTTAGGATGAGATCAAATGGCAGGCTGCTTTTGACGTGGCAACGAAAATTCCTATTTAATGGGGGGGGGGGAGGCTTGTTCGCCGGGTGGGTAAATACCAGCTTCTCAAGAATGAATGTGCTCCGTACGGTTAGTTGTGTAAAGGTGAAGTATTTCTGTTTTATTTGACGATGTGTGGCAGAATTGCAGAGTTTTAAACATTCACACAGAAAACTAATATTTGGAACAGTATCAACCTATAATTTCAGAAATGAGGCAAACATATTGCCTCACTCCTCTGGTTTCATACGAAACGATGGGATTTCGTAATATCCAAGCCCATACTGTTGTGTTTTACCTGTACAACGTATTAAATGGCCACAAGTTTATACAGTAACTCACATATAATTAAAATACCTGTTTAATATAGGTTGTACTTTTCCAACCACCAATCTAGTCATGTTCAGGAGGAACGGTTCGCTTATCAAAATTAACCTGGAATATATTCCAGTAGTTAATGCACTGTTAAATATTTATTACAAGATAAAAATTTGCGGTATTGACACTAGTCTGTATTAGTCTAACTAAATCAAGGTTTTCTTATTTTTATACACGTACCATGCATTTTTTATTGTTTTTATTATAATCAACAATGCACAATTAATATTACAACTCTATATATCACAACATCTGTACTCCTCACCCAATATTGTGCGGGTGATAAAATCGAGAAGAATGAGATGGGCTGGGCATGTGGCGCTTATGGTTGAGGAGAGGGGGGTGTATAGGGTCTTGCTGGGGAAACCGAAGGGAAGGAGACCAATGGGAAGACCTAGGCCTAGATGGGTGGATACTATTAGAATGAATCTCCAGGAGGTGTGATGTGGGTATATGGACTGGATTGGGCTGGCCCAGGATAGAGACAGGAGGCGGACGCTTGTGAGTGCGGTAATGAACCTTCGGGTTCCGTGAAATGCGAGGAATTTATTGACTAGCTGCAAACCAGTTAGCTCCTCAAGAAGGACTTTGCATCATGGAGTAAGTAAGTAAGTATATATCACAACAATATCTTCTATATAATATATACCCCTACTTATTTCGATATTTCTGTTTCATCATCAGAGAGTTTTACAATTGTGCCTTGCCAAGTTACATATATTCTTAAAATTGAAGCTATGAACATAACATTTCGATAAAATTATTAAAATATTGTTCAGTCGTTGTTTAGTGATACAAAAATCTGTTTGACGTTGTAAGACGTGCCAGACCAGCACACTAAAACCATCAACAAGGGACTGTATATGCAGCCAGAAAGACACTGTTTGCACAAGAAATTAAACCTCAAGCATATTTTTGTATCACTAAAAACCGTTTACACAATATTTTAATATATTTTAATAATACTATGGAATTACGATACTAACAGCTTCAGTTTTAAAAATCTAATAACTTGGCAAGGCACAATTGTAAAATTCCCTGATGATGGCGTAGAAATGTCAAAACATGTAGGAGTATATGTTATATAAAATACTCTTGCGATACATACGGTTGTAATATTACTTGTGAGTTTGTTGGTTCTAATGAAAACAAGATTTTATTGTTGACTAAGGAAAAACTATTCCTGAAGATGACCACACTGCTGGTTGAAAGATAAATAGGCTAAAGTGGATCCTTGCGTTCAAAGAAAACGGAAGTTGAATTCAATAACTAATACCAACAAATGCACTATATGTTAAAATTATGTATTTTTCTACATTCAATCCATCAAAACTCGTTCATAATTCCATCTTTCTTAGATCATCTTCTGGGAGTGTTTTACATCAGTTAAGCATATAAAAATGTAACTAAAGAAGTTAAAATTTTGTCCATAAAATGTGTATGTGGTACAAATTTTGCTTTAACAGTATTTTTAGAGTTGGTTCATGAGATGTGAAAATCATAGTGTTACAAATTTTACAGTTGTTCATATCAGGAGAACAGAGAGTATTTGTTATGGTAGCTAGCACGGTTGTTAAGTGAAAATTATACGCATATATGACTTTGAAACGTAGTGCATTTGTAGATATTACCCTGCTGAACTGTTTATAAATGCACGGACATGAATGACGTTTAGACGTAAGTTAAAGTTGCGTCCTGATCGTCGTTTAATATGTTGTGTGAAGACAGGCTTAATTACCATGTGCTAATGGAAATCTCCTGTAATGACATGTCAGTCAGTTAGTGGACACTTATAATTCCTTGTCACTAAGATTATTAGCATGGCATCCATGTGGATTTGTGAGATGATAACGGCATCCGACAATTAGCATAGGCCACTGAGAGAGTTCTGCGTTGATATGGTGGTGTCGTTTTTGTAGAATGTAAAGGATCAACACTGTTGCAGCGTGAAACTTGTAGTCGGCTTACTTTGGTGGCGACAAATAAGGAACGAATAAAAATTTGGTTTGATGACGAATCATAAAAATGGCAGTATGGAATTATTCACACGTAATTATGTGCATGGAGCAAGTATTCTTTGGAAGTTAGTATGCGATAAATTATTCAAGATTTTCCCTTTCATGATATCCGAAATTCCTTTACTGTGTTCACAAGAAAATTCGTTCCGCATTGTCCCGTCTTATGTCGTTAAGCTTTATTTTAATATTATCCTGGCAGGTGTCCCAAGTGATAAGTTCCCGCTCGAAGATTAGTGTTTGGCAGCAAGTTCGGATATTGCCACGGTGCGAAACTTGAACGCTGTCTGACCAATGTAGCGCAGCGCGTGTATGGACTAACGGAAATTGTGCATAAAACTGGTAAAAAGATCGCATAATTATAAAAGTGTTCTGTGTTTACTGTTTCTCGCACCGTAACGGATAGAAGAATCTGAAGGAAAGCACCGTAGGCGCTGTAAGATTCCACTTTCAATGGCTCGCGGAAGGAAGCTTTTGAAAGTATGGTAGGAGTGGGGGTCAGGTCATTAAAGTGAAAGACTTGTTCTGTATATATGTACTCCGAAACAACTTTTAAAATAGAAACGAGATCTAATTAAGTTTTAGAAAAACGAGGATACGGGCTTTAGTTTTTGCGCTAATTGTCTTTTACACCCTGTTGTATCCAGTAATGAAATAAAAGAAGGCACACGCATCCGAGTTGCCGTCAGACTTGTTCATTATCTAGAATTGTGAAAGAAAGGCTTTATTTTTAGAACTGGTATATATTGTTCTTTCACATTCCGGTTCTCTACAGATTTACACAACAATTATGCCACTTAAACGTTTGGAAAGGGGATCTTAGGGGGAAGATCGAAGTCTTGTTGGATGTTACTCCTATCGGCTGGTAAGCAATCCGCTCTTCTTGGATTGCTTGTCGCTGACGGTGAAGGCACGACGAAACTTCGAATTGCCGGTAGCTGTTTACCAGTCGACAAGGCGTAACTTTAGAGAGGGCTTGAATCATTAGTAAATCCGCTGCGAGAGACCAAATTTCGCAACAACTGTAGCCTGTCAGCACTGTCTGTGCAGTGTTCATTTTATCGAATGTTGCTGCATTGTTTATTAAGCGATAAGTCTGAGGTGTATAAAATCTGACGCACACGCAGTCGAGTGTTCACTGTAGCGTTTCGTTAATGTTTTCCATCCCGAATTATTATAACATATAAATAAAACGTGTCAGTCAATAACACAACACTTTATTTTATATACAATAAAAATAGTATATTTTGTCCGGACGACATGTTTCGACTTTTTTTAGGTAATATTCAGGCCCAGATCCAAGAGCTATCTGTATTTCAATGCACTGTGGGATCCCAAATGCTTACAGATTGTGTTATATGAATGTGAAATACATAAGCTTGTATATATTGGAATCTGTGTGGCTGTATGACCGCCACACAGATTCCAATATATACAAGCTTATCTATTTCACATTCATATAACACAGTCTGTAAACATTTGGGATCCCACAGTGCATTGAAATATAGATAAGGTAAAGGTAAAGCCATCCTATTACAGGCCTGGAGTGGCCCAGAGTGTTCCAGGAAGTTAAGATTCCCAGATTACATGACAACGGCACAGGATGGTGGTAAGTTTGTCAGTCTTACGCACCGGCCGCCTTTACCCCCAGGAAATGCTCCTGGTACTCATTTCCGAGTCGATCCCAGGGCCACAGTGCGATCGGAAAGATTATGTCATTGAAAAATTCCAATGACACCATCAGGGATCGAACCAGCGACCTTCCGATTTGTAGCACAGCACCTTAACCATCGCGGTCCCCTATTGAAATATGGACAGCTCTTGAATCTGTTTTCCCAGAGGGCCTGAAGATGACCTAATAAAGGTCGAAACATGTCGCCCTGACAATATACTATTTTTATTGTATATAAAATAAAGTGTTGTGTTATTGACTGACACGTTTTATTTATATGCAACATTTTTTACAACTATGTCCTTGGCACAGGAGCACTTATGGTATCCTTTGTAACAGACCGTTTTAAATGTAAGTTTATCTGACATTGCAAATGCAGGGTAAACGTTCCGTGGATTGGAAGAGGCATACAGAAGAACGCTATAGAGCTAAGACATTTAAGTTTTCACGGCTGCGAATACTAAAACTGTTGTCTTTTCGGCTGTAATGCCGTATCGTCTGGTAGATTATTACAAATATTTTGGAGGATGTTGCTGCCCTCATTTTACCATGACTAATTCAAACAATAAACGCAGAATTCCAATATTATATGTGTTATATTTTTCAGAAAAAATGTTTCAGTTTGGGGCCTGATTTTTTTTGAGTGATGTTTACAAATTCAGTCCATGCCTCTAAGAAACACTGGTTCTGCAGTGCCAAGATCTGTCGGCTGGTGATGGTCAAGAAAGTAATCATTTTTTTCTGAGAATCGTACAAGAATATTGAGCTGCACTGAGTTTTTAATTATGGAGCAGGTACTGCTTGAAGCCATGATCTGGAAGATTAAGTTACTATATGAAGCAGCTTCCTCCTAGTCTGTAGGTACTCAGTAAGTCCCTCGCCACTTCATGGAATCCGGTGTTTCGGTATCTTGTTCACAAGAGCCCACCATTGATCTCTGTTCTGAGCAACATGAATCCATTCAATTTTCCGTTGCGTAAGTTGTTCCGGAGAATTCGTCAAAGTTCGAATCCCTTTGTGACATATCGTAACATGCGGGCCTTTCACGGATAAGTGTTTTTATCCGCTCGCCTAATTCCCATGCTGCAGGTTCACGCATTGCCGGCTATCCATGACTGTTTGTTCAGAGTATGGACGGATATCTTCCCATCTGGAAGCCGTCTGGTCCGTCCAGGAGCTTGAAGAATAAAGAACTTTAAAGATTCTAGGGCATTACTGGCTTTGGAGTGCAGTTTCCACTGTGCTTTGAAAGGTTATAACCAGATGGGACGCACAACCAAGATTATACGCAGGTAGGCCTGTGTCTGATACTATTACATGAGAATGAAGCATGGCAATGAAACAAAAGGCCGTATAAAGATTCAATTTGCAGAAATTAACATTTCAAAGAAAATGAAGTGAAGCGAAGGACAAATAGGATTTAGAAACTGTGCGGTTCGGGGAGAATTACAAATGTATTCAACGGAAGAAAAGATAAAGTTATATGAAGCCCTGTGGTTAGGAAATCCGCGCAGAATGGACGATACCGTGACACCAATCCAATTGCGCACCAGGAGCAAGAAGACGGTAAAGGTCGCCCAGGAAAGAGGTTAAATCTTGAAGCAGAAACAAGATGATGCCCAGAACCTTTAAGACAGAATGGCGATATTCTAAAGTAGGTCTGTGCAGTAGAGAAGTTGGAAAGAATTTTTACGAACTAAATATGCCGTGAGGTTTGCTAAAGAGAAAGGAGTTTCGTTGTGTTTCTGCTGAAGTTCAAAAGTTGCCTAAGTTCTAGTAACTGTTATTTAGAATTTCAATCACGGCAAGAGCCATGAAATTACTACATCTTCTTCGGAACTTTAGAAGCCAGTGAAGAAGACAGCAAGTGTTTATGCTGCATTCGCAGCTCCATGTTTCTTCTTACAGCTTGGTGTGGTTTTGGGTTTTGCTTTTGCTTCTGCTTTTGCTTCGCTTGGCTTTTATACATCCCGTAATCAAATCTCCTTTTCAGACTTTACGCGACATTTCATTGGGAAGAAGGGTGGAACTAAAATTCCCCACCCCCACCCCCCACCCCAGCTAAAAGTCTGTGCTGTAAAGGAAACGTTCACTCATGTAATTCCAGTGTGCCTCTCTATGCCCACGTCCTGTCTATCTGTGTGGGGTAGTTCAGCCACATGTTCTCCCTGCCTGTTAGTTGAACCCCCTCCCCCCCGCCAAATTCAAGCATTCTAATGCTCGGAGCGTAGTCGGCACTCTTGCATCTTCCTTCGTCCTATTTTATTTGTTTAGCCTGTATTATTAATCCCATTCTTTTTTTCCCTCGTAACCAATAAGGATGCTCACAAAGAAACCTTGCAGCAAGAATGACCCAAACGGCATTCAAATTAACGTGGCTCAACCGTCAAGATTATCACAACGTGGTTCACAACAAACCAAGATCTGCCACCTAAAGTTTGACAAGGAAAGGCAAAATGTGTTGTAATTTTTCCCTCAAAATAGGGATATACGTCATAAGAAAACCTGGTCATATATTTCCCCAACTTTATGCAACATGCCCGTCCATTACTTGCCCATAAGATATCACAATGGACTCCATCGTGAGGGAGTTTAATCTACTCCTTGCCCTATTTCAAAGATCTGTTTAAATGTTGAATCTGCTTGTCAGTTTGCCGGTGAACTCATTTCTGATTTCCTTATCTTTCCCGTGCGTGCTACCTGCTCGTCTACTGGGGAAGGGAAAGTCTCCATTAAGTGCTGTCATCTTCATAAATATTGCTACAGTGACCGCTACTTGCGACACTTGTCCTGGCATGACTGACGTTTGCCTGACTGTTGAGGAATGTCAAGAGATAGGACGCACAAGGGGACAGTTCAGGAGATCTGGCATGCATCCGAACACTGCCATTCTTCGAATCTGGCACAATTATTTAAATTTTAAACTTCTCAAAGTTATGACAGTTTTAAGAATTAAGCAGTTGCGAAAGTATTAATGGAAAAATTTTCGAGCGATTCCTGACACTTTGAAAGATGGATAATTACTCACTTGTTTTCTTGTGATAGACGAAGCAAAACTCCACCTCTCCTTGCGTATTGGGAATGTTCAGTCTCCTCCTGAAGTGTCTGGTTGTGACTGCTGCCAGTGGGGTAACTCAGTCGCCCGAAGACTAACGCCGAATTGAACCAGAGCATCAGAGTAGAAATTTCAGCAATATTGCTGGAGACGTAGCGGCTAATAAAGGAAAATTTATGTCCTTCAGTACAATAACTTAACATAGAGGGATAGTCTTAGTAATTGACCAACTTAATGCACAAATTCTTGTTTTATAATAAAAGTATTATAAAACAAGAATTTTTGCATTAAGTTGGCCAATTGATAATATTATACTGAGATGCAAGGTCAGCAAAACATAAAAAAACGAAGTGATAGATTGAATCGTATTGATACGTTGTTAGCAGTGCGTGTGAAGTACTTCGAAATGCGCTTCATTTTCTTAATGAACCAAAAGTATAACTGTTAACTTTTCCATTTTTTTCGTTTTAAAACTTTCGGGTTAATCTGTCGCTTCATATAGTATTTAACTCTGTTTAAAAATTATGTTTGATTTTCTCGGGCAATGAGCCGTACCACTTCGGAGCACATACGCGACGTTTCGTAGTGACTTTGCATCCATCCCCGTGACTAATTCACTAAGATTATTTAGCAGGACTTGTAATCCACGCTAATGAGTGCAGCGTTTGCCTTCGTAATTATTTTCGCTTTGGAGAACATCCCTTGTTCCTTTAATGGAGAATTCTTTATTGGAATCTCGTCCCGTGAATATGGGACCACCACTCTGTCCTGAAAAGTCGAGCGCCAATTACCCAGTCACGAGGCGAAATATCCAGGAAGAATGAATAACTTAACTGCACCGCTGCGAAAGCCCGAAAACTCAATTCAGTGTTAGGCTTTTTCGTGGAAATCGTAGATAGAGACGAAAATATTTAAAATTTTCCGTTGAAGTTTTAGCGAGAGTTATGCTTGTTCTTAAAATTTCTCATAACTCCTATGCATCGCATTCCCCGTGTGTTATATTTCTCGAGTCACAGTGGTAGCCGTCATTGCGCAACGTGTATTCCTCCTCCCTTTCTTTATATCCTCGCTCATGGCTTTATTTTCCGAAGCGATTTTTTCTCATGCATCCTTACTGATACGTAAATGTGTCTGATGGCGAAGGTAGGGAGGGAAGTTTTATACAACGTCAGCTCTTTTATCGGCATCGACAGGTTTTATCGGCCGAAAATACGTCACTGAATTACAAGTGGTCTTTAAAAAGAGAAGTGGGACAGGAGGGGAGGGACAAACTCAGTTCTCTGAAGTTGTCTGAAACTTTTAATATGACTGTCAAGTTTAATTGCTGCTACCCGGCTTTCCCAGGCGAACAAGGAAAGTCTGTAAGGGCGAGATATCTGCTTACATCTTCCTTTATTTTAGTTTAATTTGAATGTTGAAATAAATTAAAATGAAGTTCAATTTATAGCGTCGATGGAAACAGACATGTCTGTAACCTGATACGAATTTTGAACTGACTGTGCCCATTGTCTCCTAATTGCAGTATCTAATATTTTCGATTATTACCATGGGCCAGAGGTTTCTTGAAGGGCCGACAATTATTTGGTTGCTCAAGACATTTGGAGCTGTCTTTATAGAATCCTAACATTAATATCCGCGTCCAGCAGAGCCCGATGAATTTTATCCACAGTGCCACATCCTCTTTATTTACCATTCACTTTAGTATTATCACTTATTATGTGTGTCTATGTAAGAATTTCATTGTACCTTGTTGCAAAGTTTACGGAATCTTCCGCGTCTGTGCCCTGCTGCAGTTTAACCTGGCTTGGCCCTTTATGCAACACAGTACCAACATTATGCCACTAGACGTCACATATTTTCATGAATTTTATTTACTTGCCTAGTAATGGCAAAACGGCGACCGTGTGAACTACGCTAGCTGGGCGTAAGAAAAAAAGCCGTTAAGTTGGCTAGGGACGTCAGGTAAATCCTCGTGCGTTCTTGATATTTGTACTGGACGTACTGAGTGCTCAGATAAAGAGCGTGCTGACTTAGCCACCTAATGTCACATTACAAAATCAACAGTAATATACAAACCTAATGTAACAAAGTACAGAGAAAACCGAAGACAGAACAGTGAAATTAACAACTAAATCAGAGTTAGAATGAGAAAATTGTACACTATTTTGCAGAACACAATAATAATAATAATAATAATAATAATAATAAGCTCAATTACACAATAGTGTAATAGCCAATTTTAAAGCAATCACTAGTACAAAAACAAACAAAAGCGTAACAAGAAAAAAATCCTAAAACAAAACAAAAAATTAATAACATTGAAACCAACACAAGTCAGTTCCACTAGAAGTCAAAGTTGAAGATTACGAGGAATGCTGTAAGCTACATAGGTGTAATGAATAGAGTTACAGTATCCCAAGTAAAATTTCTGAGTAGTAAAATACCATAGCTAGTTTAAAATATGCTTAAGGGATACACTTTTTGAAACATATCCACATCTCTACAGTACACCATATCTGCCCTTTTGGCACGTTGATGACACACCAATGACGTCACCTGTTGCGGGATCCGTCGGACCAGCCTGTAGTGTTCACACGTGCTGGAGACTTAACACGGTGATTAACAGATTTACTTTCGGGATTTGTTGCGCCTTAGGAAGGACAGGGTGAGAAAATGCGGAGATCGTAATGATATTAAAGTGCGCACATATCATGTGAGTATTTCACTGCACGCAATGAACACAAACCCCTGTCCCGTGACGAATCTTGTTCTCAAACAGTGTATTTTCATTTCATTTCCCACATCAGGGCCCGATACAGCAGACTGTACGAATAAAGGCTTATTTACGGCGTTTGGGTTCATGATCGCGAGAGACAGCGGACAAGTTGTGTTGTAATTCTACAGCAGATGCACTTTGTGTCTACTCTGTAGATTCCAGTTCGCTGTTACACTGTATAACGCAACACTCCTCTCATCGTAGGTCGACAGTAATGACGCACTAACGCACTTCTGTGCAAGTTGCACTGAGTTGTATCGTGGTCAGTACTTGTACACGGTACTTTGCTTCGTATTATTGAACATTTTCTAAGCTCTTGACACAAAACACTTGTTCCTCAACTTCGGTAATTCGATGTACAATCCAGTGTATTCAGAGAGCTTAGAGGGGTTTTCGGTAATTTAAGGAGGCATCTGTGTAATGGAAGATTGGACACATTTCTAGAAAAGTTGATAAGTGGACCTACGTAGGTGATAATACATACAGTTTAATACGGGTCTGTCCAAAACAGATACAGATAAAGAAAGTGGTTGCTGGAGGGAAAATGTGAAGAAATAACACAAAATCACTAATTGTACACTTGATAAAATTTATAACATAGCCAATCATTCTGATCATTTTCATGGATCTCCATTTAATCATTTTCGAACTCTCGGCGCATTTTTGTGACATGATGCACTCTCAATAAGCCATCACCTTTTTTTATTTATAAAACCCCAATCACATTAGAAACTGCTTCGCGAAGTTTCTCAAGTCTTTGCCCTTGTCATTGCACATCAATTTATTTTACGAATAACTTCTGATTGGCTGGCTGGCCGACTGGCTGACACTTGCACTAGCTTTTGCCTCTTATCCGCAATATATTTGCAACTTCGTACGGAGAAACAAAATGTTTGAATTACACAGAAGTTGCATGCTTGTGAAACATAACTTACCGAACACGCTTTGTATATGCTCGCGGGCAGGCACAAAATATACGTATTACTTGTGGCGAAATCGTCTGCTACACGTCCAGCAAAGTTTACCCTGTGACAAGAACGAGACGTTTCTTCCCGCATCCAGCATTCTTGTCAGCCAACACGGAACATTTGCAGAATGCTATACATAGGCCATCCTATCCGCCAGAAGCCAGTAATTGTTTTCTGCTGTCTTCGGGACATCTTGACATAAATATGTTCCATCAGAACTTAGAGCTACTTCCTCAGTCCATAGAGCAGAGCCTTTCTTGAGAAGCTAACCGGTTCTCAGCTAGTCAAGAAATTCCCCGAATTTTTATGGAATCCGAAGGTTCATTACCGCTTTTACAACAGCCCACCACCTGTTCCTGGCCTTAGTCAGATCTATCCAGTCAATGTCCCCGTTCCAATTCCTGAAGCTCCATCTTAATGTTATCCCCATCTACGCCTGGGCCTTCCAAGTGGCCTCTTTCCCTCTGGTTTCCTCACCAAAACCCTGTGTACACCTCTCCCCTATTAATGCTACTTGCCCCAGCCCACCTCATTTTTCTCCATTTGGTCATCCGAAAAATATTGCGTGAGCAGTCCGGATCTTCATGCTCTTTATTATGTAGTGTTTCTCCATTCCCATATCACATCATCCCTATCAGGCCCAAATATTCTCTTCAACACCCTATTCTCAAAAGCCCTAAGCTTACGTTCCTCCCTCAATGTGAGCGACCAAGTTTCACACCCATACACCATAAAAGGAGATTTATAGTTTTTATCTTAATCTTTAAATTTTTGAATAGCAAACTGGAAGACAAATGATTTTGCACCGAAAGATAGCAATCCTTCCCTGACTTCAATCTGCTCTAATTTCTTCCTCAATAGAATTCTTATTGGTTAAGGTTGTTACCAAAAATTTAAACTCTTCCACTTTTCCAAATGAACTACTATCAATCTTTATATTGTGATTGCGTTCTGCATTCTGATCTCTAGACATGAACATATACTTAGTTTTATCAGAATTCACTTCTAGACCAATCTTCTTGCTACAAACAAAGCCTCTGTCTTTTTCTTTAGAGTATATACACTTCCACCCAATATATTAACATCACCAGCATAAACCAAAAACTGATGTGTACCATTTAATTTCAAGCCGTTCTATTTTACCTAAACCCTCCAAATGGCGTACTCTAAAGCAGAGTTGAAAAGCAATGGCAATAAAGCATCTCCTTTTTGCAAACCATTTGAGCCCCAATTCCAAACGCCAGTGATCCACCCGATGTGGTAGCTAAAGAGTTTCCGGAGAGTGAAAGAAATTGACTCACGGGTCCTCTTGAAATGGTGTTTTATGAGTTCCTCGAGCGTGGCATTTTCCCAGTGGTCTACTTGGAATGTGGTACATGAGGATGCCGCGTGTCGTATTGCTGTTGGAGCACCCTGTGTCTTCTAATTGAAAGGAAAACTCTACCTTTCTTACACGAGTAATTTCACCAAGAGGAATATACTTCTTGTGGTTAAGATTCGCCTTTTGTGCGAAACAGGTTGTTGTACTTACGTAGCACGTGAGTAACGAAGTTTTCTGGGCAACCCGTGCTTAATCTGGGAGTACAGAAACCAGGAATAATGAGTGATTTTCCCTCCAGGCAATTTTTTCGTGTATTTACTGTTTATTATGTGGGCCGGGTAGCTCAGTCGGTATAGTGACTGACTACGGGCTGGATGGTCCGGGATCGAATCCCGGTGGGGACGAGATTTTCCGCCCGTCCAGACTGTCCCTGAGGCCCACACAGCCTCTTGTAAAATGGGTACTGTGTCTTTCCCCGGGGTAAAGTGCGGCCGGGGCGTGCTGCTGACCACTCACCCCCTTCTAGTGCCGCGGTCATGGAAGAGTAGAGCTATACCTCTACCCACCCTCTGGGCCACACCG
>Ga0123357_10007775_pt1 | contig 13311 bp, 2 predicted proteins | sample TergutEmb28metaG_FD_89873 | JGI IMG/M metagenome (GOLD analysis project Ga0123357, IMG submission 89873) | Embiratermes neotenicus P4 segment gut microbial communities from Petit-Saut dam, French Guiana - Emb289 P4 | ecosystem: Host-associated > Arthropoda: Insects > Digestive system > Gut ...
ATCTACTTTAAACAGTTTGTCTGTTTTGTCTTCTTTTATAAAAGTATTTCTAAACCAATCTTTAAATGGATTTAATTTAAAAATATAACCTTTCTCATTTACTCCGTAATCTGTCTTTCCATTAGGGTCAATAAATTTCACCGGATTATCGTGACAGTAGGCATAAGTGGAAACATTCGGATACTTCTCCTGCATCTGATCGGTACTCAACCATAAACCTGTTCTCGGATTATAATACCGTGCCCCATAATAATACAGCCCTGTCTCCTCATCAAGTTCTTTGGCATTAAACAAATACGGCGTATTCCACTTGTTATTCCGTTCCTCAACAAACACCTCACCAAAAGGAACATACTCCACATGCTGCGCCACATTGCCATCTAAATCAGTTATCAAAGACGTACTGCCCAAATGGTCGCTGTGGTAGTAATACTGGAACAGCTCAGGTTTGTCATTCGCCATTTCTGCCCTGAATGGACTTGACTGTTGTGACGAATCGCCACAGCAAAAGCCTTGCCCATAAACATAATCATCATTATCAACGCCATTGTAGGGAACGTCAAATGCTGCATACCTGTTTTTGATTTGTTCAAGCGAACTTCTGTATTTTTCTGCATAATCGACCGGTATGTTGGATTCAACACCTGCATAATCAATCCTGCGCGGGTCGTCTGTATAACTGCCCAAATCACCTATCTTGCTTACAATCCTTTGCGAACCGATGTAGAAATGCTTCGTGTAGTTGCTGCCCGGCGTAACAACCATATAAGGGTTCACATACGCGGTGAATTTCGTCGTTTCGGTGTTGCCGCCGCTGAAAGTACCATTGACATACATTTGATCGCTGCCGCCGCTTTCCTTAACGACTCTTTCGCCTGCAGCATCATACCAGTAATTGCTGACAAAGCCGTTGTCGTCAATCGCTTCCAAACGGTTTTCCTCGTCCCAAAGCAGCTTTCTTTCCGTACTTTTTTCTTCTTGCGAGCCATCGGCTTTTTCTCTTGCCGTATTGACGTAAATCAAATTACCATTGGCGTCGTATTTGTAAATATGCGTCTGGTTTGTCATGTCATTGGCAGCATTTCCTTCCGTCCGGTAGTTTTCATCAGTGAGCGTGTTGATTTGGAACGGATTTTTAGCATAGTTATAGTTTAATTCATAACCCGCTTTCAATATTCCGTTAAACTGAATGCCGTTTTGTTGAATAAGCTGCTTCTTGGAAGTGATGTTGTAGAGGTTGTCATAAGACATTTCGAGCGAGTAATTTGCGGTTTTACTGCCGGAAATGGTATCGGCGCCGGTTGCAGAGATGAGTCGATATAAGCCGTCGTAAGAATAGTTGTGAGACATGTGGTTTGACGGCGCAGAATTGACAACCGACAGCACATTATCCACAGCATCATAAGAATAGGCATTATTCATGATTTGCGAACCTGTCTTGTTGCTAACCACCGACAAATTCGACAAACGCCTGCGCTGATCGTCATACGTATAGTTAGTTTCTGCACCGTTGCAATATTTCATATACGTGCGCTGCTCAAACTTGTCGTAGCCAAGTTTGGTCACATAGTTATATGAATAAGACTTATAGCCTGTTACTTTATCCAGCAAACCACCGGTATTATAAGAATAGGTAACCTTTTCTTCGTCGGGGTAAGTCATTGTCAACAGCCGGTTCCAACTGTCATAAGTCCATTGCATTTTATAGGTTGCTACCGCCTGATTTGGTATAATCAACGTTCGGACTATGCTTTTAATATTCCCCAACTGGTCGTATTGAAACTCCTGCGCTCCTGAACCGTCTTCCTGCAGCATGATGCGCCCCTTGCAACCATTTAGTGCATTTTTGTTACCGTAGGTATAATGCACATCATTTTCGGGGTGCAACGGATAATGAATCGCTGTCAGACGGTTGAAGTTGTAGTCGTAAGTGATATAAAGCACGGTATCTTCAGTTGAAACAGCATATTCGTTATTTCCATTATTAGGAACATTTGGATTAATAATGGGAGAACTCATTGGGATTAACCCGCCTGGTTCACATATAGCGGAATCTGCGATATGAAAATCTTCGCTTAGTTTGTTGTTCTTAAAAATTAAGTTGGGCGTTTGTTTAGAACGCAGATTTCCCGCATTATCATATGCAAAACTTGTTCTTCCCGAAACAGGATGATTGACGCTTGTGCGCCGTCCCAGCATATCATAAGTCGATGTGGTGGCATTGCCTCCGTTGTCGATTGCTTTCAGCAATTGGTTAATCGGGTCGTACTCAAAGCGGGTAGTAATCGTGCTGTCTGGTCCCGAATACTGCTCGGTCTTAACGGTCAAGCCCGAACCGTTGGTAAACTTAGCCTGCCGTCCGCCCTTTGCATCAATAAGGGTATCGCACAAAACCCGCTCGACGCTGTTTTGAGCGTAAACAGTTTTTGTACTGCTGTTATCTGGCAAAGTGACTTTTACAACCCTGTCCAAAACGTCATATTCTGTTTTTGTGGGTGTTACAGCGTCAAATGCAGGATTAAACACGGTTTTATTACCCTGCAGTTCGGTTACCGGATAAAACGCTTCTTTTACCCGCCCGAACGGATCATATTTCGTGCGCCCACTGACAATCATTACCTCTTTGTCGGCGCCGTTTTCATAAATCACACCGTCTTTCTTCACCTGCACCGGTCGCCCGAATCCATCGACAAAAGTAACGGTTTCGATGTCGTTGCCCGGATGTTGCATGTCGTAATGTCCCGTACTTGCCCACCTTAATCCTTCCCAAGGTGTGGAACCCCCTTTGGGAATAGCAGGCAAGGAGTCATATACAAACTTTATGGTATGATCTATTCCGTCTATTGCCCCTTCTTTTGGCGAAAGAATGGAAATGATTCGTCCCTTATTGTCGATTTTTGTTTCCTGTGTGAAGCCGTTAATGTCGATTGTGGTGAGTGGAATACCGAAGCGGTAATCGTAGTCTTCTATATTCGAGTGGTAACCGAGAGTATCATCTATCCGCGTTAAATACATATTGTAATCATAGTCGTATTTGTATTTGTAACTCATTCGCTCTCCTTTGTAATTGGCAGGCAGCGTCTTTTTGGTAATATTGCCATAGATGTCGTATTCAATATCGGTAACGGCGGTTTTTCCACCTAATCCCCATACGACTGTTTGTGTAATTTTTGTCAAATGATTGGCATAGTTCATATCATAAGCAGCCTCCGTTTGGCGGTAAACAGTTATACCTGAGCCCTGCACCTGCATTTTTAATGGCAACCCGAAAATGTGTTTTTCGGGGTTATCGGTATAAACAATGACCGTCCGATAATTAAAATTGCCTGTGCCTTGGTTGCCCAAATTGCCCTTGTCGCTGTAAATGTAGTTTTTCAGTTCGCCATGATTGCCGTTCAGGTAATAACTGTAAAAAGTTTCATTGGCAACCATGCCCGTTGTCTGTCCTTCATATACTACTGATTTGGAATATTTCAAAGGGGCGAAAGCAATGGCATGGTCGGAACAGATTGCGTTGTTTTCGTTGAACGTGTAGTTGTCCCCTGCAGCCAATACTTCATACGAATAATACTCATTAATGTTTTCGGTGTACAGTTTTCCGTCGGCGTCTTCCACTGCAGAACGGATTTCGTTGCCTGCGGTATAAACGTTTTGCACGTCGTATTCCTGTATTGCCTTGCGGTAAACCGTACTGTCGTTTTCGGTGTCAAGATTGATGGTTTCAACATGACCGAAGCCAAGGAACTCTCGTTCGTGCCGGTCCTGTTTTCCTCCCGAATAATTAAACACGGTTTTCATGTTTGCTCCGTCGTCGGCAAGTCCGTCATCGGTTTCCACCGACGATAATACCCATTTTCCGCCCGGGTGGTCGTAAGTAGCTTGGCTGTGGGCATAGTCGAGTGTGAAACTGCCGCCCAGCGGATTATACACCGATTTCAGCTTGTTGGTGCGGGCGATGGTGGAACGGTAAACCTGCATTGAAGCGTCATCGTCCGATGTTACTATTTCCGGATAACCATCGCCGTCCACATCGCGAATGGCAAAATTCGTCTTACTAATGGAATGGCTACCGGAAGTGTTTGGACCAATAGAAATCTTGATGCCTAAAAAATTCGGATTAAATGTAACAGCGGCATTGACTGCTTCCGCTATTGAGATGGAAACACCTATTTTGTCTGCCCCCTGCCATTGGAAAGGTGTACCAAAGCTGTTCCCATTATTAAGAGCAACCATCACTTTTCCATTAGATGTGCTTACCATGTCTGGAAGCCCGTCGCTATTGACATCAATAAAAGTGCATTCGGTATTGGAAGTAGTGATGGTATTGCCGTACCCCGCCTGAATACTTGATGCTCCAAAGTCAACGCCAACACCGGTACCGTAACTTGTTGCCGTACCTCCCTCAATAAAATCAAAATCATAAGCAACTGCATCTGTAAAACCGTAGCCCAAATTGAACTTTACCGTATGGTCGGGCAACGATACCATGTCGGGTAACCCGTCGCCGTTAATATCAATGAAACTTTGCTGCCCGCCATCTGCATTTGTTGATGAAGATAGAGAGACGGTAAACGCATTATCTTTAGCTTTCTCGGCTGCTATCTTTTTTCTTTCGGCATCATTTTGAGCTTTGTTTATACTGCTGATAGTTGTGTAAGAGTGTTTCGGACCTCCTCCATATCCTCCGCCCATACTGTTGTTTATACTGTTCTGATTTTTAATTCCCCTGACTATTTCTCCGTCTCGTCCTCCCTTCGTGTTGGAAAGTTGTATTTGATTTTCACTGATCCAGTCGGGAAATCCGTCGCCGTTCATATCCATGAATGCCGTTATAGTACGGGAAGAACCGGTGGCAGTGTTTGCTGTAAACCCGACCACGCCGCCCATTTTATCCGTACTGTTGCTCTTGGTTACCAGATTAGGAGCTGTTGCTCCGGTACCCTGTAAGCAACTGCCGTCGGCTGTGTTGCTGCTCGACAATCCGTCAAATGGATTGGTCAACACAACGTCCTGCATTCCGAATCGAGCAGAGGAAACCGTATCGCCATTGATGTAAACGGAACTGTTAATACCTGTCCAAAAACTCCCCGTCGTCCCGTCGGGAGTCATCATTACAAACGGCGCAGTCAGAATATTGGCGCTTGCCGAATCCGTTGGTAATTGTAGCAATGTTTCATCTATCGGCTTGGAATAGCGATCCTCAGCGCAGTTATAGACAAATTGTCCCCATCCACGGTACATCGGTCCAAAACCATCATCCGGACGAATGGTGTATAAGTCTGTGAGGATTAATTGTGATGCAGGCGGTGGAGCCGCCTGGTCTTTAAGCGTTATCTGCGCTTTTACGGATTTGGTACTTACTGCGAGCAGTACATCGGATGTGGAACATTCTACCCACACTGCTCCCTGCGGCGTTCTAATGCTGTCGATAGGGGTATTGGGCGATAGTATTCCCCCATTGATTACATAAGTCTTTTTACTCAGCAATCCCGTCGTATTTTTGACTGCTACCGTGATTTCCCCCGATTCAGGTACCGGTAAAAGGTCGTTCCATATAATTTCTGGCATGACACTAATAACCGTATCGTTTGCTGCCAAATAAGGTGTCCCATGTTGCAGGTAAAAAGCAAAAATCGAGTAGCTTACCACAGCCACCTGATCGTTGTTTGAACCGATACTCGTTGTATATTGCATGTAAGGTTGCCAGCTTACCTTGTCCCATGCAACATTGGTGTTAGCAACAACCTTCATTTCATAGTTAAGTCCGCCAAAATCATTGCTTACGTCAAAAGGCAAATCGCCATTGTAAGTTTCGTTACCTGCAAAGGCACGGCTATAAACTTCCTGTTTTTGCCACGCAGGATTGTCAGTCCCATCGTCATTAACATCATTGTTGGATGCTATTACCTTTAAAAAAATGGAATCGGATGTTACCGGCTTGACAAAGTTACCATGTACACGTACTGGGACATCTTCGCTAATCCTGTTTAAATTTGCCTGACTGACTATTTTCCCCTCCGAAGCCTTGAATATGGTTGTACTCTCCCCATCGGCATTGATATATTCTGTTCCTGTGGTGTAAGATATTACTGGACTCCATGTTACCTTGTCAAAATCTCCATTTGACAGTTCCTGATTACCGCTCTGTACGCGAAAGTAGATTCTTTGCCCATTACTTACCTGTACATTGTTTGCAATAGCAGAATAAACGGCAGTTTCTCCTTTGTTTATTTGTCTTTCCCACAATATATTATTGTCTGACTGTATGGAAACCCACACTCCATCGGCTTTTCCATAAGCGTCGGTATCATAATCGCCTGTAGGCAATTGCAATTGTACCGTTCCTGATATATTGACCATACCGTCGAATGGAGCCTGCCAAACCCTTACTGCATCCAGCATCGGAGAAGAACTGACCAACGACTGCTGTTCATTGAGATCGACCTGCGTATCGGAATTATCCAATGTACCTCCATTGTTGATAGGAGATGGCGTATCTGCGCTGCTTGGGGTAAATTTCGGAATTGCATTACCCCCTATGTATTCTATATGGTTGAACCAGACTTTTCCGTGATCGACTATGTCTATCAGTCCATCGCCGTTGACATCGGCAAAATAGACTGCAGTGGTGGACACTGATGTCTGAAAATCTCCTCCTCCTACTGCTACTGCCCCGTATGCTCCTGCATAGACTTTTCCTCCACCGCTATAACTGTCGCCATAGTTCATGGAAAAAGAGTTGACTCCTTGAATAGGCGTTAAATTGCCGAATTTTTCTTCCGTATCTGTTATTTTGGTTATGTTCGGTCGGTAGAAGAGTTGTCCGGCGATTCTCATTACCTTATCGGGTAATCCGTCACCGTTTATATCCACAAAATCAATTGCACCGGTTGAAGTGTTATGTGAATAGCCTGCGGAAACCCCTGCTGAAAGCCCCCTGGTAGCCATATCGCCGGCAATTCCAACTCCTATATACCCACTAATATCAAATCCTTGAGACAGCGTACCTCCCAGTGCAGAAATGTTACTGTTAAAATGCGGGTCTATATCCAAATGAGCAAGAGGATTGACAAAGACTCCACGCATGTTGTCATTTCCCGTATTCCATGTTTCTGCCTGTTCTTTAAATGGTTTGTATCCTTCGTTTGACTTCACATCATCATAATAATCCATCGTATGTTCGGCAAAAAGCTTGCCGTCTTGGTCAAGGTGTTTCACCGCCACAAGCGTTTCGGCATTAAAAGCGCCCATTCCGTAATCAAAAGCGTAGGTGCGTAATAATGCGTTTGCAAAACGGATTTCAACACGGTCTAACAGTTTGTTGGACGATGTCAGAAAACCGTAACGAGCCGAATTGGTTCGCTTGACTTTTAAACTATCCCTGTAAACCAAATTGACAACAGTCTGCGATGTATTACTACTACAATTACCTGAGCGTACTTCTTTCAAATAAATTGCCTTTGCCTTCAGGTTTCCTTTTACAGAATCATTTTCGGTTGTATAGGTATAAGTAATAGAGTCACCGTGAAGTTCTCTCACTTTGCTTAACAGCCACCGCGCGATGACCGGTTTTTGTACAGTGTTAGTGTCGATCCTTATTTTTACTGTGCCGGCGAGAACAGCGCCATTGCCCCCATACGTATAAACCGTACCGCTTTTGTCCGTCACTTCCCATGTATAGCTGCCCGGACTGTTTCCTTTTCGGATAATTCGTGAGAAAGCGCCCTCATTCCTTGCGTAGAACTGCCGGTCGGCTACCCTTGCAATCTTTTCACCTCTGTGCGCTACACTCGGCTGTCCGCTGTCGTCCATCGTAACCAGCATCTCGCCGTCCATCATATAGGTTTCTGTTTCTATCGTGTCATTGTAACGCGGCACGCCCCAGCGGGTGTCAACGCTGATGCTCGGGATATTCAAGTCCCAGCCTTCGCCCAGCAGTCCGCTGCCGCCGTCCGAATTATACTGTATGCCCAAACTGGGTTGCATGCCGTTTCGTGCCGGAGGCATCTCGAACGAATAGCTCAAACCTGCCGTTCCGCGATTGTTTGCCGTTGGCGGCGATATCAGCTCTATCTTTGACGTCGGGTCTGCCGCCTTTATGTCGTTCATCATCGTCGGCGCAAAACCCTGCGTTTCGGGAGATTCAGGCGTTTGTATCACGCCGTTTATCATATCGGTGAAGTGCGTGGTTTTCGATACTACCATGCACAGCCTGCGGTCGAGGCTGTCTTTTTCAAGCGCTTCCCAATGCCGGCTTTCCGTATCGAAGTAAAAGGTTCTGATGTCGTCTTCGGTATATCCGTTGGGGATTTTTGTCCGGTCGTATTTGATTCCGACCGTTGCTCCTTTTGCAAAATTTTCGCCATGAGGTAAAAACCGGTAACCTTCCCTTTCGGCGGTTACGTTGGTCATTCCCATATCCAGCGGCGGCAAGTCAACGGTTCGTAAAGTAGAAAGCGAAATGTTTTTTGAATTTGCCAGCAGTCCCGCGGAATCAACTTTCAATGTTGCCGTTTCCAACTGTATTTCATCGGCAACGCCCTTAATAAAAGTTTTTTCCGACTGCTTAATGTCGTTATTCAAGGCAAAGACGGCGTCAGGAGCAGCGCTTTCCGTATAAACAAGTTCTCTGTTCAGTTTTTTGCCGTTCGACAAGGTTGCCGCTACGTTTGCGCTGCGGTTTTCGGGAAGGCTAACGATGGCTTCAAAAGCGCCGTCAACCAGCGCCGTTTCCCTGCCGTCGATAAGGACGGCTGTTTCGCCTTTAGCGCCCTGCACAAAACCGTAAATATAGGCATTATTGTCGTATCCGTTTTTTGATGTGTTGATGACAAGTTCGGGCGAAGCGCATGCGTTTCTTTCTACTTCAATGGACAGATTACGGATTTTGTATCCGTAACCGGCATTTTCCGGCAAAGAAAACAGAATACTGTTGACGCCTTTTCTCAGCCATTGCGGGTCGAGCCGCTCGCGCTGCAGGCTGCTTTTATCCGATTCCTTTATCAGATAACCGCCCATAGCGTAGCGGTCGTTGATGCTGTGCGGAACGCCGGTCAAATCTTCCACGCCTGTCAGTTCACAGTTTAACCAGACTTTATCGCTTGGGGAAAGCTCACGGTCGATATTGACTGTAAAGATATTGTCGGCAGGGTTATCTGTCCTGCTGCCTGCATAAAAGCCGATGATGCCTTCCTGCTGTGCGGAAAGGTACTTGACAGCCGTAATGATATTTGAGTGGGTAGCCGTTTTGTTTGCCGCTACGGGAATCTGTTTCCTGCCGGCAACGTTTTTTTCTACCTGTTTTTCTGTCCTTACTCCCGAATCGGAAATAAAGGATAACGTTCCCTGTCCGGGTCTTGTACTTGAAAATATCATAGTCCCGAATATTGCGGCGCATACCAACAATGCGCCTGCTAATGTATATATTTTTTTCTTAGGTTCCATAATTTTGAGTGTTTTTTGTTATTTGACGATAATTTTACCGGTATGTTCCCCGCTTGTGCTTATAGCCTTGATAATGTAAACGCCGCTGCGGTGTACATTCATTCGCACTTCCTGTATTTTGCGAGGTGTTAAGAGGTTTTCCCTGTACACAGGTTTTCCTGTCATGTCGAAAGCTATAAACGTAACGGCTTCCGGACTGTCCATCTGGAGGTTTGCAAGAACGGTATAGGTGCCTGTCGGATTGTTGAGGGTCAGGTTGCTTTCAGAATCCGGTGCCGGATTCGTTGTTTGCGGTGAGGAGGGCGCAAATACAGGCGAGCAGCCTGTGTCTTCAATTGTAATGGTTTGCGAGACGCTTTTTCCGGAATAGTTTTCAAAAGTCATGTTATCGGTTGTCAACCAAGTAGCGTTGGATGGCATTCCGTCCCATGTCACGTTGTAAACTTTGCCGCTATAAACGTATGCTATTGGATAATAGCAATCACTTAAGTTATTCATAACCAATACAGTAGTAATTGCTTGTCCATTGAGTTTATAGGAAATCATACTTCCGTTACGCTCTATTCCAATGCGGTCGCCTTCCTGCACATTAGAGGCAATAGGCATCAGCAGCGTCCAAGCGCTGCCTATTTGATATAAATTACCATTATCAAAATTCAAACCAAAAGTAACTCCTTGATTATTGTAAGGGTCATGGCTATTCTGCAAATCATCGGTTACGCTAAATCCTACGGTTGCTTGCGTTCCTGCAGTTACAGTCCATTCAAGTGAAGTGTTGTCTGAGGATGTGAAGTAAGTCGATCCGATTGCCTGATTTAAATAATCATCACCTGGTTGATTGGGATAAAAATTGAAACCGCTGATTTCCGAAACCGTTAAATTATATGTTCCGGGAGGCACATCATTTATCTCCAAAGTATCGGTATAGAATGTTCCACTTTGTTCGTCCTGTGTTTCAGTATTTATTAAGTCATAGGTATAACCTTTGTTGGCATATATCATATTTATATCTATTTTGCCAAAAATTTCCGTATCATTTATACAGGTCGGATCTTCGCTTGATACTGCAATTGCCATGTCAGATTGTCTGTAAGCGAAAGTAAACATCTCTTTCCCGTTGCCACTCGAATTCCAGAAAATATTGTTGAAAATGATTTTACTGCGCATTTCGTCCAATTCATCCGAAGGAATGTATTCTACGTCCTTACCCGAAAAGTTGCCTGTTCCCGTATGGTCAATGACCAGATAGCTTTTTCCGTCTGTCTTGTAATTTGAAAACCCGGTGGCACGCTCTGTATCGTAAGACAGTTCCACCTTATTGCCGGTTTCTTCAAATCCTCCGCGACGGATGTCAGACAGGACAACATCATTCTGATTATTGAATTTGTTGACCGTGATGCTGCCGTAAAAATCCTCTTCCATGTCCTCAGGGTCAATCGTTATATCTAAGTTGTGCACCCGAGTGGTGTCACAGCGCAGGTAAATAGTGTTTCCTTCTTTGGCAACCGCTATCTTATGGTTTGTATTGATAGTAGCAACCACGTTTGTTTTGATTTCGCCTTTTTCAATCTTGTAAACATCGACTTTTGTATTACCCATTCCATTGCTTGACGAACCAATATTGTAACCGTAATCATGCGATCCGGCGGTTAGCTGCGGATTGTCCGTACCGAACTTGACCATAATCACTCCATGGCGATCGCTTGAGTTTATCCATGATAAATAACCGTCCTTTTCTTTCAATGGCGTGCTGCTTACGAGGTATCCGGATGCATCCGCCGATGTTGCTGCTTTCGTGGCTTTTGTCTTGAAGCCTTCGGTATAGACATCTAATCCTTCAGTATTCCATATCGAATTATTGTCTTCTTCTCCGGGATCGAGAATATTGATAGGACGAACTATTATACCGCCCCCAATTACAATCGGTATACGTCCGTCATCTTCACCCTGTGTATTGTCGTCCTTTTCAACCGGATCCAGATTGGTACGAAGCAACCAGCTGCGGTTCATCAGTTTCATGCCGATGATTCCCGGCTTCTCCGTTGCAGTCAGCGATTCGTTGTTATCCCCCCAAAGCACGTATTTACCGTCTTCCATTGGGCTGGCATCTTCCCGACCCATCACCAGCAGCCGGTAAGAACCGGGCAGGTTATAGGGACTATCCTGGTGATTGTCAGAAAAGTTGGGGTTTTCTTCGCAGGAAGTCGCCGATATTTTCTGTAACATCCCGCTTTGGTCGTCGCGCATGTAGCCGGTAATGCGCGTGTTGTAGCCTTCGTTGTCCGCCCTGTCCCACAGCAACTGATCGCCGCTGCCGATATAGGATTTTTCCAGTGTCAAACCATATTTTATGGCAAGGTAAGTTTCCACCTTACTCCTTTCCAAAGGCGTAAGAATACGGTTGTATATGATAAATTCGGGCGTATAGCCTGAAAAAGGGTTCATGGACACTGTTCCAAAAGTCGATGTATTAAAGGGATAATTACTCTGCGAAATATTCACAAAGCTGACCACAGACTGGGCATTTTCGCCCCAGACAGATGTGTTGGGTTGCAGGGTCTGACTGTATGTGGCTATTTTTAAGCCGTGTTCCCTGAATGTGTCTTCGTCCCCTTCACTTACGGTAGGGTACAAAAGTTTTTTCCCACCGTCTTGACCATAATAAAAATCGGCTTTGCCGCTTTCAGTACTGTGTATGACCTTCGTTTTCGTGAATATGTAACCGCCGCCGGCGCTTCCGTTAAGCGCATAGAGGAATTTGTCCTGATCAAAACCGGCATCAGGTCCCCAAACAGAGATAAAGGTTGAGCGGGAAAGATTGGCTTTGTTAATCAGGAACTGTTTGACTGCGGTTGTCGCACTCAAGCTTATTGCCGGATTGAAATTGTAGGTATGAATATTGCTGACGGGAGCGGTGAATTCCTGACCGGAAAGTGGACCATTACTGTTGTAAAGCCGCACTTTTACCGAATCGCCGCTAAAATCTTTCCAGATATAATTTCCCTGCAAATCACCGGTTTGCGGTACGGTCTTAAACCATATTTCGGGATTGGTCACGCCGCCCGGCGCTGTTGTTTGAGCCCATAGCCCCAAAGAAACAAGGGCTGCAATGAATAGAAAGAATAATTTTTGTTTCATAAGATGATCGAGTTTAAAGTTAATATATTTTTTTTATTTTATGTATTATCTTTTATGGTATTTTTATAAAAATCGTTTTTCTTTATAAAATACTGCAAATTACATGCCAGATTAAGACAAACATATTTTTTATGAAAAATAATGACGCAAAATTAAAAATATATTTTAATCAATGCAAATATTTTGTAAAATAATTTAAAGTTTTTTGTAATGTGCCAAGAAATTATTCTTTCTTTTCTCTCAAACTTTTTCTAATCAGGGCGGGCAAGCAATACTACGTACTGCTCCTTAAAACATTGGTAGAAAATCGAATCCGGTTGGAAATTATAAGGTAATGATTTGGTAATGAAAAACGCTTAAACTGCCCCCATGAAAACGGAGGAAATTGCCCCCATAAAAATGGTCGAAATTGACCACCCAGAGATAAGAGAAGAAAACAGTAAAAAAGTTGTCATCGGGATGGGGTCAAAAGCAGAAGATATCGCCCGAGTTAGACTTTAATTTTTGCAAAAATACAATAAATTTTCACAACGCCATGTTTATGGGAGGATAATTTATTATTGATAGTCGTTTTCATTATTTTTTTCTTTTTCTGATAGATTCGCCAAAGAGTTCTACTCTCAAAGCGTCATGGACAAGTCTGTCGAGTATGGCATCAGCAATATTGTTTTCACCGATTGCATCGTGCCAACCTTTTACAGGCATTTGTGAAGTAATGATTGTAGATTG